>Ga0081540_1000087_pt1 | contig 99227 bp, 98 predicted proteins | sample TabmetS2T1R1_FD_71024 | JGI IMG/M metagenome (GOLD analysis project Ga0081540, IMG submission 71024) | Tabebuia heterophylla rhizosphere microbial communities from the University of Puerto Rico - S2T1R1 | ecosystem: Host-associated > Plants > Roots > Rhizosphere ...
GCCAGGGCGCGAGGGAGCGCAGGCCCAATTCGTCGAAGCGCGGCGGGCGTGGCTGAATAGGACCGGTTTGCGAGAAGTGGAGTAAGCCACATGTTCATCATGCTTGAAAAAATGCTGGGCAGTGAGAAGACCGTTGTCGTCGGGGTGAACGTCAACCTCGTAAACAAGGTTGAGCCCGGGCCGCAGAGTAGTCGCGGCGAGCAGACCACTCGAATTTATTACAGCAATGGCCAGAGTGACGTCGTCACAGGTCAGGTCGAAAGGACCCTTGAACGGCTCAATAACGATGCCGACGTGACCTCGCTGAGATAAGGGCCCCGCTGCGGCACCAAAGGCAGAGAGCGCCGCAGCATGACCATCCAGTCCGGCTGCCCAGGGCCCGACTAGCTACTTGGAATGCGTCAGGTAGTGCTATCGGGCCAGTCTGGTGATTGTTGCATGGTGCACTCGGTACGTCTTGGCGATACCTCGGCAACTCTCGCCACCTTTACGCCGCTTGATGGCTTCCTGCTGCTGATGGTCGTCGAGCTTTGGCTTGCGCTCGAGCTTCGTGCCCCTCTTGAGCGCGGCAACACGGCCCTCGTTGGCTCGTCGCGGGATCCGGGTGCGCTCCTCCTCGGCCAAGCCGGACAGCAGCGCCAAAATGCGTCTAAATTCGTAGAACCACCGACTTGATCGCGCCACCGCCACTTCATCATCACACCCGCCTGCCGCAACTCAGATTCAATCAGCCATCGGAATCATGGTTCGTGGCCGCACACCGCCGCGATCCGGAGTTATTGCTGTGACGCTTCGAGCGACTTAGCGCCCAATCATAAGCGTCACGGAACCGTCGGCGTGGTATGGGTGAGATCTCGACCGTGGGTTATTCGTTGAGAGCACTTCGATTTCAGACTCGATCAGCTGCGCAGGAAGTGCTCCGTTTTTCGCACTCGCACGAGAAGATTTTGCTAATTGGTTACGTCCCTGCCTTGGTGCTGACGCTTCGATTGTCAATCCTGCCCTAATTCGGGAATTTGTCTGCCGCTGGTGCGCTGGACCGATCCCCCGATGTGTCGTGATCGGTCCATTTTGTGGATTGTTAACTGGAGCCCGGCTTCGCATGGGCGTCTCGGTCAAATTCCAGGCAATACCTCCGTCAAGCATTCTTTTCGGCCGGCTGCAGGGCGAAATGGCGTTTGCGTTGCTGACCAAGAGAGTCTTCAAATGCGGTAATAGCATCTACTCCTTTTTTGATGAGCCCAGCGCTTCAAGACGATGCTCATGGACTCGCAATCTGTGGAGGATACCCTATTACAAACCCCACCCGCGCTTCGAGAAACTACCCGGCAAACGCTTGAACTGCTGCGTCAGAACCGCGCCAAGCTCAGCACGGTGATGGGCGTAGCCATGGACGAAGACCTACAAGAACTGATCGATGAGCACCCGAACGTGTTTGGCCCCGAGCACGAGGCTCGTCGCTGGGTCGACGACTTTCGCCTGGGACTCGAGCGAACCCGGGAGGCCTATCCCGGAATCGAAGACCGTAGCTGCTTGATTGAGAACACGTGGCATTCGATTCAGGAAGGGTTAGTGCGCGAGTTGGTAGGCGCCCGGGGTACCGGCACGTCGAGGTATGTGAACTCACTCATGTTCGGCGATGAGCGGATTGGGCGGGACCTCGCACTCCCCGAAGGAGACCGGCTGGGATTGGTCACGCCGGCCTTCGTGCGGGAGGGAGCACGCGTGTTGCTAGGGATCGACGCGCCCGCTCTCTTTGCTGATGATGGCGCTGGATGCATTGAGAATTTCTGGCGTTGGCGCCAACTGTACCAAGCCGGAGCCGCAAGGGGCGAGGCTCTGCTGGTGGACTGACGCGACGTGGAAGCCCACTCCCAAGGCACGACTGCGGGTGTTGGGCGCGCTTCCGATCTTTGCACGTTTCACACATGGGACAGCCCGTCCATTGCTCTTATCCTGAGCAACGGGCACGAGGTCGGCGCCAGCTTTGACTCTGGCTGCCCAAAGACGCCGAGTCAGATATGTGTTTCCACGCAATTTGTGGGGCCAATCGATGAAGCGGCTCATTGCGGTCTAATAGGCCGAACGCTGATAGAGTATTGGGACAGCGCTGCCACAGCGCCGCCGCCGCTGAGACCTTCGCGCTGCTCCTAGCTACGGTGCTCGCCCTCCGACCGGACCCGACGTCCTAGGCCCAGCCGCGCCGCATTTCGCTGTAGTAGTATTTGCGTGACCAGGCTTCCCGGCGACTCGACTAGCGCCAGCATCCTGGTGAGTTCCTGACCGGAAAGGATTGACCTCATGACCCTCACCCTCGCGGATGCCAATTGCGTGATCGCCGGCGCCATCGAAAAGGCCAACCAGATCGGCGCCAAGATGAATATCGCCGTGTGCGACGCCGGCGGACGGCTCCTTGCTTTTCAGCGCATGGACGGCGCCATGTGGGCTGGCTCCTTCGGCAGCCAAGGCAAGGCCATGGCCTCGGCCGCCTTTGGACGCCCGAGTGGCGAGCTGACGCCACGTGCCGACCATCCAACCTTGCGCGGCATCGCCGCGGTCGAAGGCAACCACTTGTTCTATGGGCAGGGCGCCGTGCCGATCTTCCGCCAAGGTGTCCTGATCAGTGCCTGCGGCGTCGGCGGTGGGACCGCACAAGAAGACGAGGATTGTGCGCGCGCCGGGGTTGAAAAGCTCTGAGGCCCTCCGACTAGTGACCTGCACTACTTAAAATGAGTAGTTGCATCTGGTCGCGAACACTGATTCTTGAACTGTCGCGGATATCCGACAAGGGGGCGCGACATGGTGAACAAGAAATTCGTCGTGAAGCTCAGCGGCGAAGAGCGTGAGCGATTGCGTGAGGTGATCTCAAGGGGCAAGGCCAAGGCAAAGAGCATTCTGAAGGCGCGCATTCTGCTGAAAGCGGATCAGGGCTGGGTAGATGAAGAGATCTGCCGCGCGCTTGACACCAACATTACGATGGTGGCTCGCGTTCGCGAAATGCTGGTGACCGAAGGGCTCGAGGCGGTGCTCACCCGCAAGAAGCGCGAGACGCCGCCGATCGAGCCCATCTTCGATGGCAAGCGCCAAGCTCAGCTCATCGCCCTGGCCTGCTCCAAGCCACCGGCCGGCCGCGCTCGCTGGACGATCCGCCTCTTGGCCGAACACGTCGTCGAACGCAAAATCGTTGAAAGTGCGCATTTCAATACGGTCGCCCGGGCACTAAAAAAAACGAGATCAAACCGCACCTGAAAGAGTATTGGGTCATCCCGCCCAAAGCCAACGCCGCATTTGTTGCGTCGATGGAGGATGTGCTGGAGGTTTATACCCGCCCACACGATCCGGCCCGGCCGCTGGTGTGCTTGGACGAGACCTCAAAGCAACTCCTCGCAGAAACTCGAACACCACTACCCGCTCGACCCGGTCGACCGGCCCGCTACGACTACGAATACCAGCGCAACGGCACCGCCAGCCTGTTCATGCTGTTTGCCCCGCTCGAAGGTTGGCGCCAAGTCAAGGTCACCGAGCGGCGCACGACGATTGACTACGCGCAGGTCCTCAAAGAGCTGAGCGATGTCCATTTTCCCGAGGTCGAGAAGATCGTTCTCGTCCAGGATAACCTCAACACCCACAACCCCGCCTCACTCTACGAGGCATTCACGGCCTCGGAGGCGCGGCGCCTGGTCGAGCGCTTCGAATGGCATTACACGCCCAAGCACGGCAGCTGGCTCAACATGGCCGAGTCCGAGCTTGCCATCCTGTCCAATCAATGTCTCGATCGGCGTATCCCGGACCGGCGCAGCCTCGAGCGCCAAGTTCGCGCCTGGCTCCTCCACCGCAACACTCACAATGTCAAAGCTGACTGGCGCTTTACAACCGCCGATGCCCGCATCAAGTTGAAAAGCCTCTACCCGGCGCTTTAGTTGATTCAGGCCACTAGAACGCGCGCACGGGTGATTCTGATCTTACAGACACAGGCTGCGGCGCTTGGCTTCCGCTCGAACTGTGGAGCCCGATCAAAAAGGGCTGGCAGGATGGGCATGGTGCTCGAGGTGGTAGGAGCACGGTGAAATTGTTGAGCAATTGCCCTATCCGGGTGCTCGGCCCCGAGCGGCGTAACGGACCTGCTTTGGTACAAGTTGACCAGGTCATTGCACATTGATGTGGCGCAGTTGCTGAGCAGTTTAGCCGGACTGTCCCCTGAGAGTGAGCGCCCCTCATTGGCCCTTCTTCGACAACACCGCGTCGTGCAATTTGTCCCATCCGGCGCAGATGTCGCTGTTCAACCGCCGCCAAACGGTCTCTTCAACGCAACTCTTTTTCATCTGCTCAAGATGTTGGGCAGGGTCGACGCCCTGCGGCACGGCCGAAGAAAACAGGTACCTGCGTAGTTCGCGATCCGACGCCCAGGGATAGACCTCGTCACTGAGCACCAGCGCGGTGATGATCGCGCAGCACCAAAACAAGTGCAGTAAGAAGGACCGCCATAGGGTCATGACAGCTCGTCCGTCCTGCGCACAATCTCGCGTTTCAGCTTGGCAATAGTTGGCGCAGCTAGTTGGCGATAGCTAGGCGCACGTCGGTGGCGGCAACGTCACTGCAATCAGTCCCCCCACCATATTCGAAGCCAACTGTGAGCTTATTTCACATCGCAACGCGCCAAGTAGTAACTCCCTGAACTGTTTTAGGAAGAGCGGCAGCATAGGGGGACTGCCTGCAGCACCAATGAGAACCGGAATATTCGACAACCGCGGTTGGCGAACTCAGTTATGAAAGCACGTCGCTCAACGTCTTGCCATGGTCCAGAGCTGCTTGACCCTACTATCACCAAGCAAGCTTTGATCGAGGGAAAACGTCCTGGCACAAGCAAGCGCCGGTGTTAGGCGCGATGTCGCGCATTTGTGTTTCAGGTGGACCCGATGTGATCGCACAGCGCGCCCAGCACCGGTGCCTAGCGGATAGCGGCCCGCACCGCGTCTGGGAGCCAAGTCACGAACGCCGGCTGCAAGACCAGCAAGCAGATAACGAAGAGCTGCAGGCCGATGAAGGGCCAGATGCCCGTGTACATATGGTGGAGCTTGATCTCCGGAGGCGCAATGCCGCGGAGGTAGAAGATGGAGGGTGCCATGGGCGGCGTCAGGTAGCCCGTTTGCAGCATGACCAAAAAGAGCACACAGAACCATTCCCGGTCGAAGCCGACATTGACGATAAGTGGAGTGACGATAGGTGCCACCATCAGGATGATGACCAGCGGCTCAAGCATGAAGCCGGCGATGAAAACGATGGTCATCACGGCGACCAGCAGCGAGTATTTGCCTATGCCGCCGGCGAGCAGGAACTCCTGCACGATCTGGAGCCCGCCCGACCCGACAAAAACGGCCGCGAACATCTGACCACAGGCGACGATGGTCAAAATCATGGCGGTGATGCGCACGGTCCGCATGGTCGCGTCGGCTAGCACGGCCCAGGAGAAGCGGCGATAGAAGATAGCCAGCAGGACCGTGCCGAGCGCACCCGTCGCCGAAGCCTCGGTCGGCGTTGCGATACCAGCGATCATGGAGCCGAGCACGGTAACAATGACGACCAGAGGGGGCACAAGCACGGCCCCCGTCAGCGCCAGCTTTTGGCCGAGCGTCGGTTCCATGTCCACGAGGAGCACACGCGGGCCGTCCTGTGGTCGCAAAACGCAGCGGATAACGATGTAGATGATGTAGGACCCCGCCAGCATGAGACCGGGGACGAACATTCCGAGGAGTATCTTGCCGACGTCGGCCTGCGCGGTCGGGCCGATGACGACGGCAAGCACCGACGGCGGTATGATCGTTCCGAGCGCCCCGCCCGCACAGATGACGCCCGAGATCAGGCCTTTGTGGTAACCATACCGCAGCATGGGCGGGATCGCGAGCAACCCAACTACAGTCTCGGTGGCGCCGACCACCCCGCTCGTCGCCGCAAAGATCACGCACATCACTATGGTGCCAACCGCCATTCCCCCTGGCAGGCGTCGGATCCACATCTGGATGGCGTCGAACAGTCGATTGGCGATGCCAGACTGCTCGAACATGGCGCCCATGAAAATGAAGAGAGGGACGGCCGCAAGCACCTGCGCGGTGGCTGTCTCCTCGATTTTCTGAATGCACTGATGCAACAGGCCTTCAAAGCCAAAAGATTGGAGGCCAAAGAGCACTGCCAGTGACAACATCGTGAGAGCCACAGGGAAGCCCGTCAGAATGGCGAGAAGAAGCGCCGGGAACATCCAAAGCGGGGACATCACGAGGATCCTCTTTGGGTCGGTGCGGCGACTCTCAGGGGCCAGGGCAGAGGGACACTCAAGTGCGTGCTCGTCTCCAGGAACGCGGGTGCGGGCGAGAGGGGCTCAAACACCGTGATCCTGAGGCGCTATGATAGGAGCATCAAATGGCCGGCCCACGATCCAGGCAATGCGTTTGATGATTTCCGCCACGATCTGCAAAACAAACATCAGAAAGCCGATCAACAGCACAGCCCGAAACGGCCAAACCACAGGATTCCATCCACCCGAGCCCGTGCGCTCGCCGGTGCGGATCGCATCCTCAAGGTGGTTCAGCAGACCCCAGCAAATAAACGCCACCGCGGGTAAAACAATCAGCGTGAGCCCGATCAGGTCAACATAGGCCAATCGTGGCCTTGTCCGCTCGTTGTAGAGCAGGTCGACTCGGACATGGGCGTCGGTCGACAAGGCGTATGCGATGGACAGGACAAAGGAGGCCCCCATCAGAAACGTATTGAGATCGTTGCCCCAGGCAGTCGGTGCATTGAAGGCATAGCGTAGCACGACGTCGTAGAGCATCAGCACGACGAGCAGGATAACGAGGACGGCAGCGAGCACACCGCCGAAGTAGCTAAGCCGATCAGCGCCACGAACCAATGTTTGCATGCTTCGTAGTCCAACAAAATTTTTGGCGGCCAGGACGAAGTCGAGGCTCGGTCAGATGCGTCCCCTGGTGTTTGCCGACTGGTGGGTCCCGACCTCGGAAAGGGGAGCCGAAGCCGCACCTAGTTCGGGAGGGTTATCTGAACTCGGAGCGATATTGATTCGACTGCCTCCAGGTGGTCATGAATGCACGCTGGTGCTCCACCACCTTCTTGAACCATCCGCCATCGGACGCGATGTACTTGTCTTCCCAGGCTCTGGTCGCCTTGGCCACCGCATCGACGTAGGACTGGTCGACACGAATGATCTCCGCTCCCGCCGCCTTGAGCTTCTCAAGCGCATCAGCATCCAACATGTTGATTGCCATCCAGGAATTGAGTGTCGTCTGTTTGGCAGCTGCCTCGAGCTGAGTGCGGGTCACAGGGTCGAAGCTTTCCCACAGGGACTTGTCAAAAACGCACTCTAGGACCGCACCCGGCTGGTGCACACCCGGCAGGATGATGTATTTGGCGACCTTGTGGAAACCGAGGCCGAGATTGATGCCTGGGGTCGCCCATTCGATCGCGTCTACGACGCCACGCTCGAGCGCGGGGTAGACCTCAGCTCCCGGCAGGATGACGGTCGAAGCGCCGAGGGTAGTTGCAACCTCCGCCCACGCGCCCGAGGTCCTAAGCTTCAGCCCTTTGAGGTCTTCGGCGGTGCGTATAGGTTTTCTGGAATGCATATGGATCTCATCCGAGTGGGCGCCACACGGAAGGGCGACCACTCCGAACTTTTCCATGCGCCACTCGCGCCATAGGTCAATACCGCCGCCCGCATAGACCCAATGCAGAAGCGCCTCAGCCGGAGGCGAGCCAACGTAGCCCCCGAAGATCGCTGCAGCCTTGTCGATGCCCCAGTCGTATCCGGGCCAGGAGTGACCAGCTGGGGCCACCTTCTTCTGGACCGTTTCGGTAATCTTAAGGGGGCTGCCGATGGTTCCCGCAGGGAAGATCTGGAATTTGACTTTGCCACCCGTTAACGCCTCGGCCTGCTTGGCAAACCCTTGGGCGAAATACTCAAGATGCGGGCCGCCTGGCCACGATGTTGCGGTCCGTATGGTCTGCTGGGCATTGACCGTGCCACCGGCCAAAGCGAATGCCGCCACCGCACTGGCGATGGCAACGTGCACGTACTTCATCTGTTCCTCCCTAACTAGACCGAGAACGTGACTGTCCTCGTGACGGAATATGCTTTGTGTGACCCGCCAAGTTCTCTGGCCGACGGGAAGCGTCGTTACGCTTGCTGCAGTGAGAGTGCAGGACGCCAGCGCTTCTGGCAAGGAGGCTGACGGGATGGTGAAGCGAGGCAGCTCGCTCCAGCAATCGAAGCCCTCGCCTTCCTACGCCAATCCAGGGACGTCAGCTTTAAAACTCCGTCTCGCGGAAGGCCTGTGGAACGCCAATGTCTGTACCACGTCAGGCGGGGAGCACTAGATCGTGCGCTGTTACGATAGGCCTGCGCGCCACGGGCCGTCGTTTCTGGCGACGCATGGTTTCAGGGATCGATTCGGGCATAAACGCCGGGCGATCCCGGAGCATGTGTCATCGCCTGCCGCATGCGCGGGGAACGGGGCGAAGAATGCTGGTTTTGCTCTTTCCATTCCGGGCTTTCGGGCACGGCAGTGCTGGTAAATTCGTAGACGGTGGTATACCTGCTCGTACCCTCGTGAACCCGATAGCGGCGTGCATAAATCACGCCCGGTACCTTCCGATAGCCTGGAATATATTCGCCGTTATACCAGCCGTTCCATTCGGCCTCGACTTCAGCGGGCACGGACATGCGGCCAATCTGTAATACCGGCGCCATTTCGCGTTCCGGCACTTCTAAAGCGTCCGGGAAGATCTGCTCTCCCACGATCCGCGTGAGGCTCGATCCAATCACGCTCGGAGAGACCCGCTGTCCCCACGGCGTGCGCGGCCTGTCGGTGAAGGCCGAGGTACGCAACACGCCGATGTCTTCAAGCTCATAGAAGGCCAGGTAGTTTGGACCACCCTTCACCGCCTTGTAGCGGGCCGCTGAGAGAATGCCGGGAACCGCCAGCAGCTCCGGCAGGTGCTCGGTGTTGTACCAGTCGTTGAATTCCTTGTCGTACTTGGCGTCGATATCGACGTACACAAGGAAGATGCCTTTGCCCTTTTTTGCCACCTTCTATCCCTTCCGTTGCAAGGATTGTCTTTTCTTTCTCGACTGCCTGCCACAGGTGTTTAACCGTGCCTACTGCTCCCGCCACTCAAACGGCATCGCGCTTTTCGATCGGCGCCTTGAGGCATGGCCTTACGCTGCTACGCGTTGACCCTTTACCATGCCTCCGGGAAGCGCACCGCTCGCCTCGCCCTGGCGGTAGGTGACCCGGCCCGAGACGATGGTCGCGTCGTAGCCCTTGACCTTCTGCAACAAGCGCTTGCCGCCCGCCGGCAGGTCGTAGGCCACGTACGGGCGGTCGGCCTTGAGGTTGGCGTAGTCGATGACGTTCAAGTCTGCCTTCTTGCCGATGGCGATAATGCCGCGGTCGCCGAGGCCCGCCGCGTCAGCCGTGTCGGACGTGAGACGCCGCACGATCTCCTCGATCGGCCAGCGCTTCTGCTCGCGGCCCCAATAGGTCAGGAGCCAGGTCGGATAACCGGCATCGACAATGAACCCGACGTGGGCGCCACCGTCGCCAAGCCCCGCAATCACGTTGCGGTTCGACAGCATCTGGGCGGTGCCTTCGAGGCTGAAGTCCGGGTAGTTGGAGAGCGGCGAGAGGATGAAGTCTCGCCCGTCGTCCTCGATCAGGATGTCATAGGCGAGTTCGGGTGGCGTGACCCCGCGGCGCTTGGCCATCTCCGCGATCGATTCCTCCTTCTTCGGCGTGTAGTTGGGTGGATTGCCGAAGCGATACATGTGCGTGTACTGGAGCCGCCGGATCAGCGGCCACGTGGCACCGGCGATCGGGTCCTCGGACAGGATCTTGGCGCGCACCTCGGGGTCCTGCATGCGCTTCACCCGCTCAGGCCGCGGCAAGTGGACGATCGATTTGTAGGTGGGCGTGCCGGAGAATGGGTTCTGGCTGCCCTCGAGGCCCAGAAGCACGCCGATGGCACGCGGCGCCGTCACCGGACGCATGGAGAGGCCTTCCTTCGTCGCCTGGTCGGAATAGGCGATGAGCTCCTTCCACTGGTTTGCGCGCGCCGGCTCGTGTCGCCGGCTGACCGAGAACACGACTGGCCGCCCGCTCTTCTCGGCGACGCGGCGCAGCATGTCGAATTCTGACTTGGTGTCCGGCTCATCCCAGTCGGACGTGAACTCGATGAAGCCGGAGTTGGCATCCTTGAGGCCCATGGCGATGCCGGCGAGTTCGTCCTCGTTGGCCCGCAGCGTCGGCGTGTAGTCGCCCGTCAGGCTCTTGTGGCTGATGGTACGCGAGGTCGAAAAGCCGAAGGCGCCGGCCTTGACCGCGTCCTCGGCGATCTTGCGCATCTGCGCGATATCGGCCCGAGTCGCCTTTTCGTGGCGGATGGCGCGGTCACCCATCACGAAGACGCGGACGGCGGCGTGCGGGAGCAGCGCGCAGAGGTCGATGTCACGCTGACTTGCCGCGAGCGCCTGGAAGTACTCGGGGAAGGACTCCCACGTCCACTTGAGGCCCTCGTGCATGACGGGCCCGGGAATATCCTCGACGCCTTCCATCAGCTCGACGAGCTTCTCGCGATCCTCGGGTTTGCAGGGCGCGAAGCCGACACCGCAGTTGCCCATCACAGCCGTGGTGATGCCATGCCAGGACGACGGTGCCGTGTGCGCGTCCCAGGCCGCCTGTCCGTCGTAGTGGGTGTGAATGTCGACGAAGCCGGGCGTCACGATGCGGCCTTTGGCGTCGATCTCCTCGGCACCGCCGCCCGCGACCTTGCCGATTTTAGCGATGCGCCCGTCCCGGACGGCGACATCGGCCTCGCGCGGCGCGGCTCCCGTGCCGTCGATCACCGTACCGTTGCGGATGACGAGGTTATACTCGTTGGCCATGGCGTTTCCTCAGACGTCGATTGTCCGATAGATACGCTAGGTCTGGAGACCTCCGCAGTCAATTTACGGATTGATATGAGGCGGAGGAGTTCGGTGATGGTGTACCGCGCCAGCACGCGCTCCCGCACTCTCAACTCACCTATGATGCCGATCGCTTTTCTGGAGCAATTGCAACTGATGATCCCAACATCGCGCATTTCAGGATGGCTCCGCCCGACAATGACAAGCGTCACATGCCGGAGCGCTGCCAAAATGACGAAGCCAAGTATTGGCCAGATGATGTACCAGCTTTGATCCCCGTCGATAACAATGGTCGTCCACGGCACCAAAGGAACCAGGAGAAGGATGGGGCCTGCCCGGTCGTTTTGTGTCGGCCCCTTACCCGTAAGCACACGCGTGTGCGAAGCAACGTTGCGCCGTCAATCTTCGATTTCGATGATGGGCGGATGGATGCCTCTGGAATGAGGCGTGCAGGTTCCCTTCTTTCAGCCTCCGGTGACTGGCCCGAAACTGGCCCGAGCCGAATTTCACCGGCCGCACCGAATCCCAACAATATGGGACTTTTTGAGCCGTCATCTGGCCCGAGGTGCGCCCAGTCGCCCCTTGATTTACCTCGGTATTTTGATCGGGTTACCCTTTCGTAATGCGTGGGTCGGGGGTCCCTCCTGCGGCACCAGATTTTCAGGGTGCAGACTGGGGACATAGGTAACAGAACGTACCTAAGACGTAGGTGACACCCGTGGCCCAAACGGGTTGTCGAGGGGTTGCAAGGGTCTCTGCTCCAAGTCGATATAGCCCAATTCATTAGTAGATGAAGCTGACGAGCCAAATTCCCTCGTCGACCTCCTTGGTCGGTAGGCCGAAGTTCGAAGTTCATGAGACCTCGGAGGTCAACCATCATCGCTCGATAACGTAGTCCGCTGGTGCTCGGTTAGCTGCCAGACTTTGACTTCTAGCTTGCTGCTGGCAGTGGATTCATAAGGTGGCAGCAGCCTGGCGCCGCAATAGACTGGCGATGCCTCTCGCCAGCTACGGCGATAGTCCACTTCCCGACTGAGGATATGCGCCATGCCAAACTACAAAAGAGGAGCCGTTCAGATCCATTACGAGGAGGCCGGCTCCGGCTTTCCATTGCTCGTCATTCCTGGCGGCGGGTTGAATGCGACGATCAGCTATCTATCGGAAAGAACGCCCTTTAACCCGATGGGCGTCCTAAGCCACGAGTACCACTGCATCACGATGGATCTGAGGAACGCCAACGGCGGCGGATCCTCCGGACCTGTGGAGGTCGACCGGCCATGGGATTCGTATGCCGACGATCAGCTCGGATTGATGGATCACTTGGGGATCGACAAGTTCATGGTGCTTGGCTTTTGCATCGGCGGTCCCTTCATCTGGAAAATGTTGCAGAGAGCGCCCGAGCGCGTCATCGCTGCGGTGCCAGCGATGCCGAGCGGTTTTCGGCCCGAAGTGCCGGACCTGTTCTATCGGAACAACATGAAGAATTGGGCCCCGGCGCTGTGCGAAAAGAGCCGCGATGTCACGATGGAGACGTGCTCTGCTTTCCTAAAGAAAATGTACCACGAGAATAATGACTTCGTGTTCAGTGTGACGCGCGATTTCGTACGTGGGTGCACGACGCCGGTTCTTGTCATGCCGGACGATACCGAGCCTCATCCCTATGACGTGGCAGAGGAAACGGCAATGCTCGCGCCGAACGCGCAGATGACTTTTTTCCCATGGAAGGAGGCGAAAGATCGAGTTCCGTTGGCCATACGCCATCTGCGTACGTTCTTGAAGGCGAACACGCCCACGTAAGCAGGAGGTGGGTGCACTCTGTGGAGGGTGCGCCCCCGACCAGTGAGCGATAGCTTCCGCATCCGTCGTATCACGTCCTTCGGGTTGACCGTTTGACATTTAATATCTAGCTGGCTCCCTATCGTGGGGCTAAAGGCAAGGTCGCTGAACCTAGGGAGCGGTAGAATATCGAAAATCCTCTCGCTTAACTGCTTGCGCTCAAATTGCATGGAGTGGTTATGCCGCTGACGTACGCCTTTGCCTGGCGCCGGGTCCGCAAACGCTCGACCAGGCAATGCTGGCGGAGAAGCTTGGCTACGAGCGCGTACGGTCGCCGGAGGTTCCGGCTTTTGGCCACGACATATTAGTGCATCTCGCCCGCATCACCGAACGCACCGAGCGCATCGGAATTGGCGCGGCTGTACTGATCGCGAGCCACCGTCATCCGGTGGCACAGGCCTCCCCCATCGCTACGCTCGAACAGTTGGCACCGGGTCGTCTGATGGTGGCCTTCGGCACCGGATTTCACCGGCCGGATCGCGTTAGGAGAGAAGCCCCTGTCGTGGGAAACGATGCGCCGGCATCAGCTGCAGGTACTGGCCCTCCTGCGAGGGGAGGCCGTAGACATCGACGGTGGCATGGCCCAGTTGCTGGCCTCGCCCGGCCTGCTGCCCGACCGTCCGATCAGGACACCGCTGCTGCTCGCAGCGCAATGTCCCAAGGGACGCGCCGTCGCGAAAGAGATTGCCGACGGCCTCTTGGCGTTGCGCGACCCCGGACTGGGCTTCGATCCTTGTCTCGTGTCGGCCAATGGCACCGTGCTCGATCCAGGCGAGGCGGCGACTAGTCGGCGCGTGCGCGCGGCCGTCCGCCACTTCTCGGCACAATCTACCATGGCACGCTGGCACGCGATCCCGAGGCGGTCAGGCGCCTGCCCAACGGGCAGGCTTGGCTCGACAGCGTAGTGAAGGTACCGGAGCAGACCCGCCACCTCGTCGTCAATCGCGGCCACAACTGGGACATCTCGAACGGCCACGATGCGCTGATCGATAGTTCAGCGGCGGAGCAGATGACATTCACCGGCACGGCCGAGGCCCTACGTGCCCGCCTCGCCAAGCCCGAGGCCGCCGACGCAACAGGCGTCATTTTCGGCACCAGCGGCACCGACGTTGAGCGCGAGTTGTACGCCTTCGCCCGTCTCGTTGACCTGCGCGCAAGGTGAATCCGGAACAAGGATGCTCGCCACATGGCCTGGACAATTGACGAACGGGCGATCGGTCATGGCAGCTTGGTTCACAAGCGGCTGCTTGCAGCCCGGTCTGGCGCTCGCCATAGATCTGTCCAATACGCGTCTCGTTCATTGAGCGTGAGGTCTGCAAACTGAAAGGACGAGTTAGCGTAGATCTGGTACTCTAAACGCGCCGTGGATGCATTGGCGCAGGAGAGAACATGATCAAGCGTTTGTTGCCCTGGGATGACCTTGGTCACGAGGTCGTGGCGCACGGCGGCGTGCTCTACATAGGCGGTGTCATCGCGGAGGACACAAGCCTCGACATGGCCGGTCAAGCCGACGACGTGCTGCGCCAGCTCGCCAAATTGCTGACGGCGGGTGGCTCCAGCATCGCACGCGTGCTGCAGGTAACAATCTTCATAACGAATCTCGCCGAGAAGTCAGACTTCAACCGGGTTTGGAAGGCGTATTTCAAAGAAGTCAACGTGCCCGCCCGCGCCGTAATCGGCGTCGCCGACCTAGGGTCAGGCGTCAAGCTCGAACTCGTCGCGACGGCGGCGATGGATGGATAGGGGCTGATGCAGAGGAAGCAGACGCTTGTAAGCGCCTCAGCCGGGACACCATCAGTCTCTGGACGTCAGAACGCACAAGTGCTTCACCGAGCGGACGGTATCGCTGCAGGGCCGCGAACGGATGGTTGGGGCCATCCTACGCGCCAATGTGCTGGTTCGCATCGCCGACCACACGGTCCATAAGCTCAAGGGGCTTCTGCCGTGGAACTGGCGCGCCGCTCGGAGAACGACTAGCGGCGCGGCCAGAGCATCGCTCCTAACGTCTGCCGTCTTCACTAACGGCAATGTCGCCAAGCTGCTTAGCGAGGATGAGAACTGGCTATACGAGCTCTCAATTAGCATGTTATCCGAGGACGGCTGTTTGCGCGTCTATGGCGTTGGCGAGGACGGAGTCACCCTTCACCCACCCCGCATCGAGTGCTTATGACCTGAGGCCTTGATGAGAGAGCTTCAGGAAGAGCACCCAAACCGATCCCCTCAGCGCAATAGCCTCCCCCTGCGGCGCTCAGCCGTAGGGATAGGCCTTCACCCGTGCTGTTCGAGCTTCAAGGTGAAATAAGAGCGCAGCAATACAAGCATCAAAAAGTAGCCGCCGATCAGTGCAGCCGCGTGACGTCCAACTTGGGAGGACGGTAAGTTGCGAATTAAGCCGTCCGACTCTTGAGATATGAATTCTTTACTGCGATCTTGCCGCCCTTGAAGGTGAACACGTCGCAGCCAGTGACCTCGATCTTCTTGCCGTCGGTAGTTGTGGCCGTAAAGAGCCACTCTGACAACCCACGATCACCTGACACGAAGTGCCTGGCGCTGCTGAAATGCACGTCAGGGAACCGACTGAACACGCCAGCGAAACCCTCGCGCACCTGCTCGCGACCCACGTAGCGCTTGCCGGCGGCCTCCGGCCCCGCACTCGTCTCGAAGACGCACTCCTCTGCCATAAAGGTCATGAGGAAGTCGACGTCATGACGATTCCACCCGTCCGCGAACGCTTCCAGATCCTTAATGCTCACGGTCATTGTTTCCTCCGTGGACATGCCAAGGTCGCGCCGGTCTAACCGAGAGTCAAGCGAGGTATCATTCGCTTCGTGCCGGACAATGGATTAGCAAGTTTGACCGGTGCACACCAACCAACGGACATCCAACGCGATCATCAGCAAGGCCAACCACCGCGTGCGGTGAAATGACGGATGTCCACTACTGTGGGATGGACCGGGTGGCGTCAGCAATTTTGCATACGCCTCGCGCCGTCGCATATTTGGCAGTCACCTTACAACCTTTTCGAGCGCGAAATCGAGGGGGAGATCTTGCCTCATTCCCGCAAGAACAAGGTAAGGGGCTCATCGCTCAATTTTTCCGTGGCGCGAAGGGCACTTTTTCATGGTGCCGGGCACTCCCCGCCCGGCCGCTAAAGACTTGTGATGGTTACGCGCTTGCGTGAAAAATGCGGCCGTCGGAACCCGACCAGCCGCCGCTCGAAAGCCTGGCGTAATATCCCGCGACCGCCCCCGATGAGGGGTGCTTTGAACGAGCCTCGTGGTGCCGTATTCTCCTTCACCCTATTATTGACCCATTCGCCGCTTGACCATTGCCGATCCATTTCTATGCATGCTCGGCCGCATCATCCTGCTCTGGGTCTTCCCCGATGCATCATTCAGGTACATCTACGGCAGCCGTCATATGCGATACCTTGCAGCGTGAACGCACATACAGCAATCGCACCCGAAGAATAGCAATCCGAAGCGAGCACCTGATCAGCGCCAATGCTACTTAGCCGCACCGGCGGGTTAGCGACGCGGAGCCATCAGATCGCGCTTGCTAAAGCATCTACCGGTGAACAGCTTCATGGTGCACAAGGAAACTGGTCATGTCGACGAATGCGTCATCGATGCGCCGCCACTTACCAACAATTCTTTTGTTTACCGTCTTGTTCGCTCTGCTGGTGCTGTCGGTTACCTTCATGTTCAGCACCTGGCAGCAGAGCGACGCCCAAATGAGTATTCACGGCTGGATTGCACTGGGTCTCGGCGTGTTCTTTTCGGTTATCGTTGGCTGCGGCCTTATGGCGCTCATGTTCTTCAGCAGTCGGCGCGGCTATGACGAGCGGGCTAGTGAAATCTCAATCCGTCGAGAAGGTCCTTAATGCATGCGTGTACTCACGCGCACAGGCTTGCTCGCTGTCCTGTCATCTTGGCTGCGTTACAGTCACCATTGCGATCGACACTGATCGACAGCGCAACTGAGGTGGCCAACTGCGCGCGCGGCACGCGCCCACTAGCTGGAGAACAGCTTCCAGGGCACCGCCCCAGGTTTTCGACGAACGCCTGAAGAGCGTGCCGATCCTAATTCTAACATCGCAGTTCGTCATCCAACATCCCCGGCATTCTCTATGTGCGCCTGATGCATACCATCATCTCGACCCTACCCTCGACCGGCGTGGCGCGGCTCCTGATTATGGCGGAGGCCGATCGACATTAGCGTAATCGCAATTTCGGCGTCATTCTTGATCGGCATTGTCAAATCGCAGGCGCCTAAGGGCACGGATGTTTCTCGACATCCCAACCATTCGTCTGCGCGCAGACTGCTTTCGCAATATTGCCGTCCTTTGCAATTTCATGCGATGAAGTGCACGCACACAGATGTGCTCGAAATGCTTTCAGTTCACTTTAGACGGCAAGGAGCCATATTTCCGGGCTGACCAATATGCGTCGGGGAAGAACGTCGATATCATGCCCATAAACCTGCCTACGATTTCATCGATCGCCGTATTCCTGCGTGCGGCACTTCTTGCTTTTGGATATGCCGCCCCCGCAACCGCCGCTGAGCCAGTAAGAGGAGACTGTTTCCATACCGGGGCCGGTGCGCGATATCTGGAGCGAGCCAAGGGCGACATCGTCACCGTGCCCTTGCGCGGCAACATCAATGTCCTGATGGGATCCGGAGGGAATATCGTGGTTCTGTCGGGAAGCGAGGGCAAGTTCCTCGTCGATGCCGGCATCAAGCCGTCGAAAGACAAATTGCAGGCGGCTCTCGATAAGATCGGCCCGTCACCATCGAAATACGTCGTAAACACCCATTGGCACTGGGATCATACTGACGGAAATGAGTGGATGCATGCAGCCGGCGCCACGATCATTGCGCAGAGAAATACGCTGAAGCATCTTTCCGAGACCACTCATGTCGATGATTGGAATTGGACGTTCGCTCCCGTGCCAGCCGGCGCGCGCCCGACGATTATCGTGGAAAATGAGAGGGAGCTCACCTTTGCGGGCGACTCCATAAAGGTGGAGCATTTCGGCCCCGGCCATACCGACGGCGATGTGTGGGTGTATTTCGAAAAGGCCGATGTGGCGGCTCTCGGCGACACGTTCTGGAACGGAAACTATCCGTTCATCGACAACGAAGACGGCGGCAGCGTCAATTCGGCCATCGCCTGGGCCAACAAGGTTATCGAACGCACTACGGATAAAACAATCCTGGTTCCTGGTCATGGGCCGGTTGGAAACCGCGCTCAATTGATTGAATTTCGCGATATGCTGGTCACGGTGCGCGATAAGGTTGCTGCACTGAAGTCACAGGGGAAATCCCTCGAAGAAATCATTGCAGCGAAGCCGACCGCGGCCTTCGACGATAAATGGGGAGGATTTGTGATCGATTCGAAATTCTTCACAAGGCTTGTGTACGAAGGACTATAGACGGTATAGCCGCGCCGCCATCGACAAAAGGGTAGGTGGCTGCCATGGGGCGATTCAGGCCGCAGTAAAATTGACCCGCAGCCCCGTGAGCTGGAATTTAGCAAAGAGGCGTGGCCGGCCTCATTCTCGACGCCTGCGCCGCTGCGATGGGGTGACACATGTCTGAAGGCTTGGTCGTCGTCGTTTCCTCCCGCCCTTTCGAGGATACGCTGAATGTGCTGGTCGCCAGCGTGAAGCAGAGGCAGGTCGAGGTGTTCGGCATGGTCGACCACACCGCTAATGCACAGGGCGCGCAAGCCTTACGCTTGCCCGCACGACGGTGGTGACGTTCGGCGGGGCCAAGGCCGGCACGCCTCTGATGCAGGCGCACCAGACGCTGGGCCTCGACCTGCCGTTGCGCGCTTTGGTCTATGAGACCGCCGAAGGCCAGGTCCGCATCGCTTATCGCGAACCCCGCGACATCCTGGCGGGACAGGGCGTGGCGCCGGACGCCTTCCCTTCGGTGGGCGGCATGTCGGCGATGCTGGCGGCGGTCTCGGCGGAGGCCGCCGGGGGTCAACCCGAATAGGCGCAAAGCGCCCAGGCGGCTTGATCTCTATTCTATTGAAAACAAGGCGCTTGATAGGCAGTTCGCCAATGACCGCCTTTTATTCCTCAGTCTCGGGAGGTCCGCCTCTGGAGGCATCAGCAGCACCGTGTCTCCGGTCTCAATCATCTCGTTACCGCCATCATCCTCTGGAATACGCGATATCTGGAGCGCGCGGTAACTGCCTTACGTCAGTACCGAGGACGTCCCCGACCATCTGCTGGCCCATCTGTCGCCGCTCGGATGGGAACATGTGAATCTGACAGGAGATTATGTCTGGATCGCTACAGAACAGATGACGGGACACCCCGACGGATTTCGTAGCTGACATGGCGCTCGTGATCGGGCGCGGGTTGGGGCAAGGTCATCGGGCCGTTTTGTTCACGGTCGTGGGCTTCATGGCAGCTGGCCTGATCCAAAGTGGCGCTGCTCGTGCTAGGGATTGCCTCGCTTCTGCACGCCTCATCGTTCGCCTTCACCAGCATGTGCGCTGGCATTCGAGAATGGAATGGCAACACGAACGGTAACGAAGGAACGATGACCGAAGTTTTCAAAGGCATCATCACACTCGAGCGCGTGGCCGACGATCTCTTCATCGGCGCACCGTCACCTGATCGCGGCGCGCAAACCTTCGGCGGCCACCTGCTCGCGCAAGCGCTCGCCGGCGCGCACGCGACGGTCGGCGATGACCGACGCGTGCACTCGCTGCACGCGTTGTTCCTGCGAGGTGGCGATCCTGCTCAACCGCTCGAGCTCAACGTCGAGCGGCTGCGCGACGGGCGAACGTTCTCGCAACGCAACGTGCGCGCAGTTCAGAACGGCAACGAATTGCTGCGGATGATCGCGTCGTTTCATATCGAGGAGCCCGGAGAGGAGTACGCCGGCGCGCGGGTACCCGACGTTCCACCACCCGACGAAGTCACGCTCACGTACACGGAGCACACGCGCCGCGAGTCGGGTAATACGAATTGGCCCGGCAACGTGCGGCCGATGGACATCCGCTACGTCAATCCGCCCGTAGCACCGCGCGGAGTATCGATCACGGAGGATCAACGCCTGTGGATGCGCATCAGCGAGCCACTGGACGATGATCCGGCGACACACGCGATCGGGCTCGCGTATCTATCCGACAGCACGCTCGTGGATCACGTCGTACTGCCGCACGGACAACGTTGGCAAGATCCCCGGTTGGTATCGACAAGCCTCGACCACGCGATGTGGTTCCATCGGCCTTTTCGCGCGGACGCATGGTTGCTGTTCGATCAACGCGTCGAATCCACAGGCCGTGGTCGAGGGCTCGCGAGCGGCCGGTTCTTCACGGAGGCCGGCGAGCTCGCTGCGACGTGCATGCAGGAAGGGCTTATCCGCTGGGGCGCTTGAGTGCCCTTCAAGGTCGTTGGATCGATCAGTGTTTCTTCGGCACCTGCGTCCCGCTGATCGTACCGTAGACACCGTTCTCCTCATCATTGGGCCTGCGGTGAAGACCAGCCTGTCGAACGACTAACCGAGGAAGCCGTTACCGAACATGAGGTCACACAGCCCAGCGATGACGATCGGACCCCGATCGTCGCCGCGTAACGTGCCGGCAAACTGACCTGTCGCGAGGCTGAACGCATGGATTTTGCCGTCGCCGAAGTTGCGGCCCAGAAATCGTGGTGCAGTCGAGGTTTGGATTGCCCGTCGGCCCGGCTTCCTCGTCTGGGAGGAGCGCTTGACCGGCGTTATCATGGTCGCACTCGGCGTCCGTCTGCTCCGTACAGGAGATGGACGACCCGCTCGGACCTAGTCACTTCAGTCACTTCAGTCACTTCAGTCACTTCAGTCACTTCGTCGAGGTCACCTACGCCCCGAGACGCAAGAATGAGTGCAATAGGCGCACCCAAGCAAGGATCGCTCCGGGTCAAGTGCGCGCATCCGGGGAGACCCGCGCCCACGCGTGTTGTACCCTCAAAAACGGTGGAACCGGCAGGAGATCAGCTGCGGACATGCCACCGCTCCAAAATGTCGGGTGGACACAGGGCGCACAGCGTAAGTTAGGCTAAACTGTTTACAGTTCCAACCGCTGGAACATCTCATGGCATTGATCTTCTATGAGCGGGTCGGACACGAAGGCCGACGTCCGAGTCCCTACTCGTGGCGTATCAGGTACGCGCTCGCGCACAAAGCACTTGATTTCGAGGTTCGGCCGGTGCGCTTCGCCGATGTCGAAGCCATTCGTGGGCTAACCGGTCAGCATCTGACGCCAGTGCTCAGTGACGCCGGTCGCGCCGTGCACGAGACATGGGACATTGCCTGCTATCTGGAAGATCGCTTTCCCAGCAACGCGTCGCTGTTTGGTGGTCCAATCGGACGCGGTATGGCGCGGCACATCATCGTCTGGTCAGATACCCAACTAGCATCGCCGTTGCGTCGCGTGATCTACGCGGATTTTCCAGCCGTCCTAGATCCCGGTGATCGAGCCTACTTCCGTACGACACGTGAGCGCGATCTTGGCCTGACGCTCGAAGCGGCTTGCGCCGATCCGACGGCGAAGCTTGCGGCCTTTCATCAAGCTTGCGCGCCGCTCGAACGTACGCTGTCAGCGCAGCCGTACATTTGCGGGACGGCCCCGGCTTACGCAGATTATGCAGTGTTTTCGATATTTCAATGGGCGCGGCTTGGCAGTCCCAAGGAGGTTGTGGTTCAAGGGTCAGCCATTGCTGATTGGCGAAGCCGGATGATCGCGATGTTCGGCAATTTAGGAGACATGTTTCCCGGCTACCCGACCAAGTGATGCCGCGATGTGATCGGCATTTCAGCTCTACGCATGAAAGCTGACGGACGGGTTTCGAATGCCACGAACCAGGGCTTTGGCCCGCGTTGGTTATTGCGCGGCGATGCGAGTCACGAGATCGGAGGCAAGAGCTAGGGCAGCAAGCCCAGCAAACGCCCACAAAAGATTGCACGTCGCCTGGGTTTTGCGCGTCAGGTCGAGAAAGCCCGCTGGCGGCAATTGCTCGGCAACTGCCCTTGACAGCGGGGCACCGCGCTTCGAGCAATATACCGGATCATTCCCAGCTACGGTGCCACACGCGTACAAAGCATCATCGTCACCCAAAAGGCTACGGCGCCGCCCAACGTAGACTTGCGGAGCACCCTTATTCCGCGCCTAGCATCCGTTCCTGCGAAGTAGTGAGTGTACACTTCAAGTCAAAGTCAACGAGAGCGTGCAACTGAAGACAGGTGACAAATCGCTCCGGAATGATCGCCCACTCCATCACTCCGGTTTGGTCCGGACTGTAGGCGACTCACGACCACAACAGCCAAATATTGCCGCTTTCCTGGCAATAGTCAGCGCCGGTTTGAATCTGCCGTAAAACCGTCGCTCGCCTCTGGTGCCGCATCGACTTTCAAGCGGGCCAAGCGGATCATCTGGAACCGCTTAGAGCGGAACCTTAAAGAAGGCTGGCACACCGTCGTGCAGGTGCTGGTAGGGAGAGCAGCACCGGCAGTTAAGTCCCGTCGTCTTATGCAACGGCTGGCGCAGCGCGTTCGCAAGCTTCAGAGCAACAACACTGAAGGCCAAGCCACGCATTTGGGTTCCGCATCGCAACCCGCCGCTCATCAGGCTGCCGAAGCACGCGAATGTGAACAAAGCCGCTCCTAAGCACTGGATAATAATGTTGGACCCGCAACGCATTGGAGCAACCTACCATGGTGAAGTTGAATGTGAATGGGAAGACCGTCGATGTAAACGCCGACGCGGATGTGCCATTGCTGTGGGTGTTGCGCGAACAGCTGGGACTGACCGGCACCAAATACGGCTGCGGAATTGCCCAATGTGGCGCCTGCTCGGTTCACATTGACGGCGAGGTGCAACGCTCATGCTCCATTCCCATTGCTTCCCTGAAGAACACCGATAAGATTGTTACTATCGAAGGGCTTTCCGCGAAGGGGGATCATCCCGTGCAGAAGGCCTGGTTGGCGCTTGACGTGCCCCAATGTGGTTACTGCCAGTCGGGGCAGATCATGGCGGCGGCGGCGCTGCTCCAGACCACCCCCAAACCAACGGATGCGGACATCGACGCGGCCATGACCAACGTCTGTCGCTGCGGCACCTATCAGCGCATTCGCGCCGCGGTCCATCACGCCGCGGCCTCCAACGGCAATCAGGGCTGAGGAGGTTGCTCATGCGCTTTGTGAAGACAGCGACAAACGTCTCTCGCCGCCGCTTTTTGATCTCGACCGCTGCTGCCGGTGGCGGCCTTGCGCTTGGTCTCTACGCGGCTTGGCCGAAGAATGCACTTGCGGAAACGCCACTCGCCGCCGACGGCAGCGAAGTCGGTGCATGGGTCTTCATTAGGCCCAACGATGACGTGGTGATCCGCATCGCCCGTTCGGAAATGGGGCAGGGAACTTTGACGGGTCTCGCGCAACTCGTGGCCGAAGAGCTTGAATGCGATTGGAGGAAGGTGAAGGCAGAGTACCCCACGCCGGGACAGAATCTGGCGCGCAAGCGCATCTGGGGTGACATGTCGACGGGCGGAAGTCGTGGTATTCGGGGCTCGCAGGAGTATGTTCGCAAGGGCGGTGCCGCGGCGCGCGAAATGCTGATTCAAGCCGCAGCCAATGAGTGGAAGGTGCCCGCTGCCGAATGCAAGGCAGAGTCAAGCGTCATCACCCATCTCCCGAGCGGGCGTACGACGACTTTTGGCAAGGTTGCCGGCGCTGCGGGGCGCCTCGAGCCGCCGACGGACATCAAGCTCAAGGAACCTAGGGATTGGAAGATCATCGGCAAACCGCTGTTGCGGTTGGATACGGCCGATAAGATTACCGGAAAGCAGGTCTACGCCATCGATGTCAAGCTACCAGGCATGCTGAATGCGTCGATCATGGATGCTCCGGTATTTGGCGCCAAGGTCAAGAGCTACGACGAGGCTAAAGCCAAGGCGATGCCGGGCGTGCGATACGTGGTGAAGGTTGGAGAAACGGCCGTTGCTGTGGTCGCTGACAGTTGGTGGCAGGCCAATCAGGCGCTCAAGGAACTCAACATCGCTTGGGAGGAGGGACCCAACAACAAGGTCTCGAGCGATTCCGTCCACGCGCACCTGCAAGACGGCCTTGATGCGAAGGATGGCACCTTCATCGGCAATAAAACGGGCGATGCACCACAGGCGATCGCCGGCGCCGCCAAGACACTCGAAGCGGTTTATTTTGCACCGTTCGAGAACCACTTCACCATGGAACCCATGAATTGCACAGCGCTTGTGACCGCCGATCGATGCGAGGTGTGGGGCGCCACGCAGAATGGCGAAGGCGGCCTTGCCGCAGCCGCCGAAGCTGCCGGTCTCTCACCCACACAGTGCGAATTTCATAAATTGCATCTGGGTGGCGGCTTCGGGCGACGAGGCAGACAGGACTACACCACCAAGGCGGTACTCATCGCCAAACAAATCCCCGGCATCCCAATTAAGTTGATCTGGAGTCGCGAAGAGGACATGCGGCAATGCACTTACCGCCCAGTCGGGCTCTGCAAGCTGCGAGCTGGCCTTGATGAACAAGGCAATCTCGTCGGATTGCAGATGCGCGTCGCAGCACCCTCTATTCTGGCGAGCGCAGCGCCCAATCGCCTCGACAAAGACGGCAGGGATTCGGCTGCGTTTCAGGGTCTCAATCCGAGTGGTGGGGAGGGACGTCTTGGTTACGGCATTCCCAATCTCCTGATCGAGCACGCCATCCGCAATACGCACGTGCCCGTGGGCTTCTGGCGCGGCGTCAACACTAACCAAAATGCCATCTGGCTGGAGTCGTTCATCGATGAGATCGCCCACGCCGCAGGCAAGGACCCTCTCGAGTTTCGGCGCAAGCTTTTAGTCAATAGCCCGAAGCATCTCGCCGTGCTCAATGCCGTCGCGGACCGGATCGCTTGGGGAACACCCCCGCCTCCCGGCCTGCATCGAGGCATCGCGCAGTTCATGGGCTACGGTAGTTATTGTGCAGGGGCCGCGGAGGTCGCCGTTAACGAAGGCGGGAAGCTCAAAGTTCATCGCCTAGTGATTGCGATCGACAGCGGTTATGCCGTCAATCCGCAGCAAGTCGCGATGCAAACCGAGGGCTCTGTTGCCTTCGGCCTGGGCGCGATGCTCTACCAGGAATGCACCGTCAAGGATGGGCGCATGGTGCAAGAAAATCTGGACAGCTATCCGATGATGCTCATGGAAGACTTTCCGATAGTCGAGGCGATCGTGATGCCGTCTGGCGATTTCTGGGGTGGCGTTGGAGAGCCTACTATCAGCGTCGCCGCTCCTGCCGTCCTCAATGCAGTGTTTGCGGCGACCGGCAAGCGGGTACGCTCGTTGCCGCTTAAGAACACCAAGCTTACCTGAAGTACGTCCTCTCACGATGGCGCCTGAGCGCCGATGAGTCCGAGCCCTCGGGTTGTTTCGAAAAGGCGAACGGTGAGCAAGGATTTGGGGCCTCGACCGGCCTACGGCCTGTGTCCCGAGCCCCGTTCTTGGAACAATCGCGGGGTCTCGGCCCATACGAGTGATGGCCGGTAGGCCAAAGTTCTAGTTCATGACACCTCGGAGACAGACGGACGTCCATGCCGCGGGGTCGGCTGTCCCACAGGCTCCAGAGGAAGCTGATATCTTCCGCTCCGCAAGAGCGCATGCTACGCGCCGTCGCACGAAGTCCGTAGCTGAGCCTCAGGGCGGAAAGTGGCGTCGTGTCCGAGTGTCCGAGTCGACCTTCCACGCCAGCAGTGACGGGTTCTGCCGAGGCGCGGTGTGATGACGGCCATGGCCGAGACGCGCTGGGTGGAGCTCAACATCACACGGACATCGCGCCAGCTCTCGCTGGCGCTGTGATCGATCGACGCAAAGATGCTGGCCCGGATGTCCGGCTCTGTGAGAGGCGGTTGGACGAACCATCACGCCAACTCGACGCCGAAGACCGACGCCCCTGAAGTCCTTTCACAACGGTGTCCACATTACCCGGCCTCGCTAAGCTCCATTAAGGCCCGAGAACATTCGCGCGCAGGGCTTAGACCCGGAACTTGTACTCGATGCCGGGTCGGCGCTCGACGTCCGGCGGGAAGCTCTCGCGCTTCTCGGCAAAATAACGCGCGCGGTGGTCGCCTTCCGTCGTAGCATTGTACGTCAAATAGAGAATCCGCCGCGGGTGATCCGTCATATTTGCCTTCGACGCATGCGGCGCGTAGCTATCGAAGAAGAGCACGTCGCCGGGCTCGGTTGGCACGGGGAGGAGGCTAAAGTCCTTCATCTCCGCTGCATCAAGCGGCCGCCACTCTGCACCAATAAGCTCGGTGACCCGCGCACCACCGCCCATTTCCAGGCAACCATTCTCAATGGTCGCTTGATCGATCGTGACCATGGCGGTGACAAACATACGCGCATAGCGCGACCAGCCAGCCTGCTGATCCTGGTGCGGCTCGAACCCGGCGCCGCCCGGCATCTTGAAATTGATCTTCTCCTTGAACAGGCACGCGGTAACCCCGAGGATCTGATCCACCGCCGCGCGCAGCCGGCCACCGCGCACGAAGGCATCGAAGCCAGCGTGGTACGGGCAGAAATTCTCTATGCGTTGAATGACGCGCATGCCGGCATCGAGCAGGCTCGGCTCTCGATAGACCATGTACTTCCCGGGCTCTTCCGGTCGCGCCGCCAGTTCGTCGGTCCAGCGTGCGAGCGCCTCGACCTCGAGGGGAGCGACGAAGCCGCGGGCCAGCAGCCATCCCTTCTCGCGATAGGTCGCTAACTGCTGCGCCGTGAGGACCGGAGACAGCGACTCGGACGGCTCGGCGGCGCGGTGCTCGCGGATGGTGATGTCAAGCATAGGCTATCTCCTGTAGACGCGGTAATATCTCCTGCCGCGCTCGCGCGACATCGGTTTCGAAATCGATCTCGGTCCAAGGCAGATCGCTAATGTCCTCAAAGCCGAAGCGGCTCGGATGCGCGATGATGAGGTCGCGGATGGCGGCCTCGTATTCTGCGCCGGCGTGTCCGCCCTCGACATAGGCCGTCGCGCGCTCGGCGAGCGCCATCGCCATGCTGGCAGAAAAGCGGAAGAAGCCGACCGACTCACCGTGTCGGTCATGCGCATGCTTCGGCATCTTGTCGAAATCTACGATAACCTTGCCGCGCAAGCAGATCTTCACCGGTTCGTCGCCCGGCTCGATGGCCTGGTCGAACAGTAGCACATTCTCCGTCGCCGCCTGGAGCAGGCGCGCGAGCATTCTGCTGTCGTAAAGCACATCTCCGTCCATCAGCAGCACCGGCTTTCCTGCCGCGAGCTGGCCGCGTTGAACAGCAAGCGAGACAACGCTGCCCTCACGATAGCGAGGATTCTCAACCAGGACGACGCGGTCGAGCACGCCGAGGCGCCTCAGCTCGGCGTGGACCAGGTCGAGTCGGTGACCGACTGTGACGGCGACATTCCTTACGTTGTTTTCGTGAAGAGCTATGAGGTGTCGCTCGAGGAGACTCTTGCCGCCGAATTCCAGCAATACCTTTGGCACGGCATGACCCAGGCGACGCCCCACGCCCGCGGCGAGGAGGATCGCGGATGGCAACGATGATGACGCCGCGGTCGAGCACGATATCTTCAGAGAACGGCCGTCTCTGTAAGAAACATGGCGCGCTCTGTCCAGGCGGGTCGCGGCCGTTAGTCCAAAATCAACCATGATATCAGCGACGGCGGCGACCAGCCGGTCGAAATCCGCCGCATGTAAGGCGCCGATGCAGCCGATGCGGAAGCTTTGCGCTTGCGTCAGCTTGCCCGGATAGACAATGAAGCCGCGCGCGGCCAGTCCGGCGTAGAGGTCATGGAAGCAGAAGCGCGGATCCTCAGGCGTTACAAAGGTGACGATGATCGGCGACTGATTGCCTTCGTCGAGAAAGATCCGGAAGCCAAGGCGTCTCATCCCTTCAGTCAGGGTTCTGAAATTTTCCTGGTAGCGCTGCAGCCTCGCGGCCGGACCGCCTTCTGCCTCAAGGACCCGCAGCGCCTCAAGGAGTGCGGCGACAACGTGCACAGGCGGCGTGAACCGCCATCGCCCGTTCGACTCGAAGCTGTGCCACTGGTCGTAGAGATCAAGGCTGAGCGACGGCGCCACACCTTTTGCAAGCTCGATGGCGTTCTTCTTGATCAACGCGAAGGCGATACCGGCCACGCCTTCGAGGAACTTGTTGCCCGACGCAAGCAGCGCCGTGATCGGTGTCTCTCGCAAATCGAGCGGCAGCGCACCGAAGCTGCTCATCGCGTCGACGATGAACGCTCGCCGCTTCTGCGCCACGACGGCGGCCACTTCGGCGAGCGGGTTCAGGAGCCCGGACGTCGTCTCACAATGCACCAATGCCACATGCGTGATCGCAGGGTTATCCGTCAGCGCGCCCTCAACCGTGCTGGGCTGCACAGCTTGATTCTCCGGCCAGCGCAGCACCTCGACCCGGCGGCCAAGTCGCTGTGCGATTTCGATCATGCGCTCGCCATCGGCGCCGTTCGCCAGGACCAGCAGTACGTCCGAGGGCCGAACCAGCGTTCCGATGACCGCGTCAACGATGAAGGTGCCACTGCCCTGAAGCGGGATGGCAACGTGACTGCTCGTGCCCTCTGCGAGGTGGAGTAAGCGACGGCGAAGCTCTGCGGTCATGGCGATAAAGGCCGGCTCGCGCGCCCCCCAATCCTCGAACATGGCGCGACGCGTTTCGGGCTGCGTCGTCGATGGTCCGGGGCTAAACAGCAGCGGGGACTGTGCCATGACAACCTCCCTATTCGGTGCCGCCGGCGTTGGCACGCTGGCCGGTGAGCCGCCACAGTCGCCATCCGGTGAGCAGCATCACGATGGTGGCGCCACAACAGGCCGCCACCAGGAGGGGCGTGCGCCATCCCAACCAGAGGATCGGAGCCAGGAGATAGAGCAGATCGTCGAAGTCGAACCCGAACGCCCCCGAATAGGCCTTGCGGCCCGATCCATCCATTTGCTCCAGCTCCTCCGACCAGTAGCTGGAGAGAAAAAGCGCCACACAGGTCCACAGGCCGAGCACCACGGCAGCCCCGCCCCAGGACGCATCGCGCAAGCCCAGCCCGAGCGCGACAAAGAAGGCCGAATTCACCGCACTGTCGACCAGGTAGTCGTAGCGATGGCCGCCCGGCGTCGACATACCGCCAATGCGCGCCAGCTCACCGTCGGCGCGGTCAAGCAGCGCCGAGGCGAGCCACAGCCACCCGGCCCACCACAACCAGGCGCCGTTGGCCGGGATGAGGGCGAGGCAGGCCAGGAGCCCGGTTAACAGCCGCAGCGTGGTCAAATGGTTGGGCGTGACCCCCGTTCCGACCAGGGGCCGAACCAACAGGCGTGCCAGACGATGGCTCCAGGACGTCCCGATCACGACATCAGTCTCCGTCCGCCGCGGCCGGTATCGTGGCTGGCACCGCGACCGGCCGGATCAGCAGCCGGGTCTCGACAACCTGCCACGCAACCAGGGCCGGGATTCCCCACGCAACCTCGCGAATGCGTTTCAGCAACGAGAGTTCGATCGCTGACTGCGGGCTGACACCGAACAACCCGCAAGCAATGATGAAGCCGCCTTCCTGTACGCCGAGCGATCCCGGAATGGCAAAACCCACGGTGCGGAATGCCTGACCCAAACTCTCGATGATGAGGGCTTCGCGGAAATCGACGGACGCGCCGACGAAGTGGAGGGCGAGCATGACTTCGAGCCCGCCAAGCAACCACGATATCAGGTGGTGCAGGTATGACCAGCCGAGCCTCGCCGGAGAGGCGTAGAGCGCCTCGATCGCGCGATGCAGCCCCGCGACCTCTCCCAAGGAGGACCATGCCGGCCAGCGCTCGGCGAGCCTGACCAAGCTTCGCTCAAGGATCTGAAAGAGGCCAAGTCGCTGGGCCGCGACCAAGAGCGCCACGACAGCGCCGCCCATGGCCACGGTGCCGATCGTCCAGGGTACGATGCCCGGATCGTGTAGGCGGGAGATAAGCAGCATCAAGCCGAACAGCGTGAAGATGACCTGGCTCAAAAATTCGATCGTGAGATCCACGGTGACACTGGCACCGGCAACCGCGAGCGATACCCCGTGGTGGCGCAGTAGCCGTGCACCGATGATTTCGCCGCCGATCTGCGCCACCGGAAGCAGATTATTTGCGCCTTCTCGAATCCAACGCAGGCCCGTGAAGGCGATCAGCCCCGGGGCCGGGGCCGGCAGCAGCGCTCGCCAAGCCAGTGCCGAGAAGATCATCTGCAGCGCGTGGAAGGCGATGACCGCGAGCACCCCCCAGCCCGCATCCTGAATCCCGCTGGCGATCTCAGCGAAGCCGAAGTACCCGCCGAGCGCCAACACGAGCGCCAAGCCGAGCGCAAGAGAAAGTCTCTTCATACGGCACCGGGGGCGGCAAGCGGGACGGCACCTGCTGTGGCAGATTGCGCGAGAAATACCTTGAAGCGCCCCACCACATCGGCGGGCGCAAATGTCGGACGTCCAAGCTTGGTCATTGAGCCCGATGCGATGCACGCTTGAATCAGCGCAAGCTTGGGGCCAGCGACCGCCCTGGCCGGCTGCCGACGATCCGGCGCGCGAGCTCCCGTCGCCTGCGATGCAGCTATGACTGAATCGCGCATTGTTTTCGCCCGAAACTGGATCGCAATCTTGATCCTAACGAGCCGCCCCCATCAGTTGAGCCAACCCGACCTCGCCGACGCTTTGCAACGGGATTCACAAAAGGTACACAAGACGGCCTCGCAATTCCAGCCAACCGCCCTCGTCTTTCCCCAGCGAAATGATCTCATTCCCTTAGGCATGAAAAACAACCGGATAAGATGGATCAATTTCTGAAGCCGCTCCCACTCATTGGCGATATTGGACGCACTCCTGCACAGCGGCATCCCGATGGCGACGGCGCGGGTAGATTGGAGAGAGCGGCAGCATCAAGCCGCTCAGATCAGACTAAATAGGCCGACGGCACTATTGCCAAATCAGTACCAACCGGCCACAGCATAGCGATCAGCCCCCCAGCATTCGTTGCCATAGTACGCCTCCACGTCGGCCGTATTTTTTATCCGATCGGTAGCGATCCATGATGGTGAATGATGCCAAGCCCGGGTGGCATATTGAGAGGCGTTTCGGCGGCGATCCTGGTGGCAACTTTCTCCGCTTGCGTTTCACATGGACCGGGCCAGCCTCAATTTCGTTCCTCGGAAGTGCAGACAGGCGCCTCCAACAATCCGATGGAAGAGGTGATCCGATCGGTGGTCGAGCGCAACCAACAGCTCAATCACGCGGTGGTCTATCCGGGCGCCAAGACCTACCGCGATACCCGTGCCGGAGCCGGCTCGCGACTCGATTGACGCCTTGTCGGCCTTTCTTCCAACAGTGCTTGCTTTGTTCCCAGCTAATCAGGCCGTGATGCGGCGCACGATCTGGAACCCGAGATCGACAACACATCTTTTGGATGCCTGGCTGATCAGGCGTGCGGCCTGCGCGCCGATCGTAAAGCCGGGCACGCGCACGGTCGTTAGCGCAAGGCCGTGCTCGCTTGCCATCTCGAAGTCGCCGAAGCCCGCGACGGCGATGTCCGCTGGCACGCCGAGTCCGCGCCGCCGCGCTTCGGAGAGGGCGCCGAGCGCGACGCTATCGCTGCTGCAGAATACGGCGCAGGTATCCGGCCACCGGGCCAGCATCTCCGTCAACCCCATGGCGCCGGCGCGCGGATCGTCTGTTCCAAGGCCCGCCGGTGTGACAATGCGCGGTGCATGCAATGAACGCTTGGCGAGCGCGTCCTCGTACCCCGCGCGACGCAGCTGGCCCCGGGTATCGGACGGCTCGGGGCGCCCGACGAAGCCAATGCGCTGGTGCCCGATATCTGCCAGGAATTCGGTAATGGCCTTGCCGGCAGCTCGGTTCGAAAAACCAACAGCGCTGTCAATGGGCCGTTCGGGCAATTCCCACAGCTCCACGATCGGAATGCCGGCGCTCCGCAGCAGGCGGTGGCCCGCCCTCGTGTGTTGGGTACTCGTCAGCACGAGGCCGTCGGGCCGGCGCGCCAGCATGGCGGCAATGAAGTCCGCTTCGAGCTCCGGGGTATAGTTGGTGGTCGCCAAAAGCAACTGATAGCCCGCCTCGCGCAGCGTCTGCGAGAGACCATCGACGGTGGAAGCGAACACCGAGCCGCCAAGCGTCGAGACCAGGGCACCGACAACGCGGCTGCGCCGTGAGGACAAGGCGCTGGCAGATTCGTCGGGTACATAACCGAGGTGGCGGATCGCGGCTTCGACCCGCTCGCAGGTCTCGGGCCGGACCTTCTCTGGCGAGCGAAGCACGCGGGACACGGTCATTGTCGACACTTTGGCCGCCACGGCGACCTCGCTCATGCGCACCCATCTGCGCTCGTCGGGCACTGGCGCCTCGCTATTGCGACTTTGTTGCCCGGCTCGAATTGACAGGTTTCGCCGGGCGATGTTACCGATAACATAAATTCGACGCCCGGCACCATACTCGGAAAGGTGCGCCATGCTCAGCCAACAGCAGATCAAGTTCTACAACGACAACGGGTATTTGCTGGTCGAGGACGCGGTCAGCCGCGACCAGCTCGGCCGCATGCGCGACATTACCTACGATTTCATCGAGAAATCGCGGGCCGTGAGCATAAGCGATGATGTGTTCGACCTCGATGAGGGTCACTCACCGCAAAGCCCCAAACTCACGCGGATCAAGCTCCCGCACAAGCAGCATCCCTATTTCTGGGAGGTCGTGAAGAGCTCCGGCATCACCGAGGTGTTGCGGCAGCTGCTCGGCCCCAACGTGTTGCTGCAAACCTCGAAGCTGAACACCAAGGCCCCCGACGGCGGCGCTGCCGTCGAGTGGCACCAGGACTGGGCCTTCTACCCTCACACCAACGATCGTATCCTCGCGTGTGGCCTGATGCTGGAGGATGTCGACCTCGACAACGGCCCGCTGCAGGTCATCCCCCGCTCTCACAAGGGGCCGGTCCTCAATCACAACAACAAGAGCGGGGTGTTCTGCGGCGCCATCGACCCGATCGACCCCGACTTCCATGTCAACAATGCGGTGACGCTCACCGGCAAGGCCGGCAGCATGACCGTGCATCATGCCCGCACGCTGCATGGGTCCGCGCCCAATCGCAGCGATCGGGCCCGCCTGATATTGTTCTACGAATGCCTGGCAGCAGATGCCTGGCCGTTAGCCGGTGCCGGTTCCTATTTCCATCGTCTCGGACCACAGGATTTTCTGGCCGATCTGGCCGCGCGCACCATCATCGGTGAGCCCTCGCTTTCACCTCGGATGGAGGCGGTGCCGGTACGGCTGCCCCTGCCGCCGGCACCCGATGCGGGCTCGATCTTCAAGACGCAGAAGTCCGGCGGCGCTAAGACTGTCTTTGCCGCCTGAGGCAAGTCGGCGCCCGGTCATATCCAACGAGAACAGTGGGAGGAACCGCATATGCAAAACCAGAAGTCGATTGCCCTTGAGGTCCTGCTCGCCCTTGCGCTCCTGCTGTCTCCGGCCGCAGCCTCGGCGCAGAAGACGCTAACCCTAGGGGGTTCGGATTCGGTTGGCTCGCTGCTCGACCGGCAGAACGCCCTGTTCACCAAGCTCGTCAATGAGCGCGCTGCCGGCAAGCTCAAGATCAACTTCATCCAGGGCGAGCAGCTTGGCAACGACCAACAGGTGATCGAGCAGATGATCGCCGGCTCGGTGGACATCTACGGCGACGTGCTCGATTGGTACGCCAACTGGGTGAAGGATTTTGCCATCATGGGCTGGGGCTTCACCTTCCGTGACCCGGCCCATCTACAGCAATTCACGGAGAGCGCGGTCTATCATAAGCTTGCCGACGAATTGCGCGCCAAGCAGGGCATTCGCATCCTGGCCGCGTCGGCGACCCAGCCGCGCGTGATGTTCGCCAACAAGCCGATCACCAAGCTGGACGACATCTCCGGCATCAAGATGCGGGTGCCCGAGATCAAGGTCTACGTCAAGCTGTGGGAGACGCTCGGCGCCCGCCCGAGCCGCCTTGCCTGGGCGGAGGTGTTCCTAGGCCTCAAGAACGGCGTCGTTGACGCCGCCGAGGGTCCGGTCTCGGCCGCCTTCGCCGCCAAGTTCCATGAAGCGGCCAAGCACATCATCCGCACGGACCACATCTATTCCTCAGCCCACATCACCATCAACGAGAAGGCCTACCAGGCGCTGAGCCCGGAGCTGCAGGAGGTGGTGCTCGCCGCGGCCAAGGAGGCGGTAGCTTGGACGCGTGACCAGTCGAGCAAGGACACCGAGGAGGCGCTGGGCAAGATGGCGGCCGCCGGCGCCACGCTCCACAAGATCGACGCCTCGCCGATCCGGGCTCGTTCCGAGGCCGCAGTGGCAGACATGGAGAAGGATGGGGCGTGGTCGGCCGGCCTCTGGAAATCGATCCAGGCCATCAAGTAGGGATCACGCAGCACGGCAGCTCCCCTGATCTTGCTCCGGCTCGATGGCAAGGGCCGGCAGGAGCCTTCGAGGAACCAGCCATGGCTCCTGCTTTGCGCCTCTTTCAAAGTACGCTGCGATGCATCGGCTACGTCGAGCGCTGGCTGGGCGTCGGCCTGCTTGCGGTCATGGTGGTCGCGATCTCTACCCAGGTGTTCACACGCTACGTGTTCAACCGTCCCATCATCTGGGTGGAGGAACTGGCGACCTACTCGTTCATCTGGGGCGCCTTCGTAGGCGCCAGCCTCGGCCTCAAGTACGGCCGGCACGTGAAGATCGAGACCTTCGTCGAGCACCTACCGGTGCGCTCCAAGGCCGCTAGCCGCATCCTCGTCAACCTGATCGTCATCGCCGTGCTTTGGCTGCTGGTGCGCGAGGTCGGCAAGGTCATCGACATCGAGAGCCGTTCCACCTCGGTGTCGCTGCCCTGGGCCATCCCGCGCGCGTGGTTCTACTCGATCCCGCTCGCGCTCTCGTGCCTATCGATGCTCGCAACATGCGTCTACTTCGTACTTGCCGAGCTTGCGGCGCTTGCCGGTGCGAGGGACTTCGACACGGCAGGCAGGATTATGGACGCGCCGCCTGCCGCTAACGTGCAAGTCTGAGGAGGGTGCGTGGACCTCTCCATACTCCTGATGTTCGGGGTGTTTGGGCTGCTGCTCGTGATCGAGGTGCCGATCGCCTTCGCGCTGGCAGGCAGCGCGCTGCTCTACCTCGTGCTCAATCCCAGCGTTCCGCTCACCATCGTCGTGCAGCGCATGGCACCGGGTATCGATAGCTTCCCGCTGCTGGCGGTGCCGTTGTTCATCCTCGCCGGGCAGCTGCTGAACACCTCGGGCATCGCCACCCGCATCTTCCGGTTCGCGCACGCGCTCGTCGGCCACATCCGCGGCGGCCTCGCGCACTGCAACATCGTCGCCAGCATGATCTTCTCGGCAATGTCGGGCGTGGCGCAGGCGGACGCCGCCGGGCTCGGACTGATCGAGATCAAGGCTATGCGGGAGCGCGGCTTCGATCCGGCCTTTTCGGCGGCCGTGAGCGCCTCCTCCGCCATCATCGGGCCGATCATCCCGCCGAGTGTGATCATGGTGATCTATGGCCTGCTGGCCCAGGTGTCGGTGGCGGACCTATTTCTTGCCGGAATCCTGCCGGGCATCCTGATGGGCCTGTCGCTGATGGGCATGGTCTACTTCCTGGCCGTAACGGGCAGGGTGCATTGCCCCATCGAGCCGCGGGCGAACTTCACCGAGCTGCGCGTCTCCTTCCTCGAAGGGCTGCCCGCCTTTCTCGCGCCCGTGATGCTCGTCGGCGGTCTCATACTGGGCGTCGCAACCCCGACCGAGCTGGGAGCCCTGACGGTCGTCTACGCCATCGCGCTGGGCTTCTGGTATCGCGAGCTCACCTGGCGTCAGGTGTTCGACGCGGCAAGCGAGACCGCCGTTTTCTGCGGCGTGCTGGTATTCATCATTGCCGCGGCGGTGCCGTTCGGGTGGCTGATCTCGTTCACCCGGCTGCCCGCCGAGCTGGCCTCCACCGTGCTTTCCTTCACCAAGGATCCGGTGATCGTCCTCGCCATCGTCAACGTGCTGCTGCTGTTCCTGGGCTGCTTCATGGAGACGACGGCGATCCTGCTGATCGTCACACCGACGCTGCTACCGATCATCACCGCCGTCGGTATCGACCCGGTGCACTTCGGCATTATCGTGTCGCTCAACCTGATCATCGGTGCCATAACGCCACCGTTCGGCGTCATCCTCTTCATTCTGAAGGACATCGCCCAGGTGACGTTCGCCCAGCTGGTGCGGGCCGTTGTGCCGTTCTACATCCCGCTCGGCATCGTGCTACTCATCGTGACATACTGGCCCGGCTTTGTGCTTCTGATCCCGTCCATGTTTAAGGGCTGAGGTCATGACGGCGAGGGGTGCTCAGCAGCGGCGGGTAACAGCGGATTTGGTCAGCGGCGTTCCTCTAAGTTGCCATTCGCGTTTGCGCACCCGGATCCATGAAACGATCACGTGCGCTGAAATGACGAATGTCCGCTTTTGTATGAGCCTGTGTGAGAACCACATGGGGTCTCGCATATCGGGTACTCTCGAAAGGGCGAGGGCAGACCTCACGCCATGGGTGATACGATTGGCACCTATTGCATGCGGCCGCGCTCGGTATCGACGATCTGGACCGCGGGGGTCGGGGTCGCAACCGCCGAGTTCAGACTTTCGCCTCTGCTGTAGGCCAAATGGCGCCGCCTCACGAGCCAGTAGCCGACCAGGATCAGCACCGGTACGCAGGCCGCAAACGCGATGAGTTCGTCAGGGCAGAGCAGAACTAAAACGGATAGGGTGGCCAGCAGAAGTCGAACCGCGATGTCGGCCGAAACGCTATCCGCGTAGCGGGCCTGAAGGCTGAAGGTGATGCCGATCGTCGCCGTGAGAACAAGCCCGGCCGCGCCAAACTGAGCGGCGCCGGGTTCGATCACCAGCGCGGGATGCACGAATACTCCCGCCATCAGCGTGAACAACGAAACGCAAATCTGCAGCGCTCGGTTAAGGGTGGTGTAGAACGACGCATTGGCAATCTTTGCGGTGACGGCCGCTACCAGCGAAGTCGGCGGCGTCAGCTCACCCCAGACACCCAGGAAAAAGGCGAAGAAGTGCACCACCCAGGGATTGACGCCGACCCGAATCATGGGCGGTGCGATCACGATGGCGACCAAAATGTAGGTCGGCGCCGGTGGCAGGCCGGTGCCGAGCACGGCACCGAACACGAAAGCCATGATCACCATCGCGGCCAGGTTGACGCCCGCGAGATCGATCAGGATCGCTCCGAGCTTGGTCGGCACGCCGGTTATGACCAGTGCGCCCGTCATAATCGCGAGCGTTGCGAGCAGCAGCGTCAAGTCCGAGGTCATCTCGATGTAGGAATCAAGGAATCGCCGGATGGGCCGAACGATCTCTGTGAGCGACCATCCGTGCTCGGCCAGCACGGAAATAGTGTTGACGACGAATAGCGACGCTCCAACGGCGACAAACACGTAAAGCGCCGCGAATTGCGGCGCGAGATTCCAGGCGGCCATCAAGCCCACCAGACCCGAAATCACGCCGAGGAAGGCGACGAGATTGATTACATCCCGCCAGGACAGCGGTTGATGAACTGCGGCAACCAGGCGCATGCGATGACGCAGCGCCAGGAGATAGACCGACACTGCGACGGTGGCATAATAGATCAGCGCCGGGACATAGCCACGTGCCACCACCTCGAAATAGCTCTTGCCGAGGAACTCAGCCATCAGGAAGGCCGCCACACCCATGACCGGCGGCATCAGCTGGCCACCCAGCGAGGAAGCCGATTCGATCGCTGCCGCGGTCGCGGGCGGCATACCGGCGCCGATCATGGCCGGAATAGTGGCCGAGCCGATGGTGATAGCGTTGGCGGCTCCGCTGCCACTCACGGTGCCGACGCACATCGAGCCGATAACAGCCGACTGGGGCAACGCGTGCGGGGAGCGGATCGCGACCCGCTTGGTCGCGCGCAGCAGCGACTCGATGCAGCCAAAGCCGCTGAGCGCGCTGAGCACGAGCAGAAAGGCGGCGATGACCGTCAGCGCAATCTGCGGCAGGTTGGAGAACACGCCGGTCGAGGTTTCGACACTCATGGCTGTTCCGACGCGCCACCAGCTCAGGCCGGCATGAGAAAACATCCCCGGCACGAGATAGCCGTAGACCGCATAGAGGATCAGGATGATGTTCAAGACGAACAACGGCATGTGGCGCTTGCGGGAATATTCCAGCACCAGCACTGTCATCACACTGCCCACCAGCAGGTCGGTCGAATTCCAATCGCCCGCCCGCTCGGTGCCGAGCGCGTAGTACTCGGTGTGCATGTAGACGGCAACCGCCAGCGCCAGCAGGATGTAGACCGTGGCGATCAGGTAATTGGCCGCTGCCGGGAGTCGCGGGTACAAATCGTTCTCGCGCAGGCCATTAAGCACGAACAGCACATAGGTGACCGGAACCAATGTCATCGCCAGCAGGGTCGGGCCACCTTCGCTGGTCCAGAAATAAAAGAAGAGATAGACAAAGAAGAAGATCGCGACGGCGTAGTAAGCGCACTCGACAGCAAAATGCGGCCGGCGGGCGGAATTGTCAGTCATGGCGTACTCGTCTCGGTGACTTGAACGGCGGACGCCACTGGCGTCCGCCGCGGTTTCAGGCAGGGGTTCGGTTCAGGCACTAATTCTTCGCGATCCTGGAATCCCACTTCGTGTTCCACACTCCCTTCTCGCGCATCCATTTGGCGAGGCCGGGATGAATGGGTACGAGGTCGACCGACGACTCCACGCCGCGCACCTGAAAGCCCGTCATGTCCTTGGCGATCTGCGTGAAGGTGGGATCCGTTTTGGCAAGTTCGGCGGCATGCTCCTCGACGATCGTCAGGATCTTGTACGCATCCGCCTCGGGCACTTCCATACCGACGTTGAAGCCGTAGTAGAACGGCAGCTCGATGACCTTGTCACCGTGAACATCGCGATTGAAGGCCTTCGGATTTACCTCCACGACGACGAAGCCCATTTTCTTCAGCTCGGCAAGCTCGTCGGCACTCGGATTGAGCACTGCCCAGTCGGCGGCAAGCGAAGCTTCGGCCAGCCAAGGAGGCGGTGAGCTTTCCGAGCCCGTGTAGATGGTCAGAGCATCAATAGCACCAGATTCAAGCTGTGAACCGGCGGTCGCGAGATCAACCTGCAGATAAGTAAACTTCACGCCCAGCGCGTTGAGAGCCCGCTCGCTTTGCGCCCTGGTGTCGAATGGTAGCGGTCCCGTAAACACACGCTTGCCGGCTAGGTCGCCCCATTTCGTGATTTTGTCTTTGTTGCGCACATGGATCGCCAGGCCGACCTCAATGGTGTTCGACCAGAACGACTGGATCGGCATGCGCTGAACGCGTTCCTTAAAGCCCTTGAAGCGGCCCGAGTCGCTCGCAAGCTCATGATAGGCTACGTCGGAGCCGTAGAACGCATCGAGCTCCTTGGTGGCGTAGCCCTTGACAGTGGCAATGGCACCGGCAGTGGGCAGCACGGAAATGCGGTACTCGGGCATCTCCTTATTGAGGAGGGTCGACAGCGCGACCAGCGCCTTGTGGCCGGCGGTGCCGACGGGCGGCGTGCCCCACTTGATATCCTTGGGCTGCGCTTGCGACCAGGACGCGGAAGCCAGCATCCCAAGCAGGGCGATGGCCGTCAGAACTCGCTTGAGCATCGATCTTAACCTTCCAGTTGCTTTCGTGCAGGAAACATGCACTGCCGACTTTGCCACACAGGTTGGACCTGCGCACCCTTGTCGAACGCCTGTGGAGGCATCTGGACTGTAACCGCAGAGCTCTGCGGTTGACCGCAAGTCTCTTGACCTAAAGCGGATCTATGGTGCGGATCTACTGTCGTGCGCGTGGCTTACTGCAGCTGATTTGGGAGAACCTCACTTGGACCACTGGGTGGACTTGGTGCGCACCGTAGCATCCCACTCGGACAATGAGGTGTAACCCCATCTTCTGTTCGCGGGTCTTGCACGTGCTGCGGCATTTTTTTGTGGCACTCAACGGTAAGTCTCTGGTCACGCAATGACTTTCCGTTGCTGGGGGTACTTCGGCCGTGACGCGGCCGTCACGGGGAGGATGACCCCAAGCTGCACTTGGCAATGCCGGTCCTTTGCGACGCAGAAATCGCCTCAGCGCTTCGGATGTAAAATGATATCCTGATCCGTTAGTCTCGATGAGGTGGTCAAATGAGCCGGCGTGAGTTCATCGCACTTGTTGGTGGTGTAGGGATCACGTGGCCACGTGCGGCCGTCGGCCAGCAGAAATCCTCGGGCCTGCCATGGATCGGCATACTGGTGGCATATCCGGAGGGCGATACGGCGCAGCCGCTGAAGCCGCAGCTGCTTGCCACTGCATTGACGCTGCTGTTCGCCGACATCGTCGCTGTGCTGCTGCTCCATACCGGTGGCCTCTTCTTCGGCCGACGCGCGCAACGTGCCGGGGCCGCGGCCGTCGCCGCTTTCATTATGGCAGGGTCCCTGCTCCTGGCCGGCGCCGCGTTCGCACAAACGGCGGCGCCAACCCCACCGCGCAACACCCGCGTCGACGACAGCCGCGCCATCCAGGCCACGGCCAAGGTCACCTTTGGTTACGTGCTCTCTGGCGATGCCGCCAGCGACGAGACGAGCCGCCTGGGCTTGATCGGCCTCAACAAGTTCCTGGTCTCGCGCACGACCGTGGAGCCGGGTGATCCATACGCCGTCAACATCCTCACCGACGAGATCGCCTTCTTTCCGATCCTCTACTGGCCAGTGCTAGGCAATGCGCGGCCGCTCCCCGATGCGACGCTGACCAAGATCGATGCCTACATGAAGCAAGGCGGCGTGATCATTTTCGACACCAAGGACTATGGCCAGGGCATTCCCACGGGGCTCAGCATGCGCGGGGAAGGCGGTACCCCGCTACAACGCCTGCTCGGCAACCTCGATATCCCGCGCCTGGAACCCGTGCCCGAGCACCACGTGCTCACCAAGTCGTTCTACCTCTTGCGCAGCTTCCCCGGCCGATGGGACGGAGGACAGCTGTGGGTCGAAGCCGAGGCGCCGCGCGACAGCGATCAGGGCCGGCTGGCGCGCCGCGTCGACGGCGTGAGCTCGATCCTGATCACGTCCAACGATTTCGCCGCGGCGTGGGCGCTCGATGACCGCAACCAACCGCTCTATCCCGTGGTGCCCGGCGGCGAGCGCCAGCGCGACTGGGCGTTCCGCGCCGGCGTCAATATCGTCATGTACGCGCTCACCGGCAACTACAAGGCCGACATGGTTCACATGCCGGCACTGCTGGAGAGGCTTGGGCAGTGACAGCGCTCCTGAGCGAGCTGGGTAGAGGGACGCAATCTTGGAAGCGGTGTTTGTCTGCCGTGGTCACGACTCCGGCCCGATCGAGCCGGGCAACACGCCAGCCCGCCGGGCGCGCTCCTCACTGGACAGGCGCAGGCCCGCATCCGAGAAACCATCACCAGGAGCAGACAGGCAAGCTGACGGCGCTCTTACATCACATTGAAGTTGCTGTTCTGCGGACGGTCTTCTTCGGTATGGAGAAGTCCACCGCACCGGCGTCGACGAAATGACGTGGGCCAAGTATGCGAAGACCCTCGAGGCAAACCTTGTAGACCTGCCAGTTTAGCTATGTGATAGCCACCATTGGTTCGCGTCCCAGGCCGAATTCCAAGCTGGTCGATCTCGTGATCACGTGCCCGCCGCCTGAGGATCGCACCTGCGGACGCATGCCCCGGTGCTCGCATAGGTTCCTTGCCACCGACTGTGCATGGCATCTACCACGGCGTGGTTAGCCGGTGTGGACGAGCTTACGACGCGAAGGCCGCGTCGATACGTGCCATAAGGCTGGGCTCGAGTGGACTTGCCTCGGCTGCGGCGACGCATTCGAGGAGCTCAGCCCGGTTCTTGCAGCCGATCACGACGGTGTCGACATCCTCCATAGACAGCGCATACCTGTGAGCGAGCGCGGCTGCCGACGTACCAAGCTCTCTGGCCAGCGCACGGAAAGTTCCACTGCGGGTGTAATCCCTGACGACACAGTGCTCCGGGGGCAAGTCGCGATCGAGCGCGTCGGTGAGGGCGCCACCCTGGACCGGGCGGATGCCGAGCACCCCCGCTCCCGCTTTTCTGCCCGCGGCGATGATCTCGCGGGCGCGACTCGGCCCGGCGAAGTATTTGAGCTCGCCCGGCGAGTCCAGCGGATTCGTGATGCATTGGACGGCGGCGGGACAGGCTTTCTCGCCCAACGCTGCCAAAATGCATTCCGGTATGCCGATGCCGGTAATTCCCCAGGCGCCGATGCGCCCGTCGGCGGCAAGCCGCTCGCAGACTGGAACGAAGCGCTCGAGATAAGTTGTCCAGCGTGTCGCCGGGCGATCGGCATAAGCGCTGGCGTCGTAGCCGTCCGGAATAACGTTCGAATGCAGGAAGAACAGGTCGACGCGCTCGAGCCGCATGCGCGCGAGGCTCTCTTCGAGGCTATGCATGATGTTGCGTTCTACTTCCGCTGCGGGCGGCGTGCCAAGCCGGTGCTTGGTCGTCACGCGAACGCCCGGGGGCAACCGACCCTCGAAGGCGCTCCCGACAACGCTTTCAGCCTCGCCGTTGCCATAAGCCGGCGCCATATCGAGCAGCGTGATGCCGTGTTCGACCGCAGTACGCACGGTCGCAATGCATTCCTCGCGGGTGGTTGCTCCCCAGAGCTGGCCGACGCCGCCGCCTCCGAGGGTGAGCGCACTCACTGGCCACAGTCGACCGAGCGTTCGTTCTAGCATCAAAAGTCCTCGCTCGTTGGGAGCCACAATGAATTTGTACCAGTTCTAGCGCGTTGGACGGGCGCGTCGAGGGGATTAAGCGGGCGCATGCGAACGACCGCGATTTCTCAGGACCTAGTTCACGCCTTTTGTTTTCAGTGTCAGGGATTCCTGCTCGAGCAGCACCGGATGTCAGTAGCTCGCGTGCAAGGTCCGGCCGCCGGTCAAGCGAGCGCACATACTCGGGCGAGCTCCTCGCGCATTTTGAGTAGCTCGACACTCGCTCAGTGAACGGGCACTTGAGCGGCTCAGCTTTTGAGAAAGCGACTATCCAAGGAAGGGTAGTGGCACCAGCAGCGCAAAGCCATTCAGCATCAATAGTAGCCCCAGTGTGCCAAGACCTGCACTCAAGCCCAGCAAGGACAGGTTCCCGATAATCAGATATACTGAAGCCAACACTATGGAGATCTGAAGGAACGCTTGGCTCCAATCAAAGTACGGATCCTTGCGCAAAGCGATATCGCGTTCCGCCTCCAACGCCTTGGCTCTCGCAGATAACTCATCGAGGCCCTCCCTCTTCTCGGGCTCGGTGGAGAGCCGTTGTACCGTGTCGCGATAACTCTTGATCTTGTCATCGAATCCCTTGCGTGCGGGCGCGGGCATATCCGGCAGCGCTGCGAGGAACAGGTCAAGCTGATCGGCAGCGAGGTTGGTAGCGTTGCGGCGGATGTTCTTGGCCTGGAAGAAGGCCCAGGTATTTGACGCTTCTATATTGGCTCTCATCGCGTCCTTGGTAGCATTGGCGCCCCCCACTCCGCAGATCGCGAGCAGCACGGCGAGCACGCCAATGTACACTCCCACCCACTTGTTGCGCTCTTCCTTGTCGCTGGTTAGGCGCTCTATGACATCGTCCATGGACATTGGCTCATCTCCTTCAATCGAGAAGCGTGGTCACGACCTGGGCTAACCTGTCCGCGATCATCAGCCACGATCCGGGCGAAGGTGCGATCACGCTCACTGCGCACATAACGCAACGTGGGCGACTGTCGGAGCCTCAAAAGATCGGTTGATTGTCCGCGCGTGGCGGTCTCGCTCTTATCCCGATGCATTTTGGTCTACGGGTTTTCGAGTTCACCTCGACGGTCAACGGCGAAGCACGTTCTTCTTTCGGGAGGCGGCCGGTCTCAAAAATCGACAGTGGAACGGCGCGGACATGTGCTCTTGCCCTTCGTTGTGCAACGCAAGGCCTCTAGTCTTAACGATGGCGCGCAAACGATGGGAACTATGGGATGCCGAAGGAGGTATATGCCCGCATGTGGCCGTGGCCATGAGGGCATTCGCGACCCGAAGACCAGAGGTGGTTGAGGACCGGCGCCAATGAAACACACCGCGGCCGAGTGGCTGCTATCTCGTGGAATGCATCGGCGCAGGCCTCGCGTCGGGGCGAGCGCTGAGGCAGCGATATCATGCTCACCTTGCGGAGTAGAAGCGGGACGACCGCGCCTTCACGCGTCCCCTCACGTCCGCTCGTCAGAAGCCGACGGCTTGGCCGTCAGTACGTTTCTCAGAGGCAGCAAAGTAAGCATCATCGAGCTTGAAGATGAACTGCCCTCGCCCGAACTGGGTGCTCAGGCGGTCGCTCCGGATTGTTTGATGGCCGCGGGATTTCAGGTCATCAATTGTCGCAGCGGGCACCTCGTGCTCGAGTTGGACGCTCAGCCCGTCGCCAAGCCGCCAGCGCGGCGCATCCGAAGCCGCCTGGAGATTTTGACCGTAATCTGCAAGCCGGACCATGATTTGCGTGTGGGCTTGCGGCTGGATCGAACCACCCATCACGCCGAAGCTCATCACAGGTAGTCCTTTCTGCGTGAGGAACGCCGGGATAATTGTGTTAAATGGCCGTTTTCGCGGCGCGACGACGTTGGCGTGGTCCGGGCGTAGGACGAATCCATAACCGCGGTTTTGCATGCTGATGCCGTCGACCACTATGCCTGAGCCGAAGCTCTGGTAGTTGGACTGAATGTAGGAAACCATCATGCCTGTAGCGTCCGCGGCGGTGAGATAGATGGTGCCGCTCGAACTGGGCATGCCATACCGCGGCGTCTGTGCCCTTTTCATGTCGATGAGACGCGAGCGGGCTCGCAGGTACCCATTGTCTAGCAGATCCGCGGTCTTTACGCACATGGTGTCGGGGTCCGACAGGTACTCGTAAATGTCGGCGAACGCGAGCTTCATCGCTTCGATCTGCAGGTGTAGGCTGTCGGCTGAATCGAGGGGGATCGCGCCCAAGTCGAAACCCTCGAGGATCCCGAGTGCCATTTGGGCCGCGATGCCTTGCCCGTTAGGGGGAATCTCGTGGAGTGTATAGCCACGGTAGTCCTGGGCGAGAGGCTCGACCCAGTCAGCGGTATGCGCAGCGAGATCGGCCATCGTCATTGCCCCGCCATGCTTGCGAGAATGCGCGACCATGCTTTCCGCGAGTTCGCCCCGGTAAAACGCCGCACCATTGCTTTGTGCAATGCGCGTTAGCGCTTTCGCGTGCGCGGGCGCGACGAATTTCTCGCCGACCTTTGGTGCGCGGCCGCCCGGCATGAAGTGCTCGGCGAAGCCCGGCATGTCCTTCAAATTCACCGCTTGCGTTGCCCACAGACGGGCGATGGTCGGGGACACCAGGTAGCCATCCGCGGCATAACGAATTGCGGGTTCAAAAAGATCGGCGAACGGCAGCTTGCCGAAGCGCTCAGACAGGGCCACCCAGGCCGAGACCGCACCAGGGACCGTGACGGCGTCCCAGCCTCTGGTCGGCATCGCGCTCTTCCCCTTGAATCGGTCGAGCGTCCAGCCAGCCGGCGATCGGCCAGAAGCATTCAGGCCGTGGAGCTTGCTCCCATCCCAAAGAATGGCGAACGCATCACTGCCGATACCGTTGCTCGTTGGTTCCACGACCGTGAGCGTGATTGCTGTAGCGAGCGCTGCGTCCACCGCGTTCCCGCCTTTGTACAACATGCTCAATCCAGCTTGTGCGGCGAGCGGCTGCGACGTAGCAACTGCGTTGCGCGCCAATATCGGCATGCGCTGAGAAGGGTAGGGGAACTCCCAGTTAAATTTCCCAGGCATAGAGCTCTCCCCTTTCAGGCAGTGAATGAAAAAGCGTTACCAAGCAATCGATCCGGAAAACCTGAGCGCCAATCGGGTCGGCAAATAGTCGGGTCCGTTCCTCAGCATTGCGTCTCCTGGAATATCGGCTCGTGTCGGCCGGTGAATGTATCACTTTGCTGGAACGTGGCTATTACCTGTTGGACCAAGCGCGGTCAGGTGAAGAAATGACCTCACCATCTTTGCCCAGGTTGGTGATGCAAAGCTCGCGGAAGAGGGCGTGATGGATGGCGTTCCCCACAGGAGCCGAACCCCGTCTTTTCAGATTAAAAATCTGACGCCCTCACTGGACGAGGTTTGCGATACGCACACCACCCAGCGTGCGCGAGCTTGAGAGAGCTTCCGGAGACTGGCCCGAAACTGGCCAGAGCCGAATTCCACTGCCGCACCGAATCCCACAATATGGGAGTTTTGGTTGACCTTGCAAAGCTCGCCAACCTATCGACGGCGCAGCCTATGTATGAAGGCGCTCCAGCTCACCGAAGAACGGGGTCCGACCATGGCTATGGTACCTTATCCCTCGCAATTTTCGCGGCAATCTCGGCGGCCTTCTACAGTTGGGACAGCTCCCCCAGCTCCGATCGACTCAGCAATGGTACAGCTAGCGGACCATCGGCGTGATAAGTGCCAAACAGATGCGGCTGCCTGGTTGGGCCACCATATCGCTACCTGGAGCGGGATCCGCCCCATCGGGTCAGGGTTAGAACTGGATGTTGACTGCTTGTAGCCCGCAGCGGAGGTTCGCACCATGTCGAAGCGCAGTCCTCTCTCTCTGCACGTGCCGGAGCCGGAGTTTCGCCCAGGCAGCCGACCCGATTTCAGCGGCGTGACGATACCCAAGGCCGGCAGTGTACGCCGGCCATCCGTCGACGTGGCGCCCGAGGAGGTCCGCGACCTCGGTTACTCGATCATCCGCGTGATGAACCGCGCCGGCGAAGCGGTCGGACCGTGGTCCGGCGAATTGTCGGATGAGGCCCTGCTCGAGGGGCTCAAGACCATGATGAAGCTGCGTGCCTACGACGTGCGCATGCAGATGGCCCAACGGCAGGGCAAGACATCGTTCTATATGCAGTGCACCGGCGAGGAGGCAATCGCCTGCGCCTTTCAGAAGGCGCTAGAGAAAGGCGATATGAACTTCCCGACGTATCGACAGCAGGGTTTGCTGATCGCGTCGGGCTATCCTCTCGTCGACATGATGTGTCAGATCTACTCCAACAGCAACGACCCGATGAAAGGTCGCCAGCTCCCGGTCATGTACAGCTCGAAGAAGCACGGCTTCTTCTCGATTTCGGGAAATCTCGGCACCCAATATCCACAAGCCGTTGGCTGGGCGATGGCCTCCGCCATCAAGGGCGACACGCGCATCGCCGCAGGCTGGATCGGCGATGGCTCGACTGCTGAGTCTGACTTTCACGCCGCACTCGTGTTTGCCTCGACCTATAAGGCGCCTGTGGTCCTCAACATCGTCAACAATCAGTGGGCCATCTCCACATTTCAGGGCATTGCTCGCGGCGGCTCGGGGACGTTTGCGGCGCGCGGACACGGCTTCGGTATTCCGGCGCTGCGCGTTGACGGCAACGACTATTTGGCTGTTTATGCGGTCGCTAAATGGGCCGCCGAGCGGGCGCGGCGCAATCTGGGCCCGACCCTGATCGAGTACGTCACGTATCGCGCAGCAGCTCATTCAAGCTCGGATGATCCCTCAGCCTACCGGGCCAAGGAGGAATCCGAAGCATGGCCGCTGGGCGATCCGATCGAGCGGCTCAAGAACCACCTGATCGTCAAGAACGTCTGGACCGAGGAGCGGCACACGCAGGCGGCAGCCGAAGTCGAGGCAGAGGTCATCGCCGCGCAGAGGGAAGCTGAGAGCTATGGAACCCTGCACACTGGCCCAAAAGCCTCGCCACGCGACATGTTCGCCGATGTGTTCAAGGAGATGCCGCCGCATCTGCGGCGCCAGCGGCAGGAAGCGGGGTTCTAAGCCATGGCTCGAATGACGATGATTGAGGCCATTCGTGACGCACATGATGTGGTAATGGCGCGCGACGACACCGTGGTGGTGTTCGGCGAGGACGTTGGCTATTTCGGCGGCGTCTTCCGCTGCACTAAGGGACTGCAACAGAAATACGGCAAGTCGCGCTGCTTCGACACCCCAATCAATGAGAGCGGCATCGTCGGCACGGCTATCGGCATGGCGGCCTACGGTCTGCGGCCGTGCGTCGAGATCCAATTTGCCGACTACATGTACCCGGCATACGACCAGATGGTGTCGGAGGCAGCTCGCCTACGACATCGCTCCGCCGGCGACTTCAGCGCATCGATCACCATTCGCATGCCGACGGGCGGCGGCATCTTCGGCGCCCAGACGCACTCGCAAAGTCCCGAAGCGCTCTTTACGCACGTGTGCGGCCTGAAGACGGTGGTGCCGTCCAGTCCCTATGATGCCAAGGGTCTGCTGATCGCCTCCATCGAGGACGACGACCCAGTGATCTTCCTCGAGCCCAAACGACTATATAATGGCCCATTCGACGGCCATCACGAGCGACCGATCGTGCCGTGGTCCCAGCATCCGCTTGGTGAGGTGCCCGATGGCTATTACCGCGTGCCGCTCGGCTCAGCATTCGTGCGGCGTGCCGGCAACGACGTCACCGTACTCGCCTACGGCACCATGGTCTACGTGGCCGAAACGGCCGCACTGGAGCAGGGCATCGACGCGGACATCATCGATTTGCGGACTCTGCTGCCTCTCGATACGGAGACGATTGTCGCCTCTGTCCGTAAGACGGGCCGATGCGTGATCGTGCACGAGGCGACTCGCACCAGCGGCTTTGGCGCCGAGCTGATGGCGATCGTGCAAGAGACTTGCTTCTATCACCTTGAAGCTCCTATCGAGCGAGTGACGGGATGGGACACCCCGTATCCACACGCGCAGGAGTGGGAGTACTTCCCGGGTCCTCGCCGCGTCGGAGAGGCATTGAAGCGCGTCGCGGAGGCGTGAGGATGAGTGAGCGCGTGATCAAGCTTTCGGACGTGGGCGAGGGCGTAGCAGAAGCCGAGATTGTCGAGTTGATGGTCAAGGTTGGAGAGCTCGTGCGCGAAGGCGAGGTGCTCGTAGCCGTCATGACCGACAAGGCCACTGTCGAGCTTCCCTCGCCGGCCGACGGGCGCGTCTCTTGGATCGGCTGTGAGGTGGGGCAGAAAGCCGCCGTCGGCTCCGAGCTGATCAAGATTGAGGTCGGCGACGGGGCCGATACGACACCGGAGATTGCCGCGCGGACGGAAGGCGTCGCAGCCACCGATCGCTACGGCGAGCAACTGCAACGCCCACAGCAGCCCCCGTCCACACAAGAACCTTCTCAGCTTGCGGCCGTCGAGAGCGAGCGATCGCAGACCGTAGACCCCGCATCGTCAATAGTGCCTCGCGCTGCCCAGTCGCTGACCCAAGCCCGATCAACCGACCGGCCGATTGCTGCTCCCGCCGTTCGCGCCCACGCCCGCGACCACGGGGTCGATCTGCGTTTCGTGCGCGGAAGCGGGCCGGCAGGGCGGATCCTGCGCGAGGACGTTGATGCTTATCTCGCTGGCGGCGTACAGACGCAGGCGGTCGTGCCGGGTTCGGCTGCGAATACGGCCGTCGAGGAGATCAAAATCATTGGGCTCAGGCGCAGAATCGCCCAGCGCTTGCAGGATACAGTGCGGCGAATTCCGCACTTCTCCTATATCGAAGAGGTGGACGTCACTGATCTCGAGGCGCTCCGCGCGGACATCAACGAGACCAGAAAATCCGGCCGGCCGCGGCTGACCGTCTTGCCGTTCCTGATGCGCGCGCTAGTCATGGTCCTGCGCGAATTCCCACAGATGAACGCTCGTTTCGACGACAGCGCCGATATCCTGCATCGCTATGGTGGCGCTCACATTGGCATCGCCATCCAGACGCCGAACGGCCTTGTGGTTGCGGTGGTGCGGCACGCCGAGGCGCGGACGATCTGGGATTGCGCTAGCGAGGTGAAGCGGCTGACGGAGGCAGCGCGCTCGGGCACGATCACCCGCGAGGAGCTAACAGGGTCGACCATCACCGTCACCAGCCTCGGAGCACTTGGCGGGATCGCCAGCACGCCGGTGATCAACTCGCCAGAAGTCGCCATCGTCGGCGTCAACAAGATGGCGATCAAGCCCGTATGGCGCGGCGCGGCATTCGAACCGCGGAAGATTATGAATCTGTCATCTTCGTTCGACCACCGCATCATCGATGGCTGGGATGCGGCCCAGTTCATTCAGCACCTCCGCTCGCTTCTGGAAGCACCCGCCAAAATCTTCATGGAGACGTGAATGGAGGCCCTCTCGTGCACTGTGCTGGTGCTAGGCGGTGGCCCTGGCGGCTATGTGTGCGCCATCCGCGCCGGGCAGCTCGGGCTCGATACGGTGCTGGTCGAGTCCGGCCGGCTCGGCGGCACTTGTCTCAACATTGGCTGCATTCCCTCCAAAGCCCTGATTCATGCGGCCGATGAATTCGCTGCCGCAAAGAGTTTTGCAGCCGGCTCAAACCTCGGTATCAGAGCGGCGGATCCGAGCATTGACTTGCGCGCAACCATGGCGTGGAAGGATGGCATCGTCTCGCGTCTCGGCGGCGGCGTGTATCGACTCCTGCGGCGTGCCAAGGTGAAAGTGATCAACGGCTTAGGCTCATTTCGCGACGGCAAGACCTGCTTGGTGCAAAGTGATACGGGCCAGCAGGTGATCACGGCGGAGCACGTGGTCATCGCCACCGGCTCGGAGGCCGTCGCTCTGCCTTCGCTGCCGTTCGGCGGGCGCATCGTCTCCTCGACGGAGGCGCTTGCATTCGAGGGCGTGCCCGAGCGGCTGGTTGTGGTCGGCGCGGGTTACATCGGGCTCGAGCTTGGCATCGCCTATCGCAAGCTCGGCTCCGAGGTAACGGTGATCGAGGCACTCGATCGCATATTACCGCAATATGATGTCGAGCTGACGCGGCCACTGGCGGGCCACGTGAGCAGATTGGGCATCGAGGTGCTGCTCGGGGCCACGGCGCGTGGACTTGACCCTTCGGGCGCACTGAAGGTCGAACTCGCCGATGGCAACGAGACACGCCTCGCTGCCGACAATTATCTCGTGTCCGTCGGCCGGCGCCCGCGCATTAGGGGGTTCGGGCTGGAGGAGCTGGACCTGACGATGAACGGCGCTGCAATCGAGATCGATGAGCAGTGCCGCACGTCCATGCGCAACGTCTGGGCAGTGGGCGATGTGACTGGTGAGCCAATGCTGGAGCACCGAGCGGTGGCGCAAGGCGAAATGGTGGCAGAGATCATGGCGGGACAGAAGCGTGCGTTCGACAAGGTGGTCATCCCCGCCGTTTGCTTCACCGATCCTGAGATCGTCTCGGTTGGTCTGTCACCAGACGAGCTGCGTTCCGGAGGATATGGCGTCAAGGTCGGCAACTTTCCGCTGTCCGCCAACGGTCGCGCCCTGACACTCGACACGAACGACGGCTTCCTGCGTCTTGTCGCCCGTGCCGACAACCACGTCGTCCTCGGCATCCAGGCGGTAGGTCAGGGCATATCGGAGCTCTCTGCCGGTTTCGCCCTCGCGCTTGAGATGGGGGCGCGGCTAGAGGACCTCGCGGCAACCATCCATGTCCATCCGACATTAAGCGAGTGTCTACGAGAAGCCGCACTGACCGCGCTCGGTCATGGCCTGCACGCCTGAGCGGAGCCTGCGCTCGTTGTCTGCACCAGCCTCGTCGCTCGGCGCCCCGTGCCCGACAACGCGCGCAGATGCGTCGCGGATCGATCGGCTCCATCCGGAAACCGGACGTCTCTCGCCGCTCGGAAGGGTTTGTTCACAGCCGAAGTGATGACGTTTGCTTGTGGCCATTGCCCGCGTCGGCTCTCGGAGTGCTCCGGTAGTCATGCATTGTTTTCGCGCCGGGGGCGTGATCGCAATTAAAGTTTGGGCAGCACAACGAATGGAGACCTTCTGTTGCACCACTTACGGTCCACCGCCATGGAAAGCGCCGAGAATGTGCTCCTGCCCGCCCTGTGTTTCCTGCGCCTTTGCCAGCGGTATCAGGCTCAGTAGAAAGCCCGCCACGATGAAGATAATCACTACCTTGAAGAGCCAGGTGTTCGCCTCTTCGTCCGTAATCTTCATAACGCCCCTTTTGCTTTCAGTCGGCATGACGAGCGCAGTCAGCGTGGAGAGCGCAGGCGATCGCTGGCCAAAGTGGCGCACCAGGGCGCGTGTACGATTTCATCGATCGGCACACTGCAGGAAGCCGGCGCGCCACGTGAATCCATCGCGGCTGTACACTCCGGAGCGTTGTTGCCGATGAGCAACCGCGCGATTGCTCGATATATGCTTGGTCAAGTCACCGGGAAAGGGACAGAAGTCGCCAGATTTCTTAGGCGCCATAGTCCAAGGCCTTCAGACTTTAGTTGGCCATGTTACCCAATCGGCTCCCGTGCGGTCGCAGCCACCGACGAGTCCACTCATTTGGCGTCGATTGTCGCTCCTCAGCCAGCGCTCTGAGTACTGACTATCGGCTCAAGGTGGGCGAGCTGGTGAAGTGCTATGCGCGCTAGGACGCGGCGCTTCGCTTACGCGACCGCGCTCGAAGAAGCTGAGCGTAGTACGCGCTGCTGCTGCCGGAATATCGGGCTGGGCTCGTTGTCCTGGTTGTAGTGCATTTTGCTGCGTGAATGCGGGCAATCTCACAGATGGAAGTGCGCAGCGTTTAATTGGGATAAGTCGCCTACTGCCGTGTCTCGGCCAACGATCAATTGTGCGAACGCCAAAAGGAACCTGCGCGGGCGGTCGCAGCGCGTGCGGCGCACAGGATCGTAGCCGTGTTCAGCAAAACCCGCCCGGCCTGAGACGTCGACAGCGCGCGCCCAGGGCGTAGCAAGGTCCGGCACTGGCCCGAGCCGCAAAATCGACGCCAACTTGGCGTTGCGCGATTTAGACATTGGCCTATGCGCACACCCACGCATTTTGCGCGTAGGCCTGCCGTGCCGCCATTACCACCAGCGGCAATGGCGCCGGCCGCTCGGGGTCCACCAGCAATCTTTCCGGGCCCCCAGCCACAATCCACCCCCCATCGCCGCCGTCTTCGCCTGTCGCGGTGCCGGGGCGGTGATGGCGGCCCCCGCCGAGGCGACTGGGGGACAGAGCCAAGCCCACACCGAGTGCCAATGCCCAGCACGAAACATCGCGAATTAACTGACGCCGATCGGTCATTGTTTGTACCTTTTCCTTTTCACATTGCTTGCAACCTCTCACTTCCCTGAAGCGAATGCTCGGCCCGCCCGCTGGCGCTGGTAAGCCGGATTGCACTGGAAAGGCGACCGAGAATACCCGTAGAAGCCGCAAATTTGAGAAAGTGTCGTCTCCGGGCTTGCCGTGGACCTTCAACATTCACCTGAGCCGCGACAGCAGCCCCGAGACCTCAAGACCCCCCTGTCGCATCAGGGAGGAGAAGCTGCGAGCGTCAATCACAAACGCAGCGAACGGTGGGTGATTTTATCGGCACAGTCTGCCAACGGCTCAGGTCCCTAGCCGTTGGCAAACCTGCGCTCTGAGGTTGTCCGAAATGCCAAGACCGAGCTCTAGATTTGGCTGCCAACCCGATATCGCTGCTCGCCCATAAGCTTGCAAATGTGGTCTTGTAGACATTCGGTCGATGCGGTCTTCGAGGACCCTGGGCAAACTTCTGCCCATCAAGTTCGGCAATTGGCGGATCGAGCGACGGATGAAGTTGAAACGCACTCAGATCGGAACGCTCATCGTCGCAACAAGCGGCATCCAACTCGCAAACGGGTTTTTCGGGACCTTCATCTCCCTGCGCGTGGCGCTCGAAAGCTTCGACACAATCCTCGCCGGCTTCGTGCTCAGCAGTTATTTCGCCGGCTTTACGGTCGGCGCGCTGCGTTGCAACCGTATCATCGAACGCGTCGGTCACATCCGCGCTTACGCGGCCTTTGCCGGCGCTGGCCTCAGAGGTTTCATCACCGGCGCGTTTTATGCTCTCGTTCCGGCGTGGATGCAGGGCGAAGGCATCGAGCGCACAACGATCGGAGCGTTCATGGTTGTGACGGTGATGGGCGGCCTCGCATTTCAGGTCCCGGTCGGCCGGCTGTCAGATCGTTTCGACCGCCGCATTGTTCTCGCGGGACTTGGGCTGGGTTTTGCGGCGGCCGCTATCGTCTCGGTCCGCCTGCCACGTACGCCGTTTGCGATCTTGCCGGTCGCGGTACTGCTCGGTGGCTTGATGTCGACATTGTACCCTATCTGCGTCGCGCACGCTCACGACCGTATGCCCCTCGACAAGGTCCTGGTAGTGAGCAGCCGGCTCATCCTGGTGAGCGGCATCGGCTCCGTGATCGGACCGCTCATCGGTTCGAGTCTCAAGTCGCATTTCGGCATCGACGGCGTTTTCAACCTCATGGCTGCGGCCGCGTTCATCCTGGCCCTCGTCGCAGTTCGCCGGAGCATGGTCTCAGCATCGCCACCGCACCTGGAAAGAACATTCGATATTCTCGCACCGCAGGCCGCAGCGCTCGCGCACGATCCCACCGGCGCATCCGAGGACCTCTCGCGGTCGGACCATGTATCAACCCATCCCCCATGTGGACGTTGCTGACAGAGGGTAGTGCGGGCGGACTTCGCGTCAGCGCCAGCTTCAACCGGGCCCTCGTGCCGTCGAATGCAGGCAGCGTCGTCCCGAACCCGTCGCATTTGTGTTGTTGGGGACTCGCTAGGTTGCGCGTGCGTTTCCTCGAGACGCAGCTTGGCGCGAATGGCGAGACGTGACCGGGCTGGAGAAGTGGTTTAGGACCCGCGATCTTGTCCTTCTTCCACAGCAACCACGAAGGACACGCGGTAGTTCGGTGCCGTTCACAGGAGATCTGCTTCTCAAGAGAGCTTTGATCATGCGCTCATGGGCTTTAAGCATGCGAAATCTGTCATCTAACCGATTGCATCGGTCACAGCATGGTTACCAACAACAGGCGGCGAGGTCTCAGCGTCGCACGCAAGGTGATTGCCGGCCGCACGCCGCCTGCGGCGGATTATTGGGAGATTTGGGACACGCCTGACGTGTCGCCAGCATGCCTGTTGATCACCCAAGCTCAAAGTTGCTCCACAACGCCACGCAACCGCCGATAGAGAGCTATCGGAACGGATGGGAGCTTAGCTCGCTAATTCTCTAGGCCAAGCGGAGCGTCGCGGGCGTGAGTGAGCGTGCTCAAGGGCACGTTCCATTGCCGCGGTTCTCCGCTCCACCGCAATGAGCGCCATGAGCGCGCGCCGCTCCGCGCAAAGCTCAGCCATCCTCGCGTGTGCTGCCTTCCCGCTCTTGCCGCGCACGAGCGCGCTGTATTCGATATTTATCGCCCGTAGCTCCCGACGCAACCGATTGAGTACGCTCATCTCATCCCTCCCTCACCTGGACGGTCGGTGAATCGGGAGCTATAGCGCCGATGGCGCTGCCTCGTCGGCGCCCTGCGCGTGCTCACCGAGCAAGCTTGCTTCGTGCGCCGACGTATCATCCGGCCGTCTCAATTGCGCCGGCAAACAGTTGTGCGGAATCTTGCCATGTGGGGAGCTGCGTCGCTGCCGCGCGAGCGTTCACGGCGAGCCGTTGTCGTTCGGGACGAACGCTGATAAGGCGGTGCAGCGCCAGCGCCAACGCGGCAACATCATTTGGCGGCACCAGCATGCCGGTGCCCGGAGGCACAGTGTCAGGGATTGCGCCGACCATGGTAGAGATGACCGGCAATCCGTGCGCGATCGCTTCGGCGAGCGCCATCCCGTAACCCTCAAAACGCGACGCGAGCACAAAAACGTCGGATGCTAAATACAATTCAATAATAGCCTCGGGCGGCACGGCGCCGAGCACCGCCACCCTGTCGCCGAGGCCGTAGGTCGCGATATCCGCATCGAGCTGCGCAGCGGCGACCGGGTTGCGTGTTCGATCGCCAGCAATGGTCAGCCGCCAAGGCATGTCGGCAAGTGTGGCAAGGGCAGCGATCAGCAAATCGTAGCCCTTGATCGGCACCACCGACCCAACTGAGAGTAACCGAACGACGCCGTCATTGCTGCCAGGCGCCGGCGGAACGGGATCGTTACCCGGGCGCACAACGCTAATGCGCTGAGACGGGACGTCGTAGTCAGCGATCACGATGCGCGCAGTTGCCTCACTCGTGACCACGACCCGGGCAGCGCTAGCGAGCGCGGCGCGCTCGGTCTCGCGGAAGCTATCTGCCTGCGTGGTATCGAGATCGGGGTCCAGAGCAAGGGGTTGGTGCACTAGCGCGATGAGAGGTGCGCGGGATCGGAGCGCGCCGGCCTCGGGCAGCGCCCCGAACGCAAGCCCATCGAGGACGGTCGGACAGCCTGTCGGCACGTCGGATAGTACGGCCAAAGCGAACGTGCGCTGCGCAACGCTCGGGAAGGGAAAGCCGTCGCCTACGTCAACGACATCGACCTGCCAACCCAGCCGCCGAAGCTCCTGGATAATGCGCCGGTCGTAGCCGTACCCCCCCGTTGGGGTGGCGAGATCACCCGGCACTCCGAACGCAAGACGCAGTTTATTGGGTGGAAGCTTGCGCAACATGGATTTAGCGATGGTCCTCTCGTTGCGACGTGGGTTTTGCTCCCTTCCAGGCGCATAGCGAGAGACCACCGCGAAGACAATCCAATCGAGCGTGGCGCCCGATTGCATCAAGAACGGTGAGTAGTAGAGCAGCGGTGGCCGGCATGTCGCCCTTGGGAATGAACGTCCAGGGAACAGATCGGCTGTGGCGAAATCCAGCCTCATCAAGCAGCGCAAAGAATTCGTCGTGGGTGAGCATATGATCGCTAGAAAGATGCTTGGTAGCGATCCCCAACAGCGGAGCGATTGACCTATACCAAACGTAATCGGCGCGCGGTGTCAGGCAGAAAAAACGACCGCCACACTTTAGGACTCTGTGAATGCTGGCCAGCACTGATCGCTTATCGAGCATGTGTTCGAAGGCGCCGATGCAAATCACCAGATCAACAGATTGATCCGCGACGCCTGTTAATTGCTCGGCATTGTCCACCTCGAACGAAAGATTTCCGCTCAAAGGTGAGCTCCGGAGACGAGCGCGCGCCAGTTCAATCATGCCCGGTGAGACGTCTATCCCGATGCCACGAGCTACTTCAGGTCCTAGGGCCAGGAGGTGATGACCATTGCCGCAACCGAGGTCCAGGAGAACATCAGTGGGGCGGGGCCGGGCCAGGCTTCGCACAAGCGTAAGCCGGTATTCGAGCAGCCGCCGCGCGTGACCGTGCTGTTCAGGCGATCCCGTTGCGGCGCACCGATCAAAGAACGACCTGATATCCGTGGTGTCGTATGATGGAGTCGTTGCGACACCGCGAAATGGCCAAGGAAATGGCCGCTCAGCGGCGGATGACCGTTGCCGCGGTGCATTGTTCTGCCTCCCCGTCCCCATACAGACCGCTGTTCTGGCTGGCGGCTTGGCAGAATTCCCTGGACTTCGCGTCGGCATCATCGGGGCCTCGCTGCGCCCGCAAAACGGCATTGGCTGCAACCGAGTTCCTGACTATTGAAAATTTTACGGAAACTGCATTTTTGTCGGTTATTTCGGAACCCCACGCGACGATGGAGGGTTGCGCAATCGCCATCCAGCGCCCGATGAGCGGACGTCCAATCCCAGCATGGCAAGGCTGCAAGTGCTAAGCTGGAGCTTTTTGACAGCGGCCGGCGGTCTCCGCCTTGGCGGCAGTTGAAGACAAGTTCGTAGCGGAGTGTCGTTATGAGCTGGTTTTTTATTGCCTTGTGGGCGCCGTTCCTTATTGCGTGCGCCAATCATAACGACAAGTTTGTCGTGTCGAGATACCTCAAGCAGAAAACTATCGGATCGATTGTCGTTCTCTCGTCGCTATTCAGCGGCATGGCGGTCCCGATCGTATTGTTCTTGCAGCCGGACGTGAGTGACATCACCCTATTGCAAGGGTCTGCGCTGGTCGCGACGGGGTTGTCTAGCGTCTGCGCCGCGGTTTGCTATCTCCACGCACTCGACATGGATGAGGCATCCCTCGTTACGCGTTCTATCAGACCGTGCCAATCTTTGCTTACGTCCTCGGATATTTCACGCTTGGTGAGACGGTCACCTTTGCTCAAGGATTGGGTGCATTCATTATTATCGCTGGCGCGCTTGCATTGTCGTTTGAGTTTGGTCGGCGAGGAATTGGGTTCAAGCGAAATGTTGTGGCACTCATGTTGACGGCTTCGCTCTTGAGCTCGATAAATGGCATCATTTTCAAGGTAATCGCCGTGGACAAAGGCTTTTGGGTGTCGCTGTTTTGGGGCTTTTTTGGCCAAGTGATGGCCGGTTTGACCCTTCTAGTCTGCGTTCCTAGGTACCGCCGAGATTTCCTTGCGCTTCTCAAAGAACAAAAAGTCGCCGCGGTTGGCCTTATCGCGTTAAGTAGGACCTTGTTCGGTGTCAGCGAAGCCGTCACGCTTTACGCGACGCTTTTGGCGCCCGTCGCGTTGGTTTTTCTGGTAAGTTCCTTCCAACCACTTTTCGTCTTTGTGCTTGGCATCGCGTTGACGTTGTTCTTTCCTTGCGTGGCTGAGGAATCGCTGGGCCGCATGAAGCTAGTGCAAAAGTGCGCAGCAATTAGCCTTATGCTGGTCGGTGGTTACTTGATCAGCGGCTAGGCTCGTTCCTTGCTATGCATGCGCCCGGTTGCCCGCACATTTGCTCCGTTGCGTCCGTCGAGTGAAGGGGCCGGTACCTAGCCCAGCGGATCCGCATTCCTTATCGCCAAAGCCTTCGATCCACTTAAGACAGCGGTTGATCAACCCAACAGAAGATCGCCCACCGAGACGCATCGGAGGGCTGGTGTTCCACCGAACCCCGCGGCTTTTGATCACAGCAGTTTGCAGCGGTTTGCGATCGGTTCCTGATCGCCGAACCGAAGGGCCCTCCTTCATCTCTCGTACAGTTTCGCACCGCCAATACAAGACAATGCTCGGGACATACGACTCTCCGGCAAGCCGGAGGCCCCCCCGCTGCCCGCGAACTCGTGCGTGGGCCAGGCTGAATGGCCCGCGAAGGCAGGGCGAGGAACAGGCGCCAAAAAGGGGCTTTTGTCGCTGCTGCCCCCAGCGAGAGGGCGGAAGAACTACGATTCAACAGTCATTCACCGTGAATATCCACAATGCGATGAGGAGAGGCATGGACGCCGTAGGTCTTGAGGGGTTGATTGCCGGTAGTGCGAAACCAATGACGAAGGTGCGGGGTCAAGACCAGCGTGACGCCGGGCTCCAACTGCACGAGCTCGTCGTTACCTTGCAGCCAAGCCTCGCCATTGCCCTCCAATACCGTGATCGTCTCGAGATACGGATGCGAGTGAGTGGGGGTTTTGTAACCGGGCGGCGAATTCTGAATACCAACGCGGATGGGCGTCGTGCCTTGCGCGTCGCCGACAAGCGTCAGATAGGTCGCTCCGCCTTTGAACAGCTCCGCTGCGATGTCGCCGTGGCGCACAACTGGCATTGTCTGTTCTCCTATTACTGAGGTCGATCACTTGGGGTCAGTGGACCTTGGCCAATGGTTCGAAGCAAGATATCGGTGACGGCAAGCGCCGGCCTGTTTTCACGGCACATCCTGGCGCGCAAGTTCCCGACTGGTAGTTGTGAGATTGAGGACTCGCCGGCAACCGCCTTCTTCACCTGCCCCAATTAGATTGGCTCCTGCCATAGGCGCTCCTCCAGGAGCGCCTTCGCGACGGCAGAAGCGATTGCTTGAAGCAATTTCTCGCCTTTTTCAGGAGTTGCCGTCCCCGCCTCGCCGATGACACCGGTGAGCGAGCGGCTGGAAAGCTGGCGCCAGCGGTATACACCGGGATTGACACCCGGAATCGCTGACAGACCGGGTACATAGGGCCCATGCACCTGTGCAAGCTCATCGCGATCAATGAGGTCGGGCATCAGCGCCAGCATCATCGAGGTCTCTGCCTCGCATGCATGCAGAAGATACTTTTGCCGCTGCAGAAGTGCGCCGATCTCCTCTTGCGCGATGTTCCAGTAGGTGCCGCCAGCCAACGGCACGCGCTGCTTGTTCGTGAATTCGCTGATGAAGGTGTAAATCCCATCGGTGTTGCCGCCATGGCCGTTGAGGATGAAGATCCGCTTGAATCCGGCGCGCAGGATGGAATTGCAGGCACAGTCGAGCACAGCAGCCATGGTGGCGTAGTCGAGGGTGATGGTGCCGTTGAGCGACATGTGGTGCTCGCTCATGCCAAAGGGGATCGTCGGGGTAACGATCGTTGGGTGCGTCGCGATCATGAGCCGCGCTGCGCGGTGGGCTACCTCAGTGACCAGTCGCGAGTCCACCTGGGTGGGTAGATGGGGCCCGTGTTGCTCGGTCGAGCCGATCGGCACTATGACGATGGCGTCGTGCTTGGCGACCTGCGCTAGTTCGGCAGCCTTAAGGCGCGCCCACTCGATTTCGTGCATGCTGTTCTCCCATGCTCACAATCACGATCGCGCCGCTTCAGACGCCGAGGCAGTCAGGCAGATGCCATAGCTTGTGCGCCGCCGCGGGCTCGAAGCGGGCTACGCTACAGCGTTGGCAGCGGCGCCATAGGCGCGGCAAGCCATTTCCGGTGCAGCTTGTCGAGCTCGCCGTTCATGGTGTTGAAGAAGATGAAGCTGTTGAGCCACTGCAGAAGCACCAATTCTCCCATCCGCACCCCCATGTGCGCGGGGCTCCGGCGAATCACGAACTTGAGATCGAACTCCTTGTTGGGTGCCCGTTTCATCAGGTCCGGCACAATCAGACTGTTGGTGGCGAAGAGATCCGCTTGGCCGGTGATATAGGCGGTCGCCGCGGTGGCATCATCCTCGGTGCGCATGATATTTGCGCGTGGGTTCATGGCGGCCAGCCCAAGCTCCTGTGTCGTGCCCTTAGCCGCGACGACCTTGAGCGACCCAAGCTCGGCTGCGGAGGGCACGCTTGTGCTCTTGGGGCCGTAGACCGCGAGATGCGTGTCGGCATAAGGAGCCGTGAACATGATCTGCTTGGCGCGCTCCGGCGTCAGACCCATCACCGAGATGACGACGTCGACCTTGTCAGTCAGCAGGTAGGGAATGCGGTTGGCGCCGGTGACCTGCTGCAGCTCGACCTTCACGCCGAGAGCCTTGGCAACCATTTCGGCCAGGTCGATGTCGAAGCCCTCGGGCTTACGATCCTGGTTTAGCGACCCGAACGGCGGCACATCGAGCGGAACGGCAACGCGCACCACGCCGTTCTTGAGAATTTCGGCGAATGCGTCTGCCCTTGCCTCGGCAATGCCGAAGATGAGCGCGATCGCTGCAATTGCGGTGGTGAGGAAGCGGTGCATGCGTATCTCTCCTGCTCAATTGACGTTGCGGGATCAGTGAAGCACGGCGTCGAGAAAGGTTTCTAGTTCGGGCGTGCGCGGCTTGGCGAGAACATCGCTGGCGCGACCCTGCTCCCAGATGCGTCCCTGGTGCATGAAGATTAGGCGAGTGGCCACCCTGCGCGCGAAACCCATTTCATGCGTGACGAGCATCATCGTCATGCCTTCCCCAGCGACCTTCTCCAGCACCTTCAGCACCTCGCCGGTCAGCTCGGGGTCGAGCGCGGAGGTGATCTCGTCAAACAACATAAGCTGCGGTTTCATGGCGAGCGAGCGGGCTATCGCTACGCGCTGCTGCTGGCCGCCCGAGAGCTGGTCGGGATAGGCATCGATCTTCTCCGCGAGGCCGACGCGGGCGAGCGCACTGGCGGCGAGTTCGCGCGCCGCCTCCCGCTCCATGCCCTTCACCACGCGCGGCGCGAGAGTGATGTTCCTTTCGACCGAGAGATGCGGGAAAAGATTGTAGCTTTGGAAGACGATGCCCACCCTCTGCCGCAGCTTGCGCAGATTGGTCAAAGGGTCGTTGACCGTCTCGCCGTCGAACACGATTCGTCCTTCCTGGATCGGCTCGAGCCCGTTGATGCAGCGCAGCATGGTGCTCTTGCCCGAGCCCGAGCGGCCAATGACGGCAATGATCTCTCCGGCCTCGACCGAGAGTGAGACGCGGTCGAGCACGGTGTTGGTGCCGAAACGCTTGACCACATTGTGGAGCTCAACGAGTGACACGGAGTGTCCTTTCCAGACGCCGGCTCCACTGGGTCAGCGGGAAGCAGATGGCGAAATAGATTGCGGCGACGGCGATATATACGGCAAAGGGTCGGTAGGTCGCGGCAGTGGTGAGCTGACCTTCGCGCGTCAACTCGATGAAACCGATCACCGCTGCCAGGGATGTGTTCTTGATGAGCTGCACGAGAAAGCCGACGGTCGGGGGGATGGCGACGCGGACGGCCTGCGGCACTATGATGTGGCGCAGCTGCTCGACGAAGCTGAGACCAAGCGACGCCCCGGCCTCCCATTGCTGGCGTGGGATCGCCCGAAGACAGCCGCGCCAGATTTCGCCCAGGAAGGCCCCTGCGTAGATCGAGAAGGCGACCGTCGCCGCGAACCAGGGCGAGACGCGAACCCCAGCGAGGATCGGCAAGCCGAAGAAGAGTACGAACAGCCAAGCCAGTAGCGGGATGCCCTGCACAATATTGACGTAGCCCGCACCAATGATACGCAACGGCGCAAAGGGGGCGACGCGCAATAGCGCGACCAGCAATCCGACGGTGCCGCCGCCCAGGAAGGCAAGGCCGGTCAGCGCCAGCGTCCAACGCGCGGCCAGCAGGAGATAGTAGACATCGTTGAGGGCGAATTCTCGGATCATCGGCGGGTAAAAGCAAAGTGCTCTATCGTGGCGAAGAAGAGTTTGAATGCCAGCGCAAGCGCAAGATAGACGCCGGCGATAACTGCGTAGATCTCGAAATCGCGAAAGGTGCGGGACTGGATGATCGAGGCAACGTGGAAGAGATCGGGCGCCGAAATTTGCGATACGACGCTGGTCGCCAGCATCATCAGTACGAATTGGCTGGTTAGTGCTGGGTAGACGATGCGGATCGCCGGGGCCAGCACGACATGGCGGAACACCTGCGCGCCCGAGAGCCCGAGTGAGTAGCCGGCCTCAATCTGCGCTCGTGGCACGGCCTCGAGACCGGCACGAATGATCTCGGTCGAGTAGGCGCCGAGATTGACAGAGAGTGCAATGAACGCGGCCGTCATTGTATCGAGGCGGACACCCAGGCTGGGCAGCCCGAAGAAGACAATGAAGAGCTGGACGAGAAGCGGCGTATTGCGGATCACCTCGACATAACCGGCTACCAGGGCCCCGAGCCAGGGCCGCCCATAGACGCGCGCCGCGGCGCCGAGGGCGCCAATCGTCAGCCCGGCGATCATGGTTATGATAGCGAGCAGCAAGGTGACGCCGATGCCCTCCGCGATGTAGTCCCACTGGGTCCAGACGTCGCGAAAGTTGAAGGTGTATTTCATCCGCCCTGTGCCAATCCGCCCGACCCTGCGCACGTGCGGCACAGAGATCCCGCGCGCTGGCCGACTATAGCACCTCGCGTGTCAATGTGTGGCGCAGGTCAACTGCCGCTCAGATTCCCCCGGGGCCCGCAGCTTCTCCCTCGGTGGTTTGGATTACATTGACGATTGCATCGGTGAAAACCTGCGCGCCGAGCACGATGTCCTCATCGCTCGTATTCTCGCTCCAATGATGACTGATGCCACCGATCGAGGGGACAAACAGCATGGCGGCCGGCAGTTTACGCGCGAGCCATTGAGCGTCGTGTCCAGCCCCGGAAGGCATGCGGATGTGCTTGCCGGGTGCGCGGTTCTCCGCAGCACGAGCAAGGGCCGCCTGGAGCGCCTCGTCCATCATAGCCGGCGTGCTGGTGCTGAGCCGCTCGACGGAGAGCTTGCAGCGCCCGGACTGGTTGGCTATCCGCGCCAGGCTGTGAAGCTCGGAGTCCAGTCGCTCGAGCACCGCCGGATCGGCGTCACGCAGCTGAAACAGCGCCTCGGCGGCGCCGGGAATGATGCTCTTCTCCCCCGGATCCAGATCGACCCGTCCGGTGGTCCAGACCGAGCGCGGCCCGCCAATCTCCGGGAAACGCGCGTCGATCGCGCTCAAGTAGCGCACCATCTCGAGGCCGGCATCGCGGCGGCGCGCCATGGAGGTGGTGCCGGCATGGTTCTGCTCGCCGACGACCGTGAACTTGTACTGCCAGATCCCTACAATGGCGGTGACCACCCCAATCTTGAGGTTGGCATTCTCAAGCGTGTCACCTTGCTCGATATGCGCCTCGAAAAAGGCGACGTAACGCGATGGATCGACCAGATGCCGCGGGCGGCCGGCCCAACCCGCGGCTGCCAGCGACTGCCGCATCGACATGCCGGTGGCGCGATCGGATGCGCCATCGATTTCACTCTCTTCCAGCATGCCAATGAACGAGCGGCTGCCGAGGAAACTGCCAAAATGCCCCTCCTCGTCGCAGAAGACTACGACGTCAACACCGAGGTCTTGTGTTGCCGCATCCTCCGAAATGGCCCTGGCGGCTTCCAGCGCATAGACGCAGCCCAGCGCCCCATCGAGCCAACCTGCATGGTTCTGGCTTTCAAGATGCGATCCCGAGAGAGCCTTGCGACCGCTCGCGCGGCTCTTGCCGAGGATGTTGGCGATGCCGTCGATCTCGGCATCGAGCCCGGCCTCACGCATCCGGGTCGCGAACCATTGCCGCGCAGCGATGTCTGAGGCGGAGAGGGTGGGACGGTGCACGCCGGTCTTGTAAGTGCCGAAGGTAGCGAGGGCATGCAAGTCAGATAGGACGCGCTGAGGATTGATGTTTGGCATGCAACGGGCTCAGATATTGGATCCAGATGAGTACGAGGATAACGGCAAGTGCCAAAAACCGCTATCCGCCAGCAAGATGCGATCAGACGCTACGCCATGCGCACGATCAACGTTAATGGCACCTTTTTCCCTTCGAAGCTGCGCGGCGAGAATTTCACACTATATGGCAGCGTGAGTGCAAGTAGTCACGGCGCGGGTTAGCGGGTCTCGACTTCGATGCAACGCCTCTCGAGGCTCGGCAATTGGGGATTGATCTCAAGAGCGGTGAAGGAGTGCGCGTCGACGTGCCGATTGAACCCCTGGCTCGGATCCCGCGACCGCATCGGATCGGCAGGAATATTCCGCCAGATCGACGCGTTGCACGCCTTCCACAATCGACCGTCCTCAGCTTAATCCACCCATCATCAGCGCGCCAGATCTTCCGAAATCTTGTGGGGATCGTCTCCTTCGTTACGCGCCGCATTTGAACACTCATACGTGCTGCTGCCACCCTGCGTCTAAGGAGCTTTCCGCATTCTTCGAATTGAAGCAGAACGGCGCATGGGGCTATCACCTGTGGGTGGGTGCCCTCGCACGATCCTTTGCCCGGCTCAATCAGCTGCCGCAGGGGTGACTTGAGATGTCATCACCAACAGCATCGCAATCGAGGTGGTAAATCGGTCTGCAGGATGACCCTGGCGCTGGGATCAAATCGCTAGTAGATGTCAAGGTCACGAGCCACTACAACCTTGCCGGCGTAGCGCGATTGCATTTCTTTGAGAAGCTCCTCAATCGACGAGTTGGCCGGAAAATTTGGCCGCACGCCAGGTCGCACCACAATCGAGGCGTGATACAGGACCAAAAGACCAGGCTTCGCCTTGGAAGCAAGATCCGCAAGCTGTTCGGTCGAGGTGTGGTATCTCGCCGCGAAGGCCTGGAAGGTGGGCGGGCGAGCTGCGACTGCCGTCAACGTGTTGACCTCGTGAATTAAAATGTCGCAACCATTGCACGCATCAATGGTCGCTTGTGTTGGCGCTGTGTCCCCCGTGATGACGATACTGCGATCGGCACTGTCGAACCGATAGCCATAGCTTTCCAAGGCATGTCTGGTCGGAAAGGCCGTCACGGTAACGTTTTCATCTTTGTAAACCACACCCGCCGCTATCTCGTGCGCATTGACCCACGAGCCCTGCGGAAATCCATGCTGATTGCCATCGGGTCGGGTCCGCGCTTTGATATCCTCGTCGTAGGCTGCAAGGATATGCTGCGTCATCGCCTTGATACCCTTTGGACCATACACTTCGACTGGCACTCTGCGCCCGATGACCCACGGCGTGAGAATGAGATCTGGATAGCCAACAGTATGGTCCGAGTGCAGATGGGTCGCAAAGGCGACCCTCAAGTTGATTGGTTCGAGTGCCTTAACGCCCTTCTCGATGACCGCGGCTTTGGCACGGCGTACGACGCCTGGACCAAAGTCGACGAGATAAGGCGTGGCGTTGACCACAATTGCCGTGGCCGGCCCTGAACGATCCGGGTCCGGGCCAGGGGTGCCAGTCCCGAGCATCACCACCTGCGTTGTGAGCGTCGGAGCGTTGATCGGCTGTGCAGACGCAGAGTAACCCAGCCAGCCCATCAGCAGAACCATAGAGAGCAGGTAACCACCAACGCTCTTGATCATCGCAATTCCTCTGCTCACTTGCCAATGTCGTTGCTGCCAGCGTGTTCAACCAGAGCCAATTGGTCTGACGCTCGAATTCTGGGCCGATCTCGTTCAACACCGTCGCTATCGCTTCTGGGGCAAAGACTTTGATCTCGGGCTGGTCGGCCGCGTGACCTCCAAGCACACGACGGCCGGTCCTAGAGTGATGATTGCAACATGACGCGGCGCTTTTCTTTGGCCGCCTCCGAGGCGAGGGCAACATTCGACTGAGATGTGCGCAAGCACCAGGTGACGCCCGATCTTGGCTGGCGATCGCTTTGCGCTGCAATAAGATAAACGTGCTGTCGGCAGAACTGTGCGCGGCTTTCGGCCTGTGTTTGCGATGTATGCGGCCCACCGCACGCGCAAACCAATACTGTGAACCCGGCCGCGCCTCGCTGATCTTGGGCCCAGTTACTTGACGCCGACGGCCACGATCATCTCGCAGGGGCCCTCGAAGCCCGACGGTCCCTCGAAATGGCTGAGCTTCTGCTCGATCTCCGCCCAAGCAGCGCTGCGGGCAGCTTCATCGAGGCCGGCAAGCATTTGATGTAGTGCGCCGAATGATTCCCTCTCGAACCGTACGCATTCAGCCGCAGAGGCAAGCCTGACCGGCGCAGCGACGCGACGCGTCTCGATGGCTCGAAACTCGGCCTTGGCAAGCTGATCTTCGAGCACGCCTGGCGGGCGCCGAGACTGAAGGGCCCTGGCTGGCCCGCCAGCGGCGCTGCCAGGGCGGCGCGGCGGCGAATGATTGCCACGGGAATCGAGAAGAATTGGTTGCTCTCTGCCGTGCTGTAGACGATGGTTGCCACTCGGCCGCCCGGCTTGAGAGCCCTCCTCATGCCGGCAAGAGCTTTTTGTTGATCGGGGAAATAGATCAGACCGACGCGTGAGATGACGGCGTCGAAGCTCGCCTCGGGCACGTCTAAATTCTCGGCGTCAAGTACTTTGGTTTCCACATTGGCATACCCCGCAGCGCGAGCGTTGCGTGCGGCAAACTCTAGAACCTTGGACGAGATGTCGGTTGCCAACACATACCCGTTCGGGCCGACCCGGGCCGCTGTTTGCAAGGTCTGATCGCCGGCACCCGCCGCGACATCGAGCACCCGGCTACCTGGTCCAATCTTGGCCATGTCAAGCATGACCTCTGTGGCCGGCCCAAGCCATACGCGCAAGAGCGGGCCCCAGTCGTTCCAGGCCTTGGCCGCAGCTTGCCACTGTTCACGAGTGGCTTCCTTGTACTTTGCGGGATCGCACGTCGTCATGGTCGCGTCTCCTAGCTGCCGCTTCTTCTCGAACTGAATTCGGTGGGCAGAAGCGAGGTCCTGCCGATCAGGGGCGAATGAGGTTGGGAGTGCCCTTCTGACCGGAGAAGACCACTAGGAACCGCGCCGGCTTATCATCCAGATTTCGGCCGTTGTGCCAGGTGTGGGTCACCTCCGCGAAACCCTGACCAGCCTGGAAAGCATGTGTCCCATGGCCCTCCATCTCGATGGTGAGCGTGCCCTCAAGCATATAGACGAAGAGCGGCACGGGATGCATGTGGCGTCCAACTTGACCACCAGGCGCCACCTCTGCGAGCACAGCAACCAGCTGGTTCTCGCCTTGGGGGAAGCGAATTGGCTGACCGGTGAAGGTCGTCGTCGTCTCAAGAATGGGCGTCAGCTTCAGCCCGATCGGTCCATGCTGTTGCGGTTGCGAGTTCACGGCGGTGGCAACAAAGAGCGCCAACGGCGCAAGAAGCAGAAAGCGTGTTGATTTCATGACTGAACTTTGGACGATGGAAGAAGAGAGCTTGGACATTCCCTGGCATCACCGGGGGCGTCTCTCACTTATGCCGGCTGGTCCCATGGAGGGCTTTGAGGTACTCTTGACTTGTCCCAAATTTTCTCTTGGTTTTTTCTTTGGAGGCGGCACGCCGGCTCAGGCGAGGACCTACAGAATGACCTATCTTTTCGAGGGCTACTCGCTCGACACTGAGCGGCGAGAGTTGCGCTGCGGGACCGATCTCATCAGCGTCGAGCCGCAGGTTCTTTGATCTCCTGTTATTCCTTATTCGCAACCGCACCCGCGTGGTCAGCAGAGACGACCTGATTGCCGAGGTGTGGAACGGCCGCATCGTTTCGGAATCGACGCTTTACAGCAGGATTACCGCGGCCCGACAGGCGATCGGCGACAGCGGCGGAGCGCAACGGCTGATCCGCACCGTCGCTCGTAAAGGGCTTCGTTTCGTGGCCGATGTTCGGGAAGCGCATTCCTCGGAATTCAACCCGCTCGTTGGTCGCCAGCTTCCTCCCTATCCAATCGCCCCCGTGAAGAGCGCCGCTTGGACGCAGAATCAACCCGCAATCGGCCGTGACCGCGGGCGGCCGGCCGTTGTCGTTATGCCTTTCGACAACCTCAGTAGACCAAGCGATGATTACTTGGTGGATGGATTGGTAGAGGAGATAACCTCCGCCTTGTCGCGCATGAGGGAGTTTTGCGTAATTGCTCGTCAATCGGCGTTCGCCTACAAGGGCCAGCTTGGTCGATGCGCGCGAAGTCAACAAGGATCTAGGTGTCAGCTATGTCGTCGAGGGCACCGTGCGGCGAGATGGCGATCGCCTCCGCATTTCCGTCAAGCTGGTAGACGCTGAGACGTGTAGTCAGCTGTGGTCTGAACGCTACGATGGCGTCGTCTCCCACATGTTTGAGTTTCAGGATCATATCGCCGCGCAAGTCGCCGCACCAATGCAGCCAGCGGTTCGCCATCGTGAGTTGGACCTAGGTAGACGCAAGCCACCGAACAACCTCGCCGCCTACGATTGCGTGCTCCGTGGGATCTCAATCCACGAGTCCGGCCATGCGACCGCGGAGGAAGCCAAGGAAGCCGTGGCCTGGTTTGACCGCGCCTTGGAGTTGGAACCGAACTATGCCCGCGCCCTTGCTTGGCGTGCTTGCGCCGCTGCCCACCTCTGGCCTCTACAGCCCACGCAGGAGCATCTCGATCGGAACATGCACTTGGTTTCGAGCGCTCTATCGATCGACCCAACCGATAGCGAGGCTCACCGCATCAAGGGAGCCCTTCACACATTCCAACGGCAATTCGATCTCGCCGCCTATCACCTGAAACGCGCGCGCGAACTCAACCCGAACGACGCCCACCTGCTTGTTAAGGGCGGCCTCTACCTGAGTTACCTTGGCGAGCACCAGGAAGGGCTGAACGATATCGATCGGGCCGTGCAGCGAAATCCCCTGCATCCCGCCTGGTATTGGCGGGAACGCGGGATCGTGCTGTTCGGGCTCGGTGCATATCGCGAAGCCCTGAATGCCTTGCAACGCTGCCAAGAGGGTCGCGACCTAGACTACATCTACCCGGCCGCATGCCTGGTAGCGCTCGGCGACGAACTGCCCGCGCGCGAGCGCGTCGAGCAGCTTCGCCGTACGCGACCGGAGATCGATTTGCACTGGGTTAGGAGGGCACTCCTCTATCGCTGCTACAAGAATGCCGCCGACCTTTCACGGTTGACGGCCTTGCTTGAAACCGCCGGGCTGAGCTAACGAGAAGCGCCTTGCTCGGCCACTGCCGAGCCACGCCTTCTTGGAAAATGTCGGCTCCGGCCAGGATTTCCCGGTCTGGCTGGCGGCGGAGCAACGCTAGCGCTCCGTGTGTCACGCGAACCAATCACGTTTAACCCAAGCGCATGGACAGGGATGATCTCATGCCTGTGACCGAGCCCTAGGACCACGCTTGCCCCGCGTCCGATCCAGGCCCGAGCATCCGGTCGCCAGTGGGGTTTGTGAGTAAGACCAATGCCATGCAAATGACGGCAGAGAATGGGATGGACCGGCCGTGCTCCCGCCCCGCTAGCGTGGATGCTGTGAAGGAGCACCCCGCCATGCCGCGCCGCCGCACCAACGCCGCACCCGTCACCATTGGCATCGACCCAGGAAAGAATACGTTCCACCTCATAGGTCTGGATGCACGAGGTGGAATCGTGCTGCGCGAGAAGGTGGCCAGGGACAGAGTGGTGGCCCGGTTTTCGAATATGCCGCCCTGTTTGATCGGGATAGAAGCAGGTATGGGAACGCACTACGTGACCCGGGAGCTACTCGCCATCGGCCACGACGTGAAACAGGTGCCGCCGGTCTATGCCAAGCCCTTCCGGCAGACCCACAAGAATGACTTCCGTGACGCGCACGCGACTGCCGAAGCCGTGCAACGTCCAACGACGCGGTGCGTTCCCGCGAAGACGGACGAGCAGCTCGATCTCCAGGCATTGCATCGCGTGCGCTACCGATTGGTTGGCCAGCGTACCGCGGTCATCAATCAGATGCGTAGCTTCCTCTTGGAGCATGGCATCACCGTGCGCCAGCGACTGCATTGGCTGCGTCATGCTCTGCCCGACATCCTTGCCCAGCGCACCGATGTGTTGTCACCCCGGATGATCCGAATCCTTGCGGATCTGGCTGAGGATTGGCGTCGCCTCGACGACCGGATCGAGGCCGTGACCGTCGAAATTGAAGCGCTATCCAAGAACAGCGATGCCTGTCGGCATCTAATGACGATCCCCGGCATCGGTCCGATCATCTCGAGTGCCATGGTCGCGGCCATCGGCAATGGCACTGCCTTCGCACGTGGGCGAGATTTTGCTGCTTGGCTTGGCCTGGTGCCTAAGCAGATGTCTACTGGCGATCGAACGATCCTGGGGCGTATCACCAAGCGTGGTAATCGTTACCTGCGCATGCTGTTCATGCAAGCGGCCCGCGTTGTGCTCATCTGGCCCCGCAAGTGGATGAAGCACAGCTTTGGACCATGGCTGGCGGCAGCGGCTCGACGGTTGCACCACAATGTGCTGGCCACGGCTCTGGCCAACAAGCTCGCTCGCATCGCATGGAGTGTGCTCGCACAAGATCGCATGTACGAAGCGCGCGTACCTGGCACTGGAACGACTTAAGATGAACTCACTCAGATTCACCAAAGGGATGATGGTTGCCATCCCTCTCCGCCACCGACGTCTCGCCTGGTCAGGCGAGCGAGCGACGGTGGCTCCGAAGGGATGAATGCAGCTGATCCTGAGTAGTTTGGCACAAGGAGACACCCCGCCGAGGTCTGCGAGTTGGATTTTGAGGAGATGGACGAACGGTCTCGCCGTCGCATTCGTGATCTGGTGGCACTTCGGGCCTTCAAGGGCCTAGCAGAGAATGAGATCGAATGCGCGCGGATATCCATGATGGCCAGGAGCAAAGCACGCTCCACCAAAGGGCCGGATACAGAAGAGCAAGACCTATCGCTACCGCTCACCAGATTCAGCTTGCAACGCACGGCCGGTCCATACAGAAGTACCAGAACATGACTAGTGCGGCGCGGCGCCGCAAGCTCCGTTCAAGGAAAGTGTAGCCATCTCACGGCGTGCCGCGTTTTCAGGACGGCAGTCCGATCGGGGGCAGCCCAAGATCGCGACGGGTGTGATTGATAATCTGCAACACGCGATCAGCGAACGGTGGATATTGAATGCCAAACTCGGAGCACAGGCGTGTGTTGTCCAGAAGGTAGGTGGCGTTGATTTCTTTCGCCCCCCGCTCATGCTGAAAGGTTATGTCGGCATCGGGCAGGAAGGATCGGACGATGTCGGCGATCTCACCCAAGCTAATAGGCGTGCCACCGGAGTTGTATAGGCGATGCGCCGGCTTGTCGGCCAACAACACGCGAGCGAAAACCTCAGCGATATCGTCCACATGGACTGCGCAATACATCGCGTCCTTGAACGGCAAGGTGACCGGATTGCCGCGTGCGGGCTCGGTAATGCAGCGTACGTGATCGAGCGTGCCGCGCACCTTGTCCGGACCGGTGACGTAGGCGACGCGGATGCCAGTGATGCACATGCCGAACTTCTCGATGTAGTCCAGCGCCTGCCATTCGTTCATGATCTTGTGCCGCGCATACTGATATTCGCCATGCACGGGCTCGTCCTCCGAGACCGCGCGGTCGCCAAAGTTCGACTGCCTGCCGTTCGGGGCGAAAGAACCGGCATAGACGATATGCCTTACGCCCAACAGGCGCGCGGCTTCGAAGCAATTGTCGGTGCCGAGGATATTGATTCTCATTGCCGTGTGCGGCGGATGGTAGCTACCAATCAGATAAGCGAGGTTGACTACGCGCTCCGGCTTCGCAGCAGTCATCGCAGTCATCACATCCTCGAACGTCGCGACGTCTCCGCGAACACAGGACACCTTCCCGCCTAGATCCGCGAATGAGTGAGCGTCGGGATTGGCATCCATGCAGGTGACAGTCTCGCCGCGCGCGACAAGCAGGCGAACCAGGCGATAGCCGATGAAGCCAGTGCCCCCGATGATGAACGCGGTCATTTTTTTCCTCGTGGCCCTAACCCCAATCCGTCAGTCACCTCGCCACGACTGCGGCACCCCAGTCAACTGACATACACAGCAGGGGTCCGCATGGTAGGCACCTGCCAACGTCAATCGGGTCAGCTAGTGAGGTCAATTTCGCTCGCCGCGGCCGGATCCTGAGGCTACTCCTACGCGTCCGCTGACCCGCCGTTGTTGTTGCCGAAGACAGCAACGGAACGGCGGGGATGGTCCAAATCAAGGTCATTCGTAAGCAGGCGGATTTGTTAAAGCTCTTCGTCGAACCGCACCTGCTCCGCAAGGGCATCGGACGCCAGCTATTTGAGGGGGGTTGAGCAAGCAAGGAGTATGGGCGTTAGGGGTCTGTTTCATCGAGTCCGACCCAGATGCGGCTCCTTCTACCGCCCGTATGGATGCCTGCGATGTCGATGTCGTCGCGTCGGGCTCAATACCCGGGAGGCTGTTGCCGAAGTTGGCGTACGAGTTTTCAGGTTTCGGTGCACGCAGACGATCCTGAAACAGTGGTTCCTGGCAGTTTGACGTCCTCGTGCGCTGGATTGACCCCGTGCCCGGAAGCGAGGAAGCCGCGGACATCGGTTGATGGGCACGGACACGCATGCGGTCACCCTTGACCCTATCCGGTCCCAGCCAATGAGCGCCGGTTGCGGCGCAACAAGCAACTCGATCCCTTGAATGGTGCTATCACCATACCCGATTTGCCGCTCGATAAGGTAGATGCGCAACGATCTGACGTTGCGTATCCTGCCAGAAGTTGGAGCGCATGATGGATCGACGGCAACTGCTCTCAACGGGTTTATGGGCTGCCGCCGCGGCGTCGCAGGTAAGCATCGCCACTGCGCAAAGAGCAACCGACTTCCGCGAGGGGTACGCCACCGGCGACGGAGCGCGGCTTTACTACGTTCGATGGGGCGAAGGGCCGCTCATGCTGTTTCTGCATGGTCATCCCGACAGTTGGGTGCTGTACGAGGCCCAGCTGAGAGAATTCAGCCGCGATCACTTGGTCGTAGCGCCAAACCTACGTGGCTATCCACCATCGGACGCGCCAGAAGATGTTGAAGCCTATGCGATGCCGCGCCTTCTTGGAGACCTCCATGGCCTGCTCGATCATTTGGGGCAGGAGCGCTGTACCTTGGTGGCCAATGACTGGGGCGGCTACGTCGGTTGGGTATTCGCTTCGGCTTATCCGGAGCGCATCGAGCGGCTGATCATCCTCAACGCGCCGCATCCTGCGCTATTTCTGCGCGAACTTCGCACCAATCCAGCCCAAATCATGGCATCGCAATATGAGCGAGCGTTCCACGCCGCACCACGGCCCTACCCGCACTGGTACAATTACTACCGAGCCGATCCGATCAAGGTTCCGTCCTCCATCGATGAGGCCACGGCAATGGAGATGCCGGATCTCTCGGCCCGCTTCTTCTCGGGCGCGATAAGGCCGCCCGCAACTACTTCGCTGCGTTTGCGCGTCCCGACCCTGGTGGTGTGGGGAATGGGCGACTCAACCATACTCTCGGGAGCGCTCCGTGGCCTCGAGGAGTACGTGGAAGATTTGACCGTTGTGCGGTTCGATGACGCCGGACACTATCCGATGCGTTCTCACCCCGGCCCTGTAAATCAAGCCATTCGACATATCCTGCGCCGCTCCAACTGACTTTCTGAGCAACCAGCATGGTCGACACGTCGCCATCCTTCTTCCAGCATGCCTCAACCCTAACCAGCCTCGGTCGCGTGCATTTCATTGTAGCGCTGCAATCGCCTCACCAGTTCGCGCACGAACTGGCATCCTGGCTGTCGTTGGCGTTGAAGAGGCGATCCAATGACGCCGCTATTTTATATCAGGGCTCGGTAGCGCCACCCTGACATCGCCGCTCAATGCGCGGGCGCAGAAACCCGAGCGAATACGGCGCATCTGTGTGCTGATGAGGTACGCCGAGAACAGTCCGACCGCTCGGAGCCGGTCTGTGGCGTTCCGGCAAGAGCTTGAAAAGCTTGGTTGGTCATCGCACGTTCTGATGCTGGGCGAATGTTCAGGACGCAGCGAGGTCTGTTCTCGAGCGCCCCACGCTCTCCGAGGTCGGGAACACTCCTCGGTAAGCTGCCGCAGCGCTGATGACATATCCCTCCTTCACTTTGACCTAAAATGCTGCCAAACCATCGGACTGCTCATTCCTTCAGTCGCGCACTGCGAACGCACCACCCGTTAGACAGCTCAATGATCAACGCCGCTAGGGGACCGACACTTGTGGAGCTTTGGGGCGGCTGGTCCATTGTACTTCCAGCATCACACTACCAACGCAATGAGGATGGATCCTGGTCGGCTTGGGGCGCGGACTGGGCAGTCGACATCCACATTATTGAAACATCAGGCAATAGCCAGGGAGAACCAGTTTCGGCAGAAGACTTCCTTGCACAAACCGAAACCATCCGCGGAGCGCGAATCTCAGGCAATGGCTGGACAGGTACGACGGAGACATTAATCGAGAATGACGGCAGTCGCGACGTATATCGGCTAGCTGGCCGTCTCGGGGCCAAGAACACCTTGATGTCGTGCTGGGTCTCCTACGTCCGTAATGAGCAGGAGAACTTTGCGCAGCAATTGCTCAATGCGGTGATTCACCGCGGTAATGGACGCCTCGACTAACCACCACTACCCCGATGCTAGGGATCAGAAGCGGATCGAACTGACGCCCGTTGCCCATCGGGTCATGGAGGATGATTCGCAGATGACGTCTGTCACCGCGCACAAAGATAGCGCCGTCCCGCCTGGCGTGGTCCGCGTGACGACTTCCGCTCCCGCTTGGGTTCCAGGAGGGTCCAGCTGCTTGTACGTGTCGCACAGCTTTCTGGTCCACGGCAATCTGTGGTGCTGCGCGTATTCGACTTAGCGGCCCATACGACGAGGTCCTCGGGTAGCGGCTTGAGGCCTCGCCGATAACGTTCGCCCTTGCCGTCGATCACCATAAGCCGGCCGCCAACCCACTCGACCCAGCGACCACAAGCACAATCGGCGCGCAAATAGGCGCAGCCGTCGCACGCCTCGCGACAACCTCTGAAAATGCAGTCGAGACCGTCCTCGGTCGAAATTCGGGTTGTTGTGCATTAGCGTCAGACCGTATCCGACGGCTTCGACCTGAGATGGGCAAACACCTTGCGATAAGAGGCGCTGTTCTCTTTGGGCTTCCGCCGCCAGCGCGCAAAATTCCTCCGGCGATAGCATCAGTGTCAGCGCCGGAGGTCCTGCGGCAAAATGGGGTATCGCCAATCCATGCGGATCCGGGGGCGGTTTCCCAGCGGCGACTGAACAGACGGGTACAAACCGCACGCGCGCATGAGAGTTGCGTGTACGCCCTATCAGATCCTCGCAAACGGCTGCAAGATCAGGCGCTTACAGTTTCTTGCTACTTTCCAGAGTCACCAAATCAGAGTAAGGCCATCGAAAGCGGGGAGTGATTTGTGCGAACTCGATCGAACTGGGAGGCGCAAGATGCAATCTCCGACTATTACCCATCACCAGCGAATGCTGGCGACCAACACGATTGTTGACGGGCTGGCCGAACACACGATCGTCCTACAACAATGTCGTGCCCGCTCCCTCAGCTGGCGCATGTTGCGCATCTACGATGCCGGCTTATCGGATGAGCAACGCGCCCTCGCAAAAGGGTTGGAACATGTATGGGCGCCCGACATGAACTCGCGCCTCAAACGGACGTTGCTCACGTTTCAATGGTGGCGAAAAGCGACGTTGGAGGAAGCCCGGCTGATAAACCGGTTTTTCTCGGGTTGTCGGGAGCGCTGGCACTCAAATGAACCAGCGTTGCTGGCGGCCTAACTGACGATCCCCTAGAATGAAGCCGGGCCCAAAGAATTTTGGAGGCACCAGCCGAGCCCTTTGACATGGTCCCAATGGAGGTGACCAAATCTTATGCGACTTGCCTCGCAGCTGCGACCAATCGTTATGCGTGCGGTATCGGTTGCGAAATGGTGAGGCGCTGTCGTGCAACGCGAAACCCGCGCCGAGTGGGCGGTACAGCAACAGCTGGTCAGCACGGAAGATCCGTTGCACAAAATTGCGGCTTTGCTTCCTCTGCATCAACAGCGCGAGACCAAATGCGCGAAGGCGCGGCCGCCGGGCGCTGCTGAACCTCGAACGCGTAAGCCGCTCCAAAATCGGCGGACCACGTTGTTCGCCCGCCGACAAGTCCGACATTACACATCGTCAAGGCCCGGCGAAGACAATACGGACGTGTTTGTCTTCTCCACCGATGTAACCGGTCAACGCGTTCCCCCAATTTCGGCGCTCATAGAGTGCATTTTTTTTGCAATCACTCGCGACACTCAAATTCGCTGAGCCGTGGAACACGAAAGGGAGGTTGCTGCCGGAGGCAAGGAGGCACAATGTCCCTTGGAGGCTTGCGTGAGATCGGCGATGCGCAAAGAAAATGGGACGCCTGCTCGCAACAAGCGTCCCGCACCTTCCCGCACCCATAAATCTAGCCGATCGGCCTACGCGATCGGTGCCACGCCCTAAGCATGGCGCTCCCACGGGAGTCGTCAACCTAGAACGGCGTTAATCGCACAGATCAAGGGATGAGTGTGCTGCGGGGGCAACGACGTTCGCCGAGAGTCTGGCCGCGTTGTGGCCCTGCAACACCCTTCCTGGGGTCCATAACGACCAATTTCAAAGGCACTGAGACTTTGAGGTTTGTCCGAGCCAGTCTTTATCCGGCCTGGCGCGTTAGTCGCAAAACCGAGCGCGGCCACAATGGAAGAGGCCGGTCCCGGTGAAGCGACATGCACCCGCTGCACTCGGGGCCGGCCAGCCATGCGGCCGGCCTCGCATACAGTAAATTTGGGGAACTTATGAAGGCCTGGAACCAATTGCTCTATCTCGCCATCCCGATCACCCTCATGATTGGCCTAGCGATCGTCAATGAGCTAGGGGGAGCCAGATGGCGCAGTTCTTTGACCATCTCGCGATCTCCGGGATTGTTGCTGGCGTTATCGTGTTCTTGTTCTTCTGACCGATTGGAATCGTGCCGAGGGGTGCTACACGGGCAATGTACTGAACCCTCAAGGGCAAGCACGCACCGTAGAAATCCCTCGCGTTTTACCCTGCACATCTCAGCGACTATGTCACGACCTGGCCGGAATCTTAGGCAGTGCCATTCGAGGCCTTTATTCAGACCATGCACCTATAACTGCTCCAGAGCTTAGAACGGTCCCAGCAAGCGACTGGCTGGTGGCTGATACCATAGGCTCTCCCCACGTTTCGCATGGCGACCGCGTTGCCAATTGAGCCCGCGACCTGCGCGGACAATTTCACCGAGGCCGAATACGCCAATGTGCGATCGGTCATTGCTGCTCCGCGCGCAGCCAGGCTGAGACCAAGACAATGCCCATTGCTTGCTACCCGTCATTGTCTGCGAGGTGCCATCGCACGAAGCCCATCAAGGGCAAATGCTGCGTTTACTGCTCCTGCGGTTCGGTGCCGTGCCGACCAATCCGGAGCGAGCAATGGGTACTGCCCCAGAGCGTCTTCGCACAGCCGTTAACGTCGCTGCTGGCATTCGCGCACGCACCCACGAGCTAGTGCGGCCGCACTCGATGGTGGGCTGCTTGGGCAGGTCCTTCAGCCGACCTCCGCTAGTCGGCACTCACTTTCGCGTTGTCAAAAACGATGAACAGCACACCGAGCGCAAGCGGAACTAGGGTAGCTGCGAAGCTCCACCCCAAGCCCTGAAAGGGGTTTCCAGGCACGACCAACGTGTGCATGATTACAGCTCCGTTAAATTTTCTACGCAAAATATTCGCAAGGTGTTGCACGTTGACCAAAGTCCATGAGTGTTTAGCGTCCGCTCGGTATTGCGTACGTGGTGAGGGGACCAAATCGCTTGATGTGGGAAGCTCAAGAGGGAATAGTGGAGGCGGTGCGACACATCATGTCTAGTTTACGCTGAGAGAGCCAATGCGCCGATCGGCCTACGCGGTGTTTGCAGCCTGCTTCCTAGTCGCGCTCCCTGTGAACGCCCAGGACCAGGAGAAGCAACCACTCGTTCCCCGTCGTCCTCTTTATCGACCAGAAAAGCAAATTACGCCACCCACTGTCACTGAAGCCTTGAAAAGTCTCGGAGCTATCACTGTCGGCGACATTCGTAGCATGTCGGATACCGACCTCCGCCAACTAACCGATCTTCTAAAGCAGTGGATCGATATCGCAGCGATTGAAGAAAAGCGTCGGGAAGAGAGTCGCAAGGGCAAAGGCAGCAAATCACCTTAGCTCCGCGGTACCCGCAGGGAGGACTGGTTCTGGTCGGTCACCTGCGTGCCGAGCGAGGCGCATGGCAGTGTGGCGTTACTCGTGGAGTGGTTGACGCGTTTGCAGCTCGTTGTGGCATCGGTACGCACTGGATCTCAGTCGCCAACCGCTCGTTCGTGCCGTTCTCTGTTAGGATTGAGCACTGCCCGGGGCTCCGGCAGCCGATGCGTGTTGCTGATCGGCGTTGTGGCAGTCTGGACTTGATGCGGGGAGCTCAAGCGGGAATAGTAGCGCCGGTGAGACACATCATGTCTCGTTTAGGCTAGGAAAGCCAATGCGCCGATCGGTCTATGCAATGTATCCAGTCTGCCTCCTATTCGCGTTCTCTGTGAACGCCCAGGAGAAGCAGCCGCTCCTTCCTGACCGTCCGCTTTATAGGCCAGACAGGCAGCAGCAGAATACGCCCACGGTCACTGAAGCCCTCAAAAGTCTTAGAGCCATCACCGTTGGCGATATTCGCAACATGTCGGATGGCGATCTGCGCCAATTAACCGACCTTCTAAAGCAGTGGATCGACATTGCAGCAATCGAAGAGAAACGTCGCGAAGAGAGACAAGACCGCAAAGGCAAACTCAACAAACTGCCTTGAGGGGCGCGATAGCGCGATTTATGGGGACCATCGAGGCGGTCGTGGGGTCGTGCCGTGAATTCTCTCAAGCATCTCGGAATCTTTTCATCTAGCGATTGGTTCGCGAGCGCCCAAGGCACCGGCAATATCTGAATGCCCATCACCGCTCCGGACAACCGGGTCACGTTCATTCCTCGGACATCGCAACAAGCCATGACAAAAAGTTCGAACCTGCAGATCCTTGCTGGTCTCCTTGCCGAGCGCCGTCCACCGGCCCAGGAACGATTTGAAATTTGAGCTTCGGCGCCTCGAGCTGAGAGCCTGAAACGCACGCACCCCGCGTGCAAGGTGGGCCGGGGCGAGCTTAAAAGAGCCGAATCCAAACCGTGCGCCATTTTTAAAATGCCAAAGGACCGGCCTCGTCAGAGAGAGGGGCTGGATGGTCCGCTGATGGCCACTGACAATTTAGTCCTGCCACGTCTGCCGTCGACCCGCATTGCCTCGCAGCAGCAAAAGACACAGACGATGAACGCGTGTTTGTGTTGCGCGCCTGCGACCCACGACGCCGACTTTGCTGCGCATGTGATATGAGATCAACTTCTCGGCAGCGACCACGCGTGATGCCGCTCATGACTTGGCACGCGATGACCCATTCCGTGCTGACCGTCGCAAGGATGGCAAGGGGAGGCCAGCAAGCCTCATCCCGCCCAAAACGAGCATGAGCAGAATTACAGGCGGCGAGAGGGTAATCAGTAGGATGGTCGCGATGCGCTGCTGAACGGTCGTGGCGGCGCCGGCCTGCCCCCGCAAAGCCGGGTCGAGCCGCGATGATGTAGTCGTCTCTCCCAACGTCGACCCCATGGCGCTGCGGAAGGAAGGTTCGGGCCATGTTTGCACCAGCATGAGAGTGGCCACCATCAACCAAACGACGGTGGCAACGGCCCAGGCGCCCAACAGCCAACGGGACCAGACTGTGGTCATCGAGCTGATCGCATTGCGAGCCTCTTTGGTTCAGTGTGACGCACTTGGGGAGCACCCGGCCATCGGCACAAATACTGAACTTGCCACGGCGTTGTCGGTTCGGCCGGCCGCCGCGCGCAGTATCCGGACTAGCGAACTCCGCCACTTGCGCCGGCAATGGAACACGGCCAAACAGGGTAAGCTCTTGCCCGCTCAGGACCGGTGGCGATTTAAGCTTGCAGGTCTACCTGACGAAGCGTTGAGTGGCATTCGATGCCTGCTCCGTACGTCCTAGCGGGAGGCCCTATGCAGCTTACGCGTGCTGATTGTGTCGAGCTTGACCGCCAGGATTCGCTCGCATCTCAACGCGAACGGTTCGTGTTGCCCGCAGGCGTGAACTATCTCGATGGTAACTCGCTGGGACCCGTGCCAAGGGGCGTTGCTGAGCGCGTTGCCCGAATGATCGAAAACGAATGGGGCCACGGCCTCATCCGCTCGTGGAACGCAGCCGGATGGTACGACTGTGCGCTGCGGATCGGACGCAAGCTCGCGCCGCTGCTAGGGGCAAAACCACATCAGGTCATCGTCGCTGACACCGTCTCGGTAAATCTGTTCAAAACCCTGGTTGCCGCGGCGCGCTTGCGGCCTCGCCGCAAAACCATTGTCGCCGAGCTCGGCAATTTTCCATCGGACAACCACATTGTTGACAGTGTTGCGCGATTGCTAGGTATGGCGCCGCGCTTTGTTACAGCCTCTGAGATGAGCGAGGCCGTCGATCAGGATACGGCCGTGGTCCAGCTTTCCCACGTCAACTATCGTACCGCCGACATTCAGAACATGGCGGCTATGACCGCTGCCGTCCATACCAAGGGCGCGCTGACCGTCTGGGACATCGCTCATAGCACGGGTGCCGTCGCCTTGCAGCTCGACGAGGACGGCGCCGATTTCGCTGTCGGTTGCGGCTACAAATTCCTGAGCGGCGGTCCCGGCGCACCATCACACGTCTACGTGGCCGAGCGGCACTTGCAGGGGCTCGATCAACCGCTGACCGGCTGGTTCGGTCACGCCGCCCCTTTCGATTTTCGTGAGGAATTCGTGCGCGCGGACGGCATCCGGTCCATGCTGTGCTCGACGCCGCAAATGCTGTCCACCGCGGCCCTCGAAGCCGCCCTCGATGCCTTGCGCGATCTGAACATCCTTGATGTGCAAGAGAAGGGGCGAGCCCTCGGCAATCTCATGATTCGACTGTTTGATGAGCGATTGGCTCCGCTCGGGTGCGGGCTTGCCTCCAAACGGAACGCCAGTCAACGCGGCAGCCACATCGCCTTGACGCATCCGTTCGCCTACCAAATTGTGCAGGCTCTAACTGCGCGCGGCGTGATCGGCGACTTTCGTGCACCCGACGTGATGCGCTTTGGTTTTGGGCCTCTGTACGTCAGATATGCCGATATCTGGGACGCCGTTCACGTGCTCGAGGACATCCTGCGCTCCGGCAGTTGGCAGACCATGCCGTTACCGATGGCTGGCGCCATCACCTAGGCACGTTGTGTGTGCTATCCCGGGTGAGGGCGTCTGACCGTTGGGTCGATCCGGCTCGGCACCAACACCCTCCCGGGCCCAAAGAGGCCCAGGCGCTGGGCCAACTCGGGCCAAACGGCCTATCCAAGCTGCCCACGATGGCTCAGCAACATACCGCCGCGGATCGATTAGCGTGAAACGTTGGGTGCCATCACGTTCATTTCGGGGGGTGGGTCCATACCAGGCTTTGCGGGCCGGGGGTGTTTGCGGTGAGCCCCGTGACCCTTCACTCAGCCGCCTTGGCAGAGGGACGAACGCGCGGCATGACCTCGCGAGCGAAGAGCTCGAGGGAGCCTTTGGCGCGCTCCGTCCCATACCAAGGTGGATAGTGCAGCATGAGGGAAGTGAGCCCGGTCTTCTCCTTGAGCTCGGCGATGCGGGCGATGACGGTCGCGGGTGAACCGTGAATAATGGTGGAGCGCGCCAACGCGTCATAATCGAGCCCGCTCGCGACTGAGCCCTCGCCCTGCGCCACCTGCCCCAGATAGCCCGCCTGATGGCTGCCAAAAAAGTGCTTGAGGTGATGCAGCAGTCCTTCCTCGCTCTCGCGCTTGGCCTTGGCGTCGGTCTCCGCCACGTACACCCAGCGTGCGACGTCGATATGCCCGAAAGCGGGGTTCTTGCGTGCCTCCGTGCTTGCCTTCTCGAGGTGAGCGCGGTAGTGCGAAACCTGCGTCGAAAGCTTTGCAAAGGGTGTCAGTGTCGAGAGCATGAGCCCAAAGCCCAATCGGCCCGCGGTAGCGATCGAGCGGTCGGTCCCGCCGGCCAGGAAGATGGGTGGGTAGGGTCGCTGCAGCGGCTGCGGCAGCAGCTCGTAGTCGCCGGAAATATTCACCGTAAAGTGCTGGCCTTCGTGCCTACAGCGGCCGGTACGCAGCAGGTCGAGGACGATTTTTAATGCCTCCTCTTGCATATCTCGGCGCGCCTCGAAGTCGACGCCAAAGCCATCGAACTCATACTTGCGGTAGCCGGAACCGACGCCCAGCACGACGCGGCCGCCGCTGAGGATGTCGATGAAGCCGGCGTTCTCCACCGTGCGAACCGGATTTGCGAGCGGAAGCGTCACAACCGCCATTCCGAGTTTGATGCGTTTGGTGAGCGCAGCGAGATGCCCGGCATATACCCATACATCCGGCATAATGCCGTATTCCGTTGAGAAGTGGTGCTCGGCCAACCACGCGCAATCAAAGCCCAAGCGATCGGCGACGATGATCTCGTCGGTAACGCGCGCATGCACGGCGCGATGTGGATAGGGCTCGTGGTCCCTATGCGGCTGCGAGGTGAAGAGAATGCCGAATTGCATGGGCGAGCTCCTGCGATGTTCGCAAGCGCAAACGATAACGTTTTGGCGGCACGAGTAAACCCGCATTGTCACGCGTCTTTTTCCTTGCACGCGGCGGCGCAAGGCGCCGCACTTTCGCGGAGCTGTGCGCGTTGCTGCGGTCCCACAAAGTTAGCACGACGCTCATCTCGCGGGCATTGTCGCCGACGCTTAGATCGGCGGTGGTCTTCGGTCGAACGGGGCACTGCGGCTGCGCTCGCCGCAAGTTGGCCACTCGCTTCGCGATCGGGGGTTTGCAGATCCGATGCCTAGGAATACTCCTGGAATCCGTGCGTAGTAAAAAATCTCAGCATAGGCAGGCCAGGTTGTGGGGAGCAGGGGTGATCTTCCTTCATGGTTTGAGGCTTTCCCCCGATGTCGGGGCGCATGTCGGCGTCACACTGTGATGTCTTCACAACGAACCGAGAGATCCATGTGCAAGCTCATTGCCGTTGCCACGATGCTCGTGGCGATTTTCTGCGCTGTTCTTCCTTAAGGCGCAAACCACGCCTGCCCCAGGCGCAATCGCTTCGAACGCAGCCAAGGCAGGAAGACCCATCGAGACTGCCGCCGCCTGCGCGCGTCGTTGCGTCTGCGGCCTCGCGGTTGAGCCTGGCGTACCGTTTGCGGAGGCCGCCGGTGGTGATTGAAATTTGCTGAGTAAAACCCAGCGGCAACGAACGAGGGAGGATGCGTGGGTCGCTTCCTCGAGCGCCGCGCTGGAATGGCGGTTCCGCGCCGTCGCGATCCGAAGTGTCGCGCGCCTTGCGTTTGTTTTTGATAGTGCCCGGGCCGCCGACACCGCGCGGCGAACCGACGCCTCACTCAACGAGGTCGATCACTGCCTGTAACGGATGTCATGCCTTTGCCATGCGGGCTGTCGACGGGCCATAGACCGGCGCTTGTGCAGCGGGGCCGCGCAGCGGAGCTCCAGAACCGAAATGCCTATAGGTGGTCAGCCCGCACTTAGTGCGTACTGAGCAGCTCGACACGGCGGTCAAGCTGAAGCACCTCTTCTCTTGGAAGCGCATTGCGGTCGATGGCGGCGTAGGGCTCGCTCCTCCCCTTGGGTATCAATTCGAGCTTTCCTACAAAGCCGCTCTCCCGCAAATAGTCTGCCACGACCGACAGACGTCGGCGAGAAAGCTCCATGTTATATAGGTCGGACCCACGTTCATCTGCATGCCCGCTGAGCGACGCCATCGCCGGCTGCTGTTCGATGAGACGTTTCGCCAGCAAGTTCGCCGCCCGCCGTCCCTGCGCTGTAAAGGTCGTGTCGTTATACACGAAGGTGATGGGAGCCGGGGCCAATGGTTGCGAGACAGCTCCCCGCATCGCGCTGGATGCAGCACGGGGTGCCTCGGGTGCAATAACCATTCGAACGGATTGACCGGCGGTCACACCATGTTGAGGCGAGCGTGCGCTAAGGCTGAATTCGTACTCGCCCGCGGCAAGCTTACGATTGGTGATGATTGCCCATGCCCCCGTCTCGTCAGCCGTCGCCGTCGCCACCTCGCGGCCGTTGGCTAAAACGCTGACGCTGGAATTTATGGGCGCCTGCCCAGCAAAGACGGAAGCGCCCTGCGGATCGATGTTCACGACATCGAAAGTCAGACTCGAGCCATCATTTCCTGGCGCGACCGGCGTTGCCGACGTCAAGGATCCCTTGCTCGCCAGCAGCGGTGTTTTTGCCACCTGCGTCACAATGGCGTCCGGCGCGCCAAGATGGGCCAAGTTCACAACGGTCTGGCGGACCGCAAACGCTGTCGCCACAACCAGTACGGCGCCCGTCGCGAAAGCTACTCGGTGCATGACGCAATTCTCGCCGCGCATTAGAGAACGCATCGCCACAAGAGGGCAGCGCCACTATTCTCCAACAGTTGCTGAACAGTGACACCGGCAATTGTGGAGTTTATCCACCTCTATCCACAACGATATGCGGGTAACGTGGTAAAAAGGATCTGGCGGAGTACGTATGAGCCTTGAGGTGTCGCTCGGAGAGAGTGGGCTTGGGCAAAAATTGCCTTTTCGCGCGGCGGCCATTGCTGACGATCACTGCCGCACCCGACGCCAGTTTGGTATGCCTACTTTACCCGATCGTCCGCTAGCGGTGACCGCGGCCGCGTGCAGCCAAACTCAGCGCGTCTGCAACCCGCGCCTAACCCGCCGCGTCGACGGTGGCGCGCCCGCCATCCTGTCGATCCTTACGCACGCGTCGCTCGCCGTTTCGTTTTTTAAAGATTGCCAATTCTTCGTCGGCCTGGCCCTCAAACGTCCGCTAGCTTTTGCGGTTGCGACCCAAGTTTCCCACTGCGGTCTGTGATAGCATCCCTGCCCATTATTCGAGGTACGGGGTCCGCCGATGCATGCCGAGATTGCCGGAGCGGGGTTCGCTGGCCTGGCCGCTGCGATCGCGTTGCACCGCCGTGGCTGGAGCGTCACCGTGCATGAGAAAGAGCCAGAGCTGCGAGCGTTCGGCGCCGGCATATTTATTTGGGAGAATGGTCAGCGCGTTTTGCAGGCAATCGGCGCCTACGCAGATGTGGCCAGCAATGCCCATCAAGCACCTGGCTATGAGACGCGACGCAACGGCGCCTGTGTCAGCTTCGAGACGATCAATGGGGCCAATCCGTTCCTACTGATGACCATGACCCGCCAGCATCTCTATTCGGCGATCTTGGCTGCGGTTGCGCGTGAAGGCATAGAGGTCGTGACGCGATCGGAGGCGGTCGCAGCCCGGCCGGAAGGCGTGTTGGAGCTTGCTGGTGGGCGCCGCCGCAAAGCGGATTTGGTAATTGCGGCCGATGGCGTGCGCTCAGCCGTACGCGACTCGCTGGGCATCGCCTGCTCACGCCGGAAATATCAGGACGGTATTGTCCGCGTCCTCGTCGATCGTCGCGGCTTCGTCGGCGGCGCTTGGGACCATGTGATCGACTTTTGGGCGTTCGCACCCCGAACGCTGCGTATCCTGTATGCGCCCTGCGAGGATGGTCGCCTGTATATGGCCATGATGTCCCCGCGGGATGACAAGGAAGCCTCAAAATTGCCCATTGATCCCACCGTCTGGGCTAGTGCCTTTCCCATGCTTGCCGCCGCGATAGCAAGCGTCGGATCGCGCGGTCGTTACGATGTATATGAGACGACGCGCCTCGACGCCTGGTCCGTAGGTCGCGTAGCCATCCTCGGAGACGCGGCCCATGCCATGCCGCCGACGCTTGCGCAAGGAGCCTGTCTCGCCATGATGAACGCCCTCAGTCTGGCCGAGTTCGTAGGCAAGGGATCGGACCTGATGGCCGATTTGCAAGGGTGGGAAGCACACGAGCGAGCCTTGACGGACCACACGCAATCTAGGTCCGCGGAGCTCGCACGCACGCGAGCGCTTGGCAGTGGCATGCAGTGGGATGATATCGGAATGCGTGCCGCGCGCCATATTCCAACCGGCACTCGACCGGAAGAATTCCCCCGCCTCGGGCCCTCGGCGCCTGCTCAACTCTCCTAGAAATCGGACGTGATGTGCTTGCCACAAAGATGGGCTTTGGTGGCGTCGAGATAGTCTTGGATTGCGGCAAACTCCACACCTTCCGTCCCTCGTCAGTCGATTGGGCGGTGCCGCCGAACAGCCTTCGTCGGTTGCGCGGAAGGGTGTGTCTCAGACCGAGCGGGTTACGCCTCCGTCCACTCGCAGATTTTGTCCGGTGATGTAAGCGGCACCGGCTGACGCCAGGAAGCTGATCGTAGCTGCGATCTCCTCGCTTGTGCCGTAGCGCTGCATCGGCACCGTCTTGCGGCGCTCTTCTGTCGCTGGCAGGCTATCGATCCAGCCCGGAAGCACATTGTTCATGCGCACGTTGTCGGCCGCGTACTGATCCGCAAAAATTTTCGCGAATGCCGCAAGCCCTGCGCGGAAGACAGCCGAGGTCGGGAACATTGGGCTTGGCTCGAACGTCCAAGCGGTGGAGATGTTGATGATGGCGCCACCCCTTTGCCGGGCCATAATGGGCACGACCAATCGACTCGGCCGGATCACGTTCAGCAAGTAGGTGTCGAGACCCTTGTGCCACTGCTCATCGGTGATCTTCAAGATCTGGTCGCGCGGACCGTGCCCGGCGCTATTTACAAGCACGTCGACCCGACCCCATGCTCCCATGACCTGGTCTACGAGCCGCTTCAAGTCGTCATTCGACTGATTGGAGCCCGTCACGCCGATGCCACCAAGCACCTTGGCAAGCCCTTCGCCCTTTCCGGAGGAAGAGAGGATCGCAACCTTGTGGCCATCCTGCGCGAGCCGACGCGCCGCCGCGGCCCCCATTCCGCTTCCCCCTGCCGTAACGATAGCAACCTTCATTGGCCAACTCCCAAATCTTCTGGGGTGATGGTCCCCAAAATCGACGCCTGGCGCAATGACCGGTTGCAGCACTTCAGTTGTTGCGCAAAATTTGAGCGATGGTGAGGTAATAGCCAACATTTCCCGCCGCGCGGCTTGCAATTAGCACACGGTGGGCCGCCCGCCTCTACCCCTTTCCTTTCGAACAACACAAACGGGGAGGGCCGCCCTATTGTCATCCCATTTGAAGATCCTGAACGGGTGGGCACGGGTTTCACCTCGGCGGCACCAAGCCGTCGCGCTAGACCGGCATCACCTTTGCCTCGAATGCCAGAACCTCTTCCAACCTTTGCGCCATGCCGATGAGATCGCCGTCGCGGTGTGGGCGACCAACGAGCTGGAGGCCGACGGGGAGGCCGTCTTTTGTCATGCCGCAGGGTAGCGAAATGGCCGGACAGCCGGTGAGGGTAATGACAAAGGTCAAAAACATCCAATCGATGTAGGTCGTAAGCTTCTCGCCGGCAATCTCGGTCGGGTAACGGTGCTCGACGGGGAATGGTTGCACCGCGACGGTTGGACAAGCGAGCAGGTCGAAGTCGTCAAAGAAGCGTGCGACCCGATGAAAGAGCGCGTCGCGCGCACGCTGGGCGGCAATAATATCCGCAGCAGACAGGTTCAATCCCTTCTCGATATTCCAGACAATATCGGGGTTGATGCGGTTGCGTTCCGTGGCAAGCAGCTCACCCCGGAGCTGCGCGAACATGAGCGCCCTGAGGATTTGGAAGCAATCGATGGTACCGGAAAAGTCTGGCGTCGCCCCTTCAACCGCGCAGTCCAGGGCTTTGCAGCGCTGCACCGCCGCTTCACAGATGTCGGCAACCTCTGGATCGATGCTGCGCAAGCCGAGATTTGCGCTGAAACCGACGCGCCTGGGTAGCCTTCCCCGGCGCATACTCGCCTGGAAGCCACCGGCCGGGATCGTGCGCGAAAGCGGATCGTGCGAGCTCAATGCCGCCATGGCGTCCAGCATGAGGGCAACATCGGACACGCTACGCGCCATCGGACCTTCCACCCACAGGCTGTCGAAAGCAGGCAAGCCGTCGCCCCTTGGCACGATGCCAGCGCTCGGCCGGAAGCCGACGATGCCGCAAAAACTCGCCGGAATGCGCAGTGAGCCGCCGAGGCAAGAGCCATTTGCGAGCCAGACTTCGTGTGCTGCCAACGCGGCCGCAGCACCTCCGGACGAGCCACCGGCACTGCGCGTAAGATCCCAGGGATTGCGGGTGACACCCCAAACGGGATTGAAGGTGTGGCTGCCGGCAAACTCCGGCACGTTGGACTTGGCCAGAGGAATGGCGCCGTTGGCCCGCAGCGTGGCGACCGTCCTGTCGTCCGTAGGCGGCCGATGCGCCGCGAAGATCGGGGAGCCGTACGTGGTGAGCTGGCCTCCGACATCGTTGTAGTCCTTAATCGCGATCGGTAGGCCGGCGAGCCAGCCCGGATGCTCGGTTGCCTGACGGCGGAACGCTTTCGCCTGCGCGCGTGCCTCGTCAAGGAAACGGATCGGCAAGGCGTTAATGTGGGGCTCTACCGCGGCAATGCGCGCGGCCGCAGCCTCCACCAGCTCCAGCGGCGATACCTCGGCGCTGCGAAGCATCTCGACGGACTGCGTCGCCGAAAGCTGCCAAAGCTCGCCCATCTCCCGTTCCTCTGCCTTTGCTGTTGCTGACAACCCTAGTGCAATGGCGCGGAGAAGCGAAGCGGCTGCAACATCGCTCTTACGGTTGGGTCAGGGTCGGTGACAGGAGCACGTGGGAGCGTGCACCTTGGCGACCGGCAGCGGAGTCGCCGGTTTAGACGGCCGCGCTAGCGAAATTTCGACACGCGCTCGGCGAGTTCGAGGATGACTCTAGCGCTATCGGCAGCGGGGGTCCCGGTCGGCTCTCCCTTATAAAGCACCCTGGGATTGGACCAATAGGGGATGCGCGGGCAACCGCCACAACCCACCTTGTAGCTCATAATGTCCCGCCACTTATCGGCGTTGACGTAGCCGTGACCATAGGCGAAAGGCTGATCGTTCTGATCCACAAATCGGTCGTGTCGCACCCCCAACATGTGCCCGATTTCGTGAGCGATGGACAAGGTGATCGTGGCGCAGGCGTGATGCACAACGAAAAAGGCTTCATCCGAATTCGGACCGATACGCGTGGAAAGACCGCAGCCGCTCGGGTTGTCGATGATTAGGCCTACAATGTCTGCGCGCTTCTCGTTGCGCAATTTTTTCACATCCTTGAATGGACCAAGCCCATCGACCATCGCGTAAAGGTGCGTGAATTGGTCGTCCTCTGAGGTATCATAGTCGACGACCTGAGTGTGCACGAGCCGCAGCTTGATGTTGCCAAGCCCGCTGTTTTTGAAGGCTTGATTCGTCTCTTCGATCGCCAACGCGAGCAGATCCTTCGGTTTGCGGACGTAAAGCTCAGCCACATTTCTGCTGTAGAGCAGCATCACATCAATGGTGATGTCTTTGGCCTCGAGCGCCAGGCGCTCGGCCTCGGGAAAGGGCTCAATCCTCGGTTCGGGGATGGGGGCTTGTGGGCCCGGCGGCGGCGCGGCAGGTGCGACAGGAACACTATCGATGCGACCACCCGGTTCCGGGTGGTCCGCCGGAATCTGGCGCCGATCCATCTCCGAAAAGGCGCTGACGCCGCCACCCAAACTCTCAACCGTGTAGATCGTTCCTCGGTAGGCAAAATAACCGGTGAGGAGGGCGTTACTCCAGAGCATGAGCATCGCGCGCTCGCCCGTCTCCTCTACCTCGCCGTACCAAACAACGCTGCCGTCCTTTTGGAGCAAGGACTGCTTGCGGACAATGCTGACGTTCTTGCCCTGGACCGGTAACTGCACTTCTGCGCCGACGTCGGTCGGTGCGCCAGAGTACTGTAGTTCCCCGCGCCCGGTTGGCTTGGCGATTTTCTCGATGATCGCCCGTTGATCGGGCGTCAATCCCTGCGGTGCCGAAGCCGTTTGGGCGCGCGCCGGCAGGGCACTCGCATAAAGCGCAAGACCCGCCGCGAGGGTCAGTCGACCACAGGGGAAATAGAGCGCTGACTTCACAACCTCAGCTCGTCGAACGGGTCTCCCTGCACAGGCGTAACCATCGGCCTTTTCGCAGCTCGCCAATATCAGTGTAACCACCCGAGACTTGGGGCGGACATTGCCAGCCTTAAATGCCGATGCCTCAAAATCTCAGTCGGGCCAAGTCACGAACAATCCACGGGCCACGGTTTGCAAAGCGCCGGCGGCGCCATAACGCGCGCCCGCGCAGGGAAACGTTAAGAATGCTACGGTCGTGGGGGGATGGGACCTCGACAGGTTGGCCGTCCCCATCGCCAAGCGTGGTGCAGTCCTGGGTTCCTGCGTGGAACCCTCGTTGGCACTCTGTCCGGCATGCTATGGATTTTTGGGTTCCAGACCGGACGCATGGCCCGAAACGGGCTTCGATCGCGTCTTCGGCGCAGGACTTGCGGGCGAACTCGTTGGAACCTTCGCCGGAGCCGGCTTGGTCTAGCCCCGCAGCCCAAGGAAAAAAACCAATCGAGCGGCAACCAACCCTCGTTAAGGTTCTCATGGGAATCGTTTCAGCGTAGCGCGCCGACCGCCAGCCGGCTCTTGGACCGCGCTAAGCATTCTCTCGCCAGGAGCCTCAAGGCTCGACTGCCGAGCGAAGCGGTTGCGAGCGAGCCGCCTGCCGAAGATGCTCAACCAGACGCCGGGCTCCCGCGGGTAAGCTGTCGAGCCGCCTGACGCAGATGGCGAGGCGACGTTTTGCCCAGGCATCGCTCAGCCTAACCACATCGATGTTCATGCTTCGGCGGCAGCGCTTAGCCGACACGTCGGGAACGATCCCAATGCCAGCACCGGCCTCTACCATTCGACATACCGCTTCCAAGGAGGTCACGCGCGCCCTAATGTTCATGCTCGCGCCAAGTCGTGTGGCGTGGCCGACGATATGCCGTTGCAGGGCGCTATCCCGAGGTAAGCCGACGAAAGCGCGATCGACGACGTCGGCTAAGGCGAGGGCACGCTTGCGTCCCATGTTGTCGCCCCGAGGGAAAACAAGAACAAGCGCGTCGTCGCGAAAGGGAAACTGCTCGAGAGTATCGGGCACCACGGCAACGGAGGCAATCCCCACGTCCGCTGCCCCGGACCCCAGGGCGGCCGCGATGTCGGCGCTCTCGCGCTCCTCCAGATCGAGACTGATCGTTGGGTTTGCAAGCAGGAATCCGGCAAGCAGCTTTGGTAGGTACTCACTGAGCGCAGCGGTGTTGGAAAGTAGTTTCACGCTGCCCGCTAGGCCTCGAGCGAACGAACCAAGATCGCCCCGCATACGTTCAACTTGCTGCACAATCAACCGCGCGTGCTCGAGGAGGCATTGGCCCGCCGGCAACAAGGTGACGCCCCGACGGTCGCGCGCCAGCAGGGGCACACCAAGTGCCCCTTCCATGCCGCGAATGCGCGCGCTCGCGGAAGCCAAGGCCAGGTTCGACCGTTCCGCACCATGCGTGACACTACGCGCCTCGCTGACATGAAGGAAAAGTCGCAGATCGACCAGATCGAAACGCATGCCGGCATCTCCTGCCTTCGGAAAATCCAAAGTCTAACTTCGAAACTTCCACATTGCGAGTAGCGCCGCCGCCGGTCCACTGTTTGGGCCCATGCTCGATCCAATCCTCATCTTCGTCGCTATCGTGTTCGCCCTGGCAGGTTTTGCGAAGGGTGCGATCGGCCTCGGTCTACCGACCATCTCGATGGGCCTCTTGGCCGTGGTGTTACCGCCCGTGCACGCCGCGGCCATCCTGATCTTGCCCTCGTTCGTTACCAATGTGTGGCAAATGTTGGCCGGTCCGGCGCTGATGGTCGTGGTGCGTCGGCTATGGCCAATGATGCTCGCCGTTTGCTTTGGCACCTGGACCGGCTTGGGCCTGATGACGGGGGCGACCGCGCGGTTCGGGACGGCGCTTCTTGGTGTCGCCCTGGTCTGTTATGCGATCACCGGTTTTGTTGCCTTTCGCCCATCCGCTCCCAAACGCTGGGAAGCGATCCTTTCACCCGTGGTCGGCGCAATCACGGGTCTGATCACCGCCGCCACCGGCGTGTTCGTGATACCAGCAGTTCCCTATCTGCAGGCGATCGGCTTTCAAAAGGAAGAGCTGGTGCAAGCACTCGGGCTTTCCTTCACCGTCTCGACCGTGGCGCTTGCATTCAATGTGGTGGTCGAAGGTGGCCTTCGACTCGCAATGGCGAGCGATACTTTTGTGGCGCTGGCGCTTGCCTGCGCGGGAATGTGGCTTGGACAAGCCATCCGACTGCGGATGTCCTCAATCACATTCCAACGCTTATTCTTTGCCGGCCTGTTGCTGCTCGGAACTTATCTGGCCGTGCAATCACTCGTCTGATGGGCGGCGTGCCGCAAGGGCCGCCGAGGACTGCGGCGTTTTTGTGCGAAATTTCGCATCAGCATGTCCGGCGTTCGGGACGTCCCATGTTTGCGATCCCCGATGAAGTAATGCACGTCGTCAGCGCTTCCGCCTCGATGCGCGTTGAGCATCGGCCACCAATGCCCGTCGGCACCTTTCATTGTCGGCACGCCGCCAAATTCCTATTGCTCAACTGCTGAGCTTTTGGCCCTCAGTTCGGCGCACACGCAGTGCACCTAGGTCGATCACCGCAAAATCGCTGCGCGAGGGCGGAGCGACGCCGACGCTGCCTCCTTGACCCGCTTGGGCTTGGTGGCAATCACCGAACCCAAGCTCCCCAGAATAAGCTTCTCGACGCCCGAAATCCTGCCGAAAGCGGATCCAGGGGCTAGCTCCAATCAAGCTGGGCCGTGTCCCCGTTTGGAGATTTGAAATTTGGAGATTTGAAAGCTGACGCTCAAACAGGCGTAGCAGCCAGCGAACTTGAGGTGGACATTGCCGGTCTGTTTGCTTGGTTGATCGGCCCGATCGGCCCAGGCTTCGAGCCACGCAAGGTCGACTGCGGACGCGCTGTGGCTTGCCGACCACTGCAATAGGTGCTTGAATGCGACGTTATCTGAGAATAGCAGCCGCCAGGTCGGTGGCGAGCGCCTTAATTGGGGGGTTTCATGCGTACGCGTAGTCCTGCTCCGGCCAGCGTTGGAGCCAATAGCGGTATTCAGCACAGAACTGGACCGACGGATAGCGGAGACAAATCCATCATTGGCAATGATCTTCGGATTATCGGTCAGGGGTTGAAGATCATCAGCCGCGGAATTCTGCAAATTGACGGGGAAATCGAGGGTGATGTGCAAGCCGCCGAAGTTATTGTCGGAGAGCAGGGCAAGGTATCGGGATTGGTTGCCGGCCAACAGGTGCTAGTGAACGGTAAGGTATCCGGCGCCATTTGCGCAAAAACTGTGACACTGCAAGCCAAATCGGAAGTCGAAGGCGACCTTCACCACATGGCATTGGCCCTGGAACGGGGAGCTTTGTTTGAGGGTCGTAGCCGTCGTGCCGCTACCGAAGATGACCTGAACAAGGTGCTGGCAGCAAGGACGGTCGAACCGAAGCGTCCAGGGTGAACCCGTTCAGTTGCGGGCCCCGCGCAAGGGGTCTCGCGGCCGCGCTGAGCCTAGCTTGTCGCGCCGACGGCGAGCAATCGTGCCCTCGCCAGGCCGCGCGTGGTCGAACGTCGGTGTTGCCGCTCACGCTTTCCTGCCGAATAATCTTTCGCCTAGGGCGCTCGAAACCGGTTCCATTTCTGTCAAGCGGCGGTGCGGCTCAATCGCTTTCGGCCTTCGTGGCCTGGGCAGCACCGCCCTCGATGCCGGAATGACGACATGCCAAAAGCCACGCATAGGTTTCCGACCCTTACGACCAAACGGCTGCGCCTTCGCCGATTCGAGCGGCGCGACCTGGCGGATTTACATGCCTGTTTCAGTGATCCGGCCGCGATGCGGTACTGGAATTCTCCGCCCTGCGAGACGATGGCGGATACGCAAAAGGCTCTTGCCTGGCTGGCTAAAACGACGAGCCGCTATGATCATCTGGCTTGGGCAGCGTGTAAGAAATCAAACGATCGATGCATTGGCATGGTCAACTATCACAGCCGCGATGCCCGCAATCGCCGGCTTCAAATTGGTTACATCACCGCGCCAAAACATCAACGGCAAGGCTTCGGCACAGAGGCCGTGCGGGCAGTGCTAAACTATTGCGCCCAGGAACTGAACAACCATCGGGTCGAGGCTTTGATCCATCCCGACAACCTAGCCTCGTTGCGTCTTGCCGAAAGTCTCGGCTTTTGCTGCGAAGGCGGCCCGCTGCTCGACTATTGGCGCGTCGGAGCAAAATTCGTCAGTGTGATGATCTATGCACTCATCAACGACAAAGACAAACAAAATGCCGGCGCGTAACATTGCTGAGAATTGCCGAGCAATGATCGCTTCTAGCACTTAGCCCATGGCTGCCAAGCTGATAGGCGTGTCGACTCCCCAGTCGAGGATGAGCATCGAGCCCAGCGCTGCCCACGCTTCGCATTAACGGCCACTTATTGGGCGGTTAGCCCACCGTCGACCACCATCCCCGATCCGGTCATGAAGCCCGCGTCATCGGACGCCAAGAACACGATGCCAAGCGCGATGTCCTCGGCCAGGCCGAGCCGTCCAATTGGATGTTGCTTGATCGCGACGCTGCGGGCACCCTCGACGTCATTGCTGCCGATCTGCCGAGCCCGCGACACAAACGTTTGTGCACCCATGTCGGTCTCGATCACACCCGGATGAATCGAGTTGACGCGGATTCTCCAGCCTTTGCGGCCGAAAGACAGAGCCGTCGACTTGGTAAACAGCGTCACGCCACCCTTGCTCATGGAGTAGAGCGGGTCGAGTTGGGAACCGACGATACCGGCAACCGAGGCAAGGTTGACGATGGCCGAACCGTGCCGGCTCGACTTGCCACTCTCGGCGAGCGCTGTGGCGCACACTTTCGTGCCGAGCCAGACACCCGTCATGTTGATGGCGACAAGGCGATTCCAGTCCTCCATGGTCGCGTCCATCAAATCCTTACCGAGGAAGATACCGGCATTGTTGACCAGAATGTCGAGCTTGCCAAACTGCTTTGCTGCTACGGCGACGGCGGCCGCCCACGACACCTCGCTGGTCACGTCAAGACCGACAGCTTGTGCCCCGCCGCCCGAGTCCGAAATTTCCTTCGCGGTCGCTCGTGCAAGGTCAATCAGCACGTCGCCGACTAAGACTGAGGCGCCCGCCGCCGCCATTTTGCGCGCCGTCTCGGCACCGATACCGCGCGCCGCGCCCGAAACGAGCGCAACCTTTCCGTCCAGGCGGTTCATGTCGAGGTCCCTCCTGAGCTTTCGTCTAGCTTTCCCCAACCCGAATTGGGCCATCACGATGGAGGCGACCATAGCATCCACGGCCGCCGCTGCCACCGGTGCAACCTTTCATCAGCCAATATCACTTCAGCGGCTGAGCCGTCCGCACGCGCCTCCTGTCGATGCCGGGCGGATGCCGCGATCGTTCGGCCCGGTTGAAACTTGACTAGGTTTACTCTGATGAGCCAAGGATCCCACGGGCAGCGAAAAAGCTCGGACCCCGACCAACGCTTGGGCGCCAACGACGACGGAGGATGGCGCCTGGTTTGCGAAATATCGGCACAAAGGCATCTGTTGGGTGCCAGGCTTTAGAGGAGCGGTTTCATGCCTGCATTGGCGCATCGCACCTGGGTGCCCGAAGCTTGCGAGACCTTCGTCCAAGCCATTGCCGAAGACACTGCTAGAGCGACGTCAACTGCCATCGATCAAAACATCGAGCGTCTGATCGCAGCCAACGCCAAGATCCACGATGTGGACTGCATCAACCTCAACCCGGCGACGAACGTGCTCAACCCTAGGGCCGAAGCCGTCCTCGCCCGCGGCCTTGGCTCGCGACCGTCGCTCGGATATCCGGGAAATAAATACGAAACGGGGCTGGAGGCTATCGAGCGCATCGAAGTAATCGCGGCAGAATTGGCGGCGGAGATCTTCAAGGCGCGTTATGCCGAAATCCGCGTCGCCTCCGGCGCCATGGCAAACCTGTACGCCTTCATGGCCATGGCAAAGCCCGGGGACGCCATCATCGTCCCGCCGGCCGACATCGGCGGGCACGTCACGCAACATCAGGCCGGCTGTGCCGGGCTTTATGGCTTACGCATCCACGCGGCACCCATTAGCACCGACGGCTATAGCGTGGACGTGGATGGCCTAGCCGAGCTGGCGCGCGTCGTGAAACCAAAGATCATATCGATCGGCGGCAGCCTGAACTTGTTTGAGCACCCGGTGGCCGAGATCAGATCGATTGCGGACGCCGCCGGCGCGCGGGTTTTGTTCGACGCTGCGCACCAATGCGGCCTAATCGCCGGCGGCGCCTGGAAGAACCCGCTTCACCACGGCGCTCATGTCATGACCATGAGTACCTACAAAAGCCTCGGCGGGCCGGCGGGCGGGCTGGTTCTAACCAATGCGCCCGAGATCGCTCAACGCCTCGATGCGATCGCTTTTCCTGGCATGACCGCAAACTTCGATGCAGCTAGGTCGGCCGCACTCGCAATCTCGCTTCTGGACTGGCGGCAGCACGGCGCAGCCTATGCGGCATCGATGGTCGATGCGGCACAGGCACTGGCAACCGCGTTGGTGTCTGAGGGCATCCCGGTCTTCTGCCCGCGAGGCACCGCGACCGCCTCGCACCAATTTGCGATCGAAGCGGCGCAATACGGCGGCGGGCAGGCTGCTTGCAAGCGTTTGCGGACGGCAAACATCCTTGCTTGCGGCATCGGCTTGCCAATCGCGCCGATAGCCGGGGATCTAAACGGTCTTCGGCTCGGCACCCCGGAAATTGTGAGGCGTGGCATGCGCCCTGGCGACATGCCGACATTGGCAAAGCTCATTGCCCAAGCGCTGCAAGCGAGCAATCCCGAGGCTGTCGCAGTTGAGGTCACGAACTTCCGACAATCGTTCCATGGACTTTCGTTCATTCGGTGAGAAGCGTGGCAACGACGGTTGCACGATCCACCTCTGCCCATCGAGCGACCATGCATAGCGCCGCCGGAGGGGCGCGGGCTGAAATGGTCGATCAGCTTTTCCAGGCAACCACACGCAGCCAACGGCGGCTTATATTCCGAGCTACGGTACTTGGGGGGTTGTTTCGTGAGGTACCGTCTCACAGGAATGCGGCCATTGCGTGCGCGGCGCCGTGAGCCTCCCGCCCCTCCTCAATCCTGCCCAGTTGTGCACTTGCGACAGCGAGCCATCGAACGCCGAGCGGACGCTGCGGGAGCCGACGGGTCGGCTGCTTGGCAATTCTTGCAGCCTCGGCGTTGCCATCGAGGCAGTATGAGGTCGCGACTTGAATGAGAAACTTTGTAATGGCCGCGCGTCCCTCGGCGCAACGGCCGGTCGCAATCAATGGAGCACCCCAACGGAGGTCTACGCATTTTAACTTCGGGGATCACGCGCGAGCTAAGTGGTGGCGCCCTGTTGCGGCGCCAGCGTCGGCGACCCCACGGAAGTTCGGCCATGAACCAGAGCTATGCACGACGCCTTGGGCAACTCCGCGGTCAGGGTGGGCGGACCGCGACTTTGCCAGGTTCATTCGGCGCACTGGCGTGCTATGGCTGGCGCCAGGATGCTAGGCAGGCGGAAGCCCCAGCCAATTCGAGAAATCACGGTTAAAGCCCCGTGTCCCCACTCATCGCTGCCAGTCCGCACCGCATCGCGGCACGTGAGCTCGTCACGCCCGAACAACTTGCCACCTTGCGCCAACGGATGGAATGGAAGGGCGTCGCGATTACTGGGCACGCCTGGGCCGTTATTTTCGGATCAATCGCGCTGGTCGCCGTCTGTCCGAACCCGGTTCGCGCCAGCTCGGATTGGCCCGCTATCACCTCGCCCACCATGCCCACACACAGCAGGAAAACGACCCCGACCTCGTGCTTTCGGCGCCGTTTCCGACCACGAGGGCAAGCTATCGGCGGAAATTCTGGCGAGACATCACGGGATGAACCGGTTACGAGCAAAGCAAGGCGCAACTTTGCAATGCGCTGGGCGATCCTTCATGGCCGATTGCGCGGCGCCTGCGCCATTGCTGTGAGAAGCTCGGGCCGCAGATGGCAGTCAATGCGGCGCTGTTGGCGGAGCTCACATTGGCCGGCGTCTGGTGGGCCTATCCCCTGCTGTGGTTGGTACCTCTCTTGACTTGGATGGTAGTCATTACGCGCATTCGCAACATAGCTGAGCACGCCGTGGTGCCAGACCCAGACGACCCTTTGCGCAACACGCGTACGACTTCCCCACCGGCCTTGCCGACCTGCAGCGGATGAAACGCTAGGCTAGACTACTCCTGCGTTGTCGGCACCGAGGTCGGTTTTT
>Ga0081540_1000088_pt1 | contig 98323 bp, 83 predicted proteins | sample TabmetS2T1R1_FD_71024 | JGI IMG/M metagenome (GOLD analysis project Ga0081540, IMG submission 71024) | Tabebuia heterophylla rhizosphere microbial communities from the University of Puerto Rico - S2T1R1 | ecosystem: Host-associated > Plants > Roots > Rhizosphere ...
GCGCGCAGCTAGAGTCGGTCCTGGTCATCGACCCCGGAAACGTCGACGCGCTCCGCGGGCTGCAGCGACTGCTGCGGGCCACCGAGAGCTGGAGGCGCCTGGTCTCGGTGCTGGAGAGCCTCGCCGAGGTGGTGCCGGACCCGGCGGAGAAGATCGCCCTCTGGCGGGAGATGGCGCTTCTCCGCGAGGGCAAGCTCGAGGACCGCGAGAACGCCGCGGCCTCCTGGCGACGGGTCTCCGAGGCCGACCCACTCAACCGCGAGGCGGTCTCCGCCCTCGACCGGCTCTACACCGCGCTCGGCAAGTTCGAGAACCTGGCCTTCGCCCTCGAGCTCCGCCGCGCCCAGGAGGGCCAGAGCCCCCAGGGCCGTGAGGCCACCTTCCGCCTGGCCCAGCTCCGCCGGGAGAAGCTCCAGGACTTCAGCGGCGCGCTCCAGCTCCTCGCCCAGGTGCTCTCCGAGGACCCGGGCCACACCCCGACGCTGGACCTGCTCGAGGCCTGGGCCCGCTCGCACGATCCGGAGAGCCGGAGCGCCCTGGAGACCCTGGACCCCTTCCTCGCCCGCTCCGGCCAGCACAACCGCCGGGTGGCCATCCGCGAGGCCCGGATCGCCGATGCGCTCAGCGACGAAAAGGGCCGCCTCACCCAGGAGATCCGCTCCATCCAGGAGCGGGACATGGGTCAGCCCGGGCGCGCCTTCCTCGCCGCCGCCCAGGCCTTCGCCCAGAACATCGACCGCGCCAGCGCCAAGGCAGACCTGGAGCGCCTCGCCCGGGTGACCGGCAGCTACGAGGAGCTCGCCTCCACCTACGAGAAGGTCTCCGCCGAGACCCGCGGCCCCGACCCGGACAAGGTCTCCTGGCTCCGCCGCGCCGCCGAGCTGCGCGAGCACCTCGCCCAGAGCGAGGAGTCGATCAAGGACTGGCAGGCGCTCCTCGCCGAGGCCCCCCAGGACCGCCAGGCCCTCGACGCGCTGGGGAAGCTCTTCGAGCAGACGAAGAACGCCCAGCAGCTCTCCGACGTGACGCTGCGCAAGGCCCAGCTGGCGTCGGATCCTCACGAGCGGCGGACCCTGCTGCTCAAGGCCGGCGAGGCGCTCGAGGCAGCGCAGGACGATGCCCGGGCCATCGACGCCTACAAGGAGGCGCTCGCTCTCCGCCGGGGGATCGACGGCCTCGAGGCGCTCGACCGCCTCTACGCCCGCGCCAAGCGCTTCGAGGAGCAGGCCGACGTGCTGGCCCAGCTCGCCGCCTCCACCACCGCCGAGGTCCAGAAGGCGCACCTCCTTCGCCGCGCCGAGCTGCTCGAGCGGGAGAAGGCGCTCCCCGCGGCGGTCGAGGGCTACGCCCGGCTCCTCGCGGTGGCCAACACCGACTCCAATGCCGTCGCCGGACTCGAGCGACTCATGGAGCTGACCGACGTCCGTCCCGACGCCGCGCGCCTGCTCGAGCCCGTCTACCGGAGCCTGAATGACGTCCGGCACCTCGTGGAGGTCCTCGAGATCCGCCTCGCCGGCGCCTCTCCCCAGGACCGCGTTCCGCTCCTCGAGGAGATCTCCAACCTCCGCGAGACGCTGGGACAGAAGGACCTGGCCTTCGCCGCCCGGGTGCGTGCCTTCGGCGAGATGCCGGAGAGCTCCGAGGCCCGCGAGCAGCTGGAGCGGCTGGCCGCCGAGACCGGCGCCTTCGAGGAGCTGGCCGGCGCCTACCAGGACCAGCTGGAGCGCGGCGTCACCAACGCCACCTCGACCGAGCTGTGGCGCCGTCTGGCCATCCTCTGGTCCGAGCGCCTGGACCGGCTCGACCTCGCCATCCGTGCCTACGAGGAGCTGTCGCGCCGCGAGCCGCGCAACATGGCGGTGCTGGAGTCGCTGGCCCGCATCCACACCCGCTCCGGAGACGCCCGCGAGCTGGCCTCGGTGATGAAGCGGATGGTGATGGCCGAGCCGTCACCGCCGAAGCAGATCGATCTGCTCTTCCGACTCGGCACGCTCGCCGAGGAGACCCTGGCCGACAAGCAGCTGGCCGCGCAGTGCTACGGGGAGGTCCTCGCCCGGAAGCCGGACGACGACGACGCGATCAAGTTCCTGGGGAAGGTCCTCACCGAGAGCGAGCGCTGGCCCGAGCTGGCGTCGCTCATCGTCAAGGAGATCCAGCTCGCCGAGTCGACCGAGCGTCACGAGGAGATGTACGACCTCATGGTCCGCCTCGGGCGGCTGCGGCTCTCCAGGCTGCGCGACCCCCGCGGTGCGCTGGACATCTTCGAGGACGTCCTCCGCCGCAAGCAGGGGCACGCCGGGGCCATCGGCGCTCTCGAGGAGATGGCCCGATCCGACAGCCCGCTGCGTGGCGAGGCGGCCGAGGCGCTCGAGCCCATCTTCACCTCCGGGGGCGACCACCTGCGGCTGGTGCAGATGCTCGAGTCGCGCGCCTCCACCGAGCCCGTGGCCGAGGAGCGCGCGGGGCTGCTCCGCAAGGTCGCGAAGCTCTACGCCGGACCGATGCAGAACGCGGACCTGGCCTTCGTCTCCGCGAGCCGGGCGCTGCGGGAGCTGCCCGACGAGGAGGCCTCCCTCACCCTCGCGGTGACGCTCTCCGAGCGGGCCAGCCACGGCGGCGAGGAGCTGGCCGAGCTCCTGGAGGAGATCCTCCCGCGCGCCGCGGACGACGCGGCCCGGAGCGCCATCCTCCGCTCCCTGGGCAAGGTGCAGGAGAAGCTCGGGAACGGCGCCGAGGCCATCGACGCCTGGCGCCGGGTGCTGGAGACGGTTCCCTCCGACAGCGAAGCGATGGGCTCCCTGGTGCGGCTGTACCAGTCGGCGGGCCGTGCTCCGGAGTTGCTGGAGATCTACAAGCGCCAGCTGGCGATCAGCGAGGATCCGGTCGTCCGCGCCGCGCTGCTCTTCCAGGTCGCCGGGCTCCAGGACGGCGCGCTCCACGACACCGTGGGCGCCATGGCCACCCTCCGTCGCCTGCTGGAGCTGAAGCCCCAGGATGCCCAGGCCCTGGAGAAGCTGGACTCCCTCTGCGAGAAGCAGGAGCGCTGGCCCGAGCTGGCGGACGTCATCGGCCGGCGGCTGGCGCTGCCCGGCGGGGACCTCGACCTGGATCTCCGCACCCGGCTCGCCGTGGTCCGGGAGACCCGGCTCCTCGACAAGTTCGGGTCGCTCGAGCTGTACGGGCAGGTGCTGGCCGCGCAGCCGAAGCATCCCGCCGCCCTGAATCAGCTCGAGTCCTGGGCGCAGCGAGAGCCTCAGAACAAGCCGCTGGTCGAGGTCCTCCTCGCCGCGTTCCGTGCCGCCGGCGAGCAGGTCAAGCTCCCGGCGCTCCTCGAGCTCCGGGTCGGCGCCTCGGCGGATCCCTTCGAGCGGAAGCAGCTCCTGGTGGAGCTCGCCGGGCTGCGCGAGACGGACAAGGACCCGGCCGGGCTCTTCGGCGCTCTCTGCCGGGCGTTCCAGGAGGACCCCAACGACTCGGCGCTCCGCGCCCGATTGAGCAAGGCCGCCGACGCCGCACGGACCTACGGCGAGCTCGCCCAGCTGTACGAGGAGGAGCTTCCCCGCATCGCGGAGACGAAGGACGCCGCGGCGGTGCTGCTCGAGCTCGGCGGGCTCTATGAGCAGCACCTCACCAACCCCGCCCGGGCCATCGAGGTCCTGGAACGCGCCCGCGAGCTGGACGCCGCGACCTCGCTCAGTGCGCTCACGGCCCTCTCGCGCTTCTACGGGCAGGCCGGCCGCAGCGACCGGCTGGTCCAGAGCCTGGACGAGCTGGAGAAGCTCACCCCCGACGTGACCGAGCGGGTGCAGATCCTCTTCCGCCTCGGCCAGGTGGCCCAGGACGAGCTCGAGGATGAGGGGCGCGCCTCCGACTCCTTCGAGCGCTTGCTGGCGCTGGACAAGACGCACCTCCCGGCGGCGCGGCTGCTGGAAGCCATCTACGAGCGCAGTGGAACGCCGGACCGGCTGTTCAACGTGCTCCGCATCCAGCGGGACCTCACCTCGGGCCCGGAGCGCGAGCGCATCCTGGCGAAGATGGTGAAGGTCTCGGCCGAGGGCCTGGCGGACCTCGAGGCCTCGATCGAGCTGTACAGCGAGCTGTTCAAGAAGAACCCCAAGTCGGACCAGGCCTTCGGCGCGCTGGAGCAGGCGCTGGAGAAGGCCGGCCGCTGGGAGGACCTGCGCGCCCTGCTGGCGGGGAAGATTCCCCAGACCGCCGAGCCCCGCGAGCTGGTGCGCCTCAACGAGAAGCTGGGCATCGTGCTCTACCGGCACCTGGGCCGCGGCGAGGAGGCCATCGCGCCCCTCCGGACGGCGCTGGAGCGGGACGCCCGGAACCGGAAGGCGCTGGAGACGCTCCGCGACATCGACGAGGAGCTCGGCCGCCGCGAGGAGCTGGTCGCCGTGCTCCGCCGGCTCATCCCCCTCCAGGAAAACCCGGACGGGGTGAAGGCCCTCCGCATCCGGCTGGCCGAGGTGCTGGGCGAGATGTCACGGCGCGAGGAGGCGCTCGACGCCGCTCGCCGCTCGCTGGAGATCGAGCCGCACACCGTCCCCGACCTCGACCGGGTCAACAAGCTCTTCCTCGGCCTCCGCGCCTTCGGCGACGCGGTCCGCACCCTCGAGCTCAAGGCCGAGGTGTGGCAGCGCATGGAGGAGAAGGAAGGGGTCGTCTCCGCGCTGTGCGAGATCGCCGAGGTGTGGATCGGCCAGGCGAAGAAGCCGGAGCTGGCCGCGCCCATCCTCGAGCGGGTGCTGGAGTTCGATCCCGCGAACCGCGACGCCTATGAGCACGTGCTGTCGCTCTACTCCACCGCCGGCGACTGGCGCGCCTATTCCCAGGCGGTGGACCGGTACCTGCCGAACCTCGTCACCGACGAGGACAAGATCAAGGCGCTCCGGGAGCTGGGCCGCATCCGGGAGCTGAAGCTGGGACAGAAGGACGCGGCCTTCCTCGCGCTCTGCCGCGCGCTGCAGCTCGACGCCTCGGACGACTCGCTCCGGGAGGACGTGGAGCGCCTGGCGCAGGAGACCGGCTCGTACGAGGAGCTGGCCGCGGTCTACGAGCAGGTCGCCGACGATCTCCCCCGCGGTCCGCTGGCCGAGCGGTTGTACCTGGTGCTGGCCCGGGTGCAGGACCGGAACCTGGACGATCCCGGCGAGGCCGAGGCCGCGCTCCGGAAGATCCTCGAGTTCGACCCGACCAATTCGTCCGCCCTCGACGCGATGGCCCAGATGTTCGGCCGCCGCGGTCGCGACCGCGAGCTCATCGTCTCCCTGGAGCACAAGATCGAGGCGGCGCCGTCGATCGAGGCCCGGAAGACCATCTTCCGCGAGATCTCCCGCATCCACCTCGAGCGCCTCAAGGATCCGGACGAGGCGGCCAACGCCCTCATCCGCGCGCTGGAGCTCGAGCCGGACGTGGAGACCCTCGCTGACCTGGCGAAGCTCTACCGCGACCAGCACATGTGGGGCGATCTCGCCGCCACCCTCGCCCGGACCCGGGACCTCCTCCCGACCTCCGAGGAACGGGCCGGGATGCAGGTCCAGCTCGCCGAGGTGCAGGAGCGGGAGATCGGCGACGAGGAGGCCGCGGTCGATGCCTACCGCGAGGCGGTGGCCCTCGACCCGCGCAGCAGCGAGGCGGTCTCGGCGCTGGAGCGGCTGTACACCAAGCTGGACCGGCCGGCGGACCTGCTCGCCATCTACGAGCGGCAGCTGGAGCTGACCGAGGACTACCGGGAGAAGGTGAAGGTCCTCTTCCACTCCGCGGCCATCTGGGAGGACCGGTACCAGAACCCGGCCAACGCCGACGCGTGCATCGAGGGCGTGCTCCACCTCGACCCCACCAACCTCCAGGCGATCAAGGCGCTGGAGCGGCTACGTCGCGCGCAGGGCCGGTGGGAGGACCTGGTCGGCGTGCTCGAGCGGCACATCCACCTCGCCACCGACGCCCAGGAGCAGGCGGACATCATGGTGGAGGCCGGCGAGGTGCTGAGGGCGCACCTCCACCAGACCGACAAGGCGGCCGACGCGTTCCAGGCCGCCCTCGGCGTCTTCCCCGGCCACACTCCGGCGCTTCATGCCCTGGGGATGGTCTACGAGCGGAGCGGCAACTGGCCCTTCGCCCTGGAGATGCTGCACCAGGAGGCCGAGGCGCTCGGCATCGACCCGCGAGCGGTGGAGGTGCTCCACCGGATGGGGAAGATCAACGAGGACATGCTGATGGACGTGTCCTCGGCGAAGGCCTGCTACGCGCAGGCGCTCCGCATCGACCCGGAATACTTGCCGTCGCTCCAGGCGCTGCGCGGCATCGCCGAGAACGAGCAGGACTGGGCAACCTTCGAGCAGATGCTGGTGGCCGAGGCCCAGGCCACGAGCGAGGCGTCGGCGAAGGCACGCGCGTACCTGGCCGTCGGCCGCTACCACAGCGAGCGCCGCGAGGATCCCGACTCGGCGATGCAGTGGTACGAGGAGGCGATCAAGCTCGACCCCGAGCTGGCCGACGCCGCGCTCCCGCTCTCCGACCTCTACATCGCCCGCGAGCGCTGGGAGCCCGCCGAGCAGATGCTGGACGTGGTGATCCGCAATCTCAAGTCGCGCCTGGCCACCGAGATGGACGACGCGCTGGGCAGGGACCTGTGCCGTCAGGTGTACCGGATGGGCTACGTGCAGGAAAAGCTCGGACGGCGCGACCGCGCGCTCGCCGCGTACGAGGAAGCGTACCAGCTCGACGCCACCTACCTCCCGGCGCTCGAGGGGTACGGCAACCTCCTGGTGCAGTCCGGCCGGCACGACCAGGCGCTCAAGGTCTTCCAGACCATCCTCATCCACCACCGCGAGGACCTGACCGACCTCGAGATCGTCGAGCTCTACTGGCAGATCGGCGAGGTGCACATCGCGCTCAAGCAACACGACCGGGCGCAGAACCACTTCGAGAAGGCCCTCGCCATCGACCCGGGCCACGAGCCGAGCCTCCGCGCCCTCATCCAGCTCGCCGACGGGGCAGGGCGCTGGGACCGCTCGGCCGAGTACCGGCAGGCGCTGGTGGGCGTCCTGGACGGCGAGCAGAAGGCGGAGGCGGCGCTCGAGCTGGGGGCCCTGGCCCGCGATCGCCTCAAGGACCCTCACACCGCCATCGACGCCTACGCCCAGGCGCTGCGGCTGCGGCCCAGCTCTCTCGAGGTGATGGACGCGCTCTACGTGCTCTACCGGGAGACGCGTCAGCCGGGGAAGGCGGCGGAGATCCTGGAGGTCATGCTCGGGCAGCACGAGCTCCAGGCCGACCCCCAGCGGGCGAAGCGAGTGTGGTTCGCGCTCGGCGAGAGCCTGCGGGATGAGCTCCGGGACACCGGCAGGGCCGTCGAGGCGTTCAACGCCGCCCTCGACCTCGATCCGCTGTTCATCGAGGCCTTCAGCGCGATCGAGGCGATGCTCGGCGCGGCGAAGGAGTGGAAGCAGCTGGAAGAGAACTACGCCCGGATGATCCAGCGGCTCCCCAAGACCGACGAGACCGAGCCCGCGCGCATGGCGCTCTGGCGGACGCTGGGCGATCTGTACCTCCAGGTCCTGAAGCAGCCCGAGAGCGCGCTCATGGCCTACAAGGTCGCCTCCGCCGGGCTGCCCGACGACGCCGCGGTCCAGGAGACCTACGCCGATCTCCTCCTGGCGTCCGCGGGCAACGAGGAGCCGGCGGTCCAGGCCCTGCGGAAGGCGCTGGCCCATACCCAGAACCCGAAGAAGGTGGCGACCCTGCTGGCCGAGCTCGCCGCCCGGAGGAAGGACTACGACGGGGCCTGGCTCGCCGCGCAGGTGGTCGCCGGGCTGCTGGGCGATCCCGGAGCGGCGGAGAAGGAAATCATCACCAAGCTCGGGCCCTACGCGAAGAAGCGGGAGACGCCGCGGGCCACGCTGAACGACCGCCTCTGGGCCCAGCATCTGCTGCACCCGAAGGTGCGCACGCCCTTCGCCGAGCTGATGGGCCTGCTGTTCCAGGGCGCAGGCCACCTCTCGGCGGTGCCGCTCGTCCAGGCGCAGCTCATCCCCAAGAAGCACCGGATCGACGTGGCGACCGCGCAGGAGTACCAGATCCACCACTACCGGGCCGTGGCGCGGCTGCTGGGCCTCGAGGCGGTGGAGCTGTTCTCCCCGTTCCTGATCGCGACGCGGGACAAGCTCGCCAAGCGCTCGACGGAGCCCGCGCCGGACCCGCTCCTCGGCGTGGAGATCGTCCACAGCCAGCCGGTTTGCCTGAGGGTCGGCGGGAAGTTCTTCGGCGACCCGCAGGCCAAGGACACCCACGCGCAGCTGGGCCGCACTCTCGCGCTGCTCCGGCCGGAGCTGATCTTCGCCTCGCGCTTCGCGCCCGAGCGGCTGGCCGCGGTGTTCCAGGGAACGGTGCTCCTCGCCGGGTTCCAGATGCGCTGGACCGTGCCCGGGCCGGTGGTCGATGCCGAGCGTCAGGCGCTCGAGTCGGTGATGACCGAGCCGTTCCGCGCCGCCCTGGCGCGGCTGGTGCCGGAGGTGCTGCGCCGCTCCGACGCGGACCCGGTCAGGGAATACCTGGAGGGGGCAGAGCTGACCGGGGTCCGCTGTGCGCTGTTCACCGCAGGAGACCTCGAAGCGGTGAAGAAGCTCGTTCAGGGTGAAACCGGGTCCAGCTTCCGCGTCGCGGGGAAGGTGAAGATCCGCGAGCTGATGACCTTCGCCGTGTCGGAGGACCTCGCCGCGTTGCGGATGGCGGTGGGCACCAACGTCGAGGTGCCCACGCGGAAGTAGATCCCTGTCGCCCCCTCGGGCGTTCCTTGACCCAGCCAGGGGGGGCCTCTACGCTCGAAGGTCAGGCAACCCCCCAGACTTCCATGCGCTTCGTCTGCGACAGCTGCCGGGCCCAGTACATGATCTCCGACGACAAGGTCGGACCGGCCGGCGTGAAGGTCCGTTGCAAGAAGTGCAGCAACGTCATCGTGGTGCGCCGCCCACAGGACACCGAGGCCGACGCCGCGCTGAGGGGGCTCGAAGAGTCCGCGCCACCGCCTCCGGCCCCGGAGGCACCCACGGGGGAGAACTCCATCTTCAGCGACGTCGACGACGATGAGATCGGTGCTGCGTTCGAGAGCGCGCTCGGTGAGCGCCACGACGACGAGCCGGTCGCCCAGCCCCGGTCCGAGGAGCCGCTGCCCGAGGCGAACCTGCCGCCGGCGAGCGACGGCCCGCCGCGCGCCCTGGACTGGTACGTCGCCATCGACGACAAGCAGACCGGTCCGCTGACCCCCGAGGCGATCAAGGACCACTGGGATCGCGGGGAGATCAGCCCCGACAGCCTGACCTGGAGGCAGGGCTTCGAGGACTGGGTCCCTCTGTCCGAGGTCTCCGAGCTGGCGGCGTGGCTCGCGCCGCGGCCGCAGCGCCCGGTCTACGCGCCGTCCTCAGCGTCGGGTTCGATGCCGGTGGTGTCGGTCCCGGTCGAGTCCGCCTTCAACGCGGGTGGCGTGATGCGGACGGTGCGCGCCGAGGTGCCGACGCCGGTGCCCGAGTCCGCCGGGGGATGGAGGCCCTCTGCCTCGGCTGCGCTGGCCAGCCTGGTGAAGGAGGAGATCGACGCGCTCAGCAAGCCCGACGCGCCGCCGCCCGCTCCCGAGCCGGTGGCCCCGCCGCGAGGCCTGCTCGAGGTGCCGCCGGCGACCGGAGAGGTTCCCGCCGCGACCCTGAACGGCCGGCCGGCGCGCTCCGAGGCCCACACGCCGGTGACCAACGTCGAGCGGCCGCCGACCTTCACCCCGGCCTACCCGTACGCCACGCGCCCGGTGAGGGCCCAGGCCAACAAGAGCCTGCTCATCGGCATCGGCGTCGCGGTCGCGGTCGTCCTCGCCGCCGTCGGTGGCGGTGGCTGGTATCTCCTCCAGCGGCAGAAGGCCACGGAGCTGGCCGCCCGACAGGCCCCGCCTCCGGCTCCCGAGCCGGCCAAGGTGACGCCGCCCGAGCCTCCCAAGGCGGCCCAGGCCGCAGCGCCCACCCCGGCCCCCACGCCCGCAGTGACCCCGTCGGTGACGCCGCCGGTGGCGAAGATCACGCCGGCCGTTCCGCCGAGCGAGGGCAGCGGCAGCGGGACCCGGCGGGGAACCCGGGGCAGCCGGCACGCCGGCGGGAAGTCCGGGGGTGACGAGGTCGCCTCCGCCGATCCCCCGGCGGCGAGGAGCTCGGGCAACGGCAACAAGAGCAAGGCCGACGACCTGTTCGACGAGGTCTTCGGCACCGGCGGCGGCTCGAAGTCCGAGGAGAGCCGCAGCAGCGGAAAGAAGAGCGCCTACGTCCCACCCGCGCCCGGGGCCGCCTCCAGCACCGAGGTCCCCGAGCGTCTCCCCAAGGGAGACATCATGTCCGTGGTGCTGGCGAACAAGCCGGCGATCGTGCGGTGCGTGAACGAGCAGAAGACGCGCGACTCGAATCTCCATGGCACCTTGGTGATGCACTGGGTCATCCAGACGTCCGGGAAGACCACCTCCGTCTCCGCGGTCACCGACCAGTTCAAGTCGTCCTACATGGCCACCTGTCTCAGCGGCCTGGTGAAGTCCTGGAACTTCCCCAAGCACAAGTACCAGCCAGGCGAGCCGGTGGACTTTCCCTTCACCTTCTAAGCTTGGTAAGGGGCGCCGCCCCCATGCGCCTCCCCGTCGAGCCGAAGCTCCCGGACCTTCCCGTCCGCTCCGTGGCCGAGATGGGCCTCAAGGAGCTGGAGCGGGTGAGGCACATTCTCCGGGGCGGCTCGGTGATCGACTGGCGCCGGCTGCACTTCCGGAACCGGGACGAGGTGGACCGCTTCCTCCGGCTGTGCGGGTTCGACCTGACGCAGCCCGAGGACGAGGCCTGGGCCCGCCTGGTGCTGTCCGACGCGGTCGAGTACCTGCGCCAAACCTTCTCCTACCGGGTGGCGGACGCGGTGGCCCGGCCGGTGGAGGTCCACGACCTCTTCCTCTACGCGAGCGGGGTGAAGGAGCCGCACCGGTTCCGGCGGATCGCCTGCATCGTCCTCAAGTGCATGCACGTGGTGCAGCACATCGAGGGCAGAGACCTCCTCTTCCGCCTTGCGGTCTCCGAGGCGGACCTATCGCGGATGGTGACCGCGAAGGTGAACGGGGTGCTGTCGGAGGCGCGGGAGAAGGGGCTGCCCATCCTCGACTACAGCACCTCGGTGAAGAGCCGCGAGTCGCTCATCACCAAGCTCCTGGCGAAGAAGGAGAACGTGGCGGCCCAGGTCTACGACAAGACCCGGTTCCGCATCGTCACCCCGACCCGGGCGGACATCCTCCCGGTGCTCTACTTCCTGACCCAGCGGCTGTTCCCCTTCAACCTCCTGGTGCCGGGACAGACCGAGAACACGCTGCTCCCGTTCAAGTCGCTCCTGCACGAGTTCCCGCACTTCCGCCAGCACGCTCACGAGCTGCACCTCGACCTCGACTTCGAGGACCGCGAGAGCCCGGCCGGCAACGAGTTCAGCGGCAGCGGGTACAAGGTGCTCAACTTCGTCGTGGACGTGCCGCTCCGCCTGGACGAGTGGCTGCCACCGCCGGAGCTGGATCGCCGCGAGCGCAGGGGGCGCCTCGCCTTCACGCTGGTCGAGTTCCAGATTCTGGACGCCGTGACCGCGGAGCAGAACGAGCAGGGCGAGAACGCCCACGCTCGCTACAAGCAGCGGCAGAAGCTGCGAGTGCTGCGGCGCCTGTCGCGCGGGCTCGTCGTGCCGCGCGGCGAGGACCCACCCGGCGAAGCCGAGTAGGCGTTTCTAGCGTCGCTTCCGGTTCTTCTTCCGCGCCTGCCGCTCGCGCTTCCGCTTGTCGCGGAGCGCGTCGCGATCGACCTGCTTGGTCATCGGCGCGTCCGAGTAACCCATCAGTCGGGCGCGGGCCATGGCGCCGGAACCCATCGGAGCGGTGTAGCCGGGGGCCACCTGCGGCATCTGCATCGGCATCCCGCCGCCGGAGAGGGCCTGCTCCATCATCTTCGCGTCCTTCCCGAAGACCTGGGAGAGGTCCATGTTCTTCATCTTCGAGAGCTGCCCGAGCTGCTTGAAGCCCGGGATGCGCCCGAGGAGCCCGGGGTTCTGCCCCACCGCGCCCATCACCTGCTGCATCATCCCGTACTTCTGGAGCAGCTCCTGGACGTCGGTCTTCTTCCGGCCTGAGCCCCGGGCGATGCGGCTCATCCGGCTGTCGTCGATGAGAGACGGGCGGAGGCGCTCCTTCTCGGTCATCGAGTCGTACATCGCCTCGATCTTGCCGAGCTCCTTCTCGTCCGGGTTCAGCTGCTCGGTCATCTCCCCGAAGATCGGGAACTTCTCCAGCAGGTCCTTCAGCGGACCCATCTTCCGGACCGTACGGATCTGCTCGACGAAGTCCTTCATCGAGAAGTTCCCGGAGAGGAGCCTCTTCGCGTCCTCCTCGGCCTTCTTCTCGTCGACGACCTGCTCGAAGTCCTGCATCAGGCCGACGATGTCGCCGAAGCCCAGGATGCGGCTGGCGAGCCCGTCGGGGCGGAACTCCTCGAGCTTGTCCAGTGCCTCGCCCATGCCGAGGAACTTGATGGGCTTGCCGGTGACCTCCTTGATCGACAGCGCTGCGCCGCCCCGGGCGTCACCGTCGAGCTTGGTCAGGATGAACCCGTCGAGCGAGAGCCGCCGGTCGAACTCCGCCGCGGTCCGCACCGCGTCCTGGCCGATCATCGCGTCGCAGACCAGCAGGATGTCGTCGGGCTGGACGGAGGCCTTGATGAGGTTCAGCTCGTTCATCAGCTGCTCGTCGATGGCGAGCCGGCCGGCGGTGTCGATGAGCACCACGTCGCACTTCCTGGCCCGGGCCTCCTCCACGCCCTTCACCGCGAGATCCGGGGGCAGGGTGTCCGGCTGGAAGAAGACCGGCACGCTCAGCCGCTCGCCCAGGACTTGAAGCTGGTCCACGGCGGCGGGCCGGTAGATGTCGGCGGCGACCAGAAGGGGCTTGCGGCCCTTCTTCATCAGGTAGCTCGCCAGCTTGCCGACGGTGGTCGTCTTTCCCGAACCCTGGAGCCCCACCATCATCATCGTGGTGACGCCGCCCTTGGGCTTGAACTTGAGGGAGGTGTCCACCGGGCCCATCAGGGCCTCGAGCTCGTCGTGGCAGACCTTGATGAAGTGGTCGCCCGCGGAGATCTTGTGCTTCCGGCCCTGCTTGTCGGTGATGGTGGTCTGGACGGTGGCGCCCACCGCCTTCTCTCGCACCCGGGCGACGAACGACTTCACCACATCGAAGGCGACATCCGCCTCGAGGAGCGAGACGCGGATGTCTCGCAGCGACTCGTCGACGAGCTCGGGGGTGATCTCCTGCTTCCCGGCGAGCCGATTCTTGGCTGCACGGAAGCCCTTGGTGACGGTTTCCAGCATGGGGGAAAACGTCTTTAACACCGGCGTCGGGTAGGTGGGATCCCCCGAGCGACTTCCTTGCGTGCTCCCTCCCCGACCAGCTGACATCGAGGGCGGACGGTCCAAGAGAAGGAGGTTCCATGCGGAGGATGCTGGTCCTGGCGTCGGTCCTGTCGCTCTCGCTTCCGGCGGCAGCCGCCGAGGACGGAGGCCCGGACGACCCGGGCCGCCTCCGCCTAGGGGTCAACCTGGGAATCATCACCGTCCCCCGGCCGATCCACGTCGAGGGTTACGCCCGGCTCCACCCGTACATCGGTGTCAGCGGCGGCTGGAGCACCTTCCCCAAGTTCGCCTCGGACGCGATCCTGAGCTGGGCCGGTGCGAAGAGCGACACCACCGACGCCTCGCTCAACAACTTCGACGCCTGGGAGGTCGCGCTGCGGATCTACCCACTGCGGGGCGTCTTCTACCTGGGCGTGGGGGCGGGGCAGCAGGTGATCGATGCGGTGGTGACCGAAAAGCAGGTGGGGTCATTCATCGGCGCCGGTGGCTCGGCGCGGGTGGAGAGCTGGGTCCTCACCCCGCGGATTGGCTGGCAGTGGGTGTGGAGCAGCGGGTTCGCGATGGGACTCGAGCTCGGCGCCCAGTTCGTCGTCGGCCACACCGAGAACGTGTTCCTCCCTCCGGGGACCCCTCCGGACGTCGAGCAGGACGTCCGCGACATCGTTCACTTCGGGTCCACCGTGCCGCTGCCGGTCTTCCGGTTCAGCCTTGGCTACCACTTCGGATAGCGGCGGTTCGCGCTAGGGCGTCGACATCAGCAGGCCCATCAGGACGCCGATGTTGATCCGCTCCCATTCCTGGATGGTGGACGGGAACGATACCGTGACGTTGGCGATTGCCCCGCCGCACGAGCGCGACCCCAGATAGGAGTCGCCCTGACGCCGGAGGTCGTAGGAGCAGAAGCCAATGTTCCCCTGCACGGCCTCTGCCGACGCGGTCCAGGTCGAGGGCCGCCCGGCGACGAGGCCGTTCATCCTCAGCTGGTCGCCCTGCTCTTCGACGGTGAGGTTCATCGGTCCCGCTCCCCAGATGCCCGAGGCGCGGTTGCCGGTGATGGTCAGGTCGATGGTCCTCCCATCGACCGTGCCTCGGATGGCCCTCCCGTCATCGAACCGGCCGACGTTGACCTGCGGGCCCTGCGCGCCGTCCTTCGTGATCAGCGCGGTGGTCTGCAGGCCCGAGCCGGTCATGGTGAAACGCTGCTCCTGACCGGCGGGCGTGGTGTGGACCTTCGACTTGCTCGTGGAAGCGCAGCCGACGGCGAGGACGACGACGAAGACGCTGCCGAGCGCCAGGTGGCGCATGCGGAGGCAAGAGGACATGGGACACCCCGGACGTCTATTCCCCCCTCGGCGCGCGACCATAGCCCCGCGGCCGGGGCGTGTCCCGGGGGAACGACCAGAATCAAACGGCGAGGTCCCGCCGCCGAAGGGAACAGACGGTGCAGGGGCGGCTCGGCCTTCCGCTTCGAAGGGATCGGTCGTCGAACCGCCAACATCCGCTCGGACGCCGGAGATGTCCGCACCCGAGTTCGACCACAGATCGCCGGGTGGAATGAACGCGAATGCCAAGATCCTCATCGCCGAGGACGACTTTGCGTTTCGCGACATGCTGGAGGACGTGCTCGTCGAGGAGGGATATCCGGTCTTCGTGGCCCGGAACGGGTCCGAGGCGCTCGGTGTCCTCGGAAGGATCGGCCGTCCGGTCCTGATCCTGCTCGACATGAACATGCCGGTGATGGACGGGATGACCTTCCTCACGCATCTGAAGGAGTGGCCCGACCGGGAACGGATCGAGGTCGTGATCATGTCCGCGGCGGTCGAGGTCGAGAAGCTGTTCGGGCAGACGCCGGGAATCATCAAGGCGCTGAAGAAGCCGTTCGACCTGGCGGAGATCCTCGCGCTGGCCGAGGAGTTCGCGGCCCGACGGGCGACCTCGGAGGGCGCCTCTGCTGCGGCGGCCGCGGCGCAGCCGACGGCGGCCACGGTCGCGGTCACCCCGCCGCCGGTGTCTGAGGGTGCCTCTGCTGCAGCGACCGCGGCGCAGCCGACGGCGGCCACGGCCGCGGTCATCCCCCCACCCCCGGCCCCTGAGGAGTGACGAACGCGCAGGGACGGCTCTCTTGGTGCCACCAGGCAGATGTGCTCTTCCGCTCTGGCGGGCCTGGGGCTTTCCTCCCTCGCTGTGACTGACGGTGAAAGCAGGTCATTCCGGTGATGGTGCCCCGTTCCTTTCTCGTCGCGGAACGGGATGCGTCGCTGCGACAGGTGCTCACGGAGATCACGGCGGAGAGCTTTCCCAGCGCCGCCATCTACTCGGCCCGCGATGAGACCGAGGTCGTCGCGACGCTTCCCAGGCTCCGGCCTCCGTGCGTCGCGATCCTCCACTGGAGCCTCCTGGCTCGAGGCTCTGCGACCCTGTCGCTGTTCCAGGCGGCCGGAGTTCCGGTCCTGCTCACCTCGGCATGGGATTCGGCGACGATCGAGGGAGCCGGTCCGGCCAGTGGCAGGCTGAGGAAGCCGTTCGAGTTCCACGAGTACGTCACTACCCTGAACGACCTGCTCGCATCGTGGCCCGCACCGGGAACCCCCGGCTGAGTCCTCGTCCGGGCTAGACTCGGGCGATGCAGATCCGAACCCGGGTGAGCCTCGGGCTCCTGTGTGTCCTCGCTGCCGCCTGCGCGAAGGAGGCGACCTCGAGCAAGGGTGATGCTCCGGGGTCACCAGAGGCCGCGTATCGCCAGTTCATGATGGCGTACGTCGAAGCGAGCGAAGCACGAATCAAGCCTCTGATCGTCGAGCGGGCCGGAGCCGAGGTGCTCTGGCAGCCGCGCTACCCGCCGGACGTCGCGAAGGATGTCGCGGCCAGCTACCAGTCGATGGACATCGTCCGCGTCGCAGGAACCGAGAAGCGGGTCACGTTCAAGTCGGTCGCGGTCCCGTCGAGCGTCGACGTGCTCTTCGACGGTCGGACCTGGCGAGTCGATCCCGCGCCGATCATCGCCGTCCGGAGAGCGGCTCAGGCGGAACAGGCGCGCTAGAGTCGGCGTGCCGCGCGACCCGGCTCGGTCTGTTCGATCGCCGCGAGCATCCAGCGTGCGCGGCGGCGGACCGCCGGGTCCTCGGCGGCCAGGAGCATCTCGAGCTGCGCGTTCAGCTCGGGGCTGGCAACCTTCCGGGCCAGGCGGCAGTACGCCCGGTACTCGCGCCGATCCCGCCCACGAGCAACGTCGAGTACGACGGCCCGGAGGCGCTCCTCGATCTCCGGAGGGAGAGGAAGCCGCTTCAACCTGCGGATGAGCTCCGCCTTCACGTATCCGGAGCGATAGAACCAAGGATCCGCCTCGAGGAAGAGGGTCGCGCTCTCGATGGCGTTGGGATCGCCGGTCGGAAGCCGCTCGAAGGCATCCCAGAAGCCGGGAGGCCAGGCGCGATCCACGGCCGCACGGAACTCGGCGATGCTGTCGATCCAGCGCTGGTGTGCCTCGGGGCCCTCGTCGCGGTGCCGCCACGCCTCGTCGATCGCTCGACGCGCGCTCTCGGCCTCCCGTCCACGCGCCCGGAGCACGTCGCGGATACTGCCCTTTCGGCTGCCCATCTCAGCTCGGGAGTCTATGGTGCTCGAAGGCTCGGGTGGCGGAACCGGTAGACGCAGCGGACTTAAAATCCGCGGGTCGCGAGACCATGAGGGTTCGACCCCCTCCCCGAGCACAGGGCTAGTGCTCGAAGAAGACTTCGGGACCGCGCAGCGCCCGCCGCACCAGCAGCCGCCCCGCCCAGACGCCGAGCCAGCCGCCGATGACCAGGCTCAGCGTCGGGTCCACCCAGTGCCACCCGAACAGGGCGATGCAGCCCGCGCCCACCAGGCCGGCCAGCGTCATCCCTCCGTCGGACAGCTCATGCGCCAGGGCCGCCCGGAAGGAGAAGTGGGTCTCGGCCGGCCTCCGGAAGAGCAGCGCCGAGCAGGTGTTCGCCACCAGCCCGACGATCGCCACCAGCATCGCCGCGGCGCTCGGCGGCTCCTCGGGCGGATGCAGCAGGTGATCCACGCTGAGCCACACCACCCAGGCGGCGATGGCCACGATGATCCCCAGCACCGCCACCGCGCCCAGATCCTCGCTCGCTCCGTGGAGGCGGCCCGGAGGGATCAGCAGGACCAGGAAGATGCCCAGGTGCGCCAGGAGGTGCACCCCGTCGGCGAGGAGGAACAGGCTCCCGCTGGCGCGAGAAGTGAGCAGCTCCACGCTCCCGGCCACCACGGTGATGACCGCGGCGAGCGCAACCCGGGAGGCGGGAACGTGGGAGAGGTGTCGGTGGTGTTCGTGCGGCGGGTGCGAGCCCAAGGCGGGGTGTTCTATGCCAGGCCCGCCCCGGGCGCTCGAAAGTCATGCTCCTCGGCGAATCATTTTCTCGCGCCGGCAGTTCCCGCTGCCGCCGGGGTGCCGGAGGAGGGTGAGGCCCGCCCGAGCCCGAGCGCCTCGACCATCACCCGGAAGACCTCGGTGTTGTCGAGGAAGCCCTTGACCCGCTCGGAGCCCGGCCCGAGTCCCCCCAGGGTCACGTCCTCCATGGTGTGCACCCCTCCCTCGGCACTCCGCGGGAGATTCCCCTCCGCCAGCACCGCCCGGGGGCTCTTCTCCGCCGGGTTGGGAACGAACCCCTTCTTGTCCGGCGCGGGGACGGTGGGCTCGCGGGGACCCTCGAGAGACGGCGCCCGGCTCTCGTACACGTCGGGCGTGTCGGAGAAGAAGACCGCCAGCCGGCGCGTCGGATCCGGACGGGCGGGGTAGCCGTCCCGGTCCGGCGCCGGGTAGTTCGGAAACCCTGCCTCGGCGTAGGTGCGCACCTTTTCTCTCGGCGGCCCCGGGACGGCGTCGTCCACCGACCCCACGATGGAGAGCCCATGGGCATGGTCGGCGGTGACCAGGACCAACGTGTCGTTGCGCCGCGCGGCGAAGTCGCGGGCCACCTGCACCGTGTTGGAGAGCATGATCGTGTCCCAGACCGACCGTTCCCAGTCGAGGCGGTGGCTGAACTTGTCGATCAGCGCCGCCTCGACCATCAGCACGAACCCGTCCGGATTCCGGGAGAGCACCTCGATGGCCGCCCGGGTCATGTCTGTGAGGTCGGGCTGGTCGGGGAACTCGGCGACCGTTCCCTTCTTCAGGAACCGCCGGTCGAGCACGCCGTCGAGGTTCTCTGGATGGAACAGGCCGAGGAGCTTGCGCGTGGCGGGCTTCGCCGCCGCCGAGGTCATCTCGCGGGCGGTCATCGCCACGGCGTAGCCGGCGTCGCGGTGGCGGGCGAGCGGCTCCAGCCCATCCTGCCGCTTGCTTCCCGGAGTCCCGGCCGGAAGGAAGTAGGCCCGTCCTCCGCCGAGGAGCACGTCCACCCCAGCGTCCAGGAACATCGGCGCGATCTCGGCCTTCCGGGCACGCCGCCGGGTGTGGGCGACCATCGCCGCCGGCGTGGCGTCCTCGACCTCGGCGTCGCTCACCACTCCCACCGCCATGCGCGTCCGCCGCTTGACCAGCTCGACCAGCGTCTCCACTCGCGGGTGCTCGAAGTCGCCCTCGGCTCGCGACGCGTACACGCCCATCGCATTGAGAGCGCTCTTGTGCCCGGTGGTGTAGGCGCTCATCGAGTTCGCCGAGTCGGTGATGATCGAGTCGGTGCCGCTCGTCCCCACCAGCGCGGTGTGCGGCAGGTCGTCGAACGCGAGCACCCCCCCGTACTTGCCCTCCTTCATCCCCCGCGCGAGCAGCCGGGCCGCGGTGCGGTGGGCCATCGAGAGCCCGTCGCCGATGATGAGGATGACGTTCCGCGCCTTCCGGGGGCCGGTCGCGTACACGGTCCAGCTGACCTTGAGCGTCTGTCCGCCTCCGGTGGCCACCACCTCCACCGGCCCGGGCTTGCTCAGCGAGACTCCCTGGAGCACCCAGGAGGTCACCGACTTCCCGTCCTCCCGCTCGAGCAGGAGCCCCCGGCGCCCGAACACCGCCTCCGCCGGCCGCCCGCCCACGGTGATCCGGATCTGGTCCGGGGGCACGACCTGGTCGAACTCGACCTTGAGGTCGAAGCGGCTGCCGGCCAGCATCGCCGCCTGGTCGATGGGGTAGATGGCGCCGGCCCGGGCGGGTCCAGCGACGCAGAGAATCCACAGCAGTCCTGCGAGGGGGCGGGTCATCGACCGCGAGGCTCCGGGGCAAGGGGGAGTGACCTTGCCAGGTCTCCCCCGTTCAGGTGACGAACCCGTGACACCCGTGCTCCCGGCAACCCCGCTGCGGCGCCCGCCCGGGCATTCCGCGTCGTGGGCGAGCTCCCGGGCCTCGACAGGCGCTCCACGCGTCGAGCTCAGCGCGCCGCGGTCTCCGCGACGAGCCGTCGGATCCGCGCCTCCGCAGGGCGGAGGTCGAAGGGGGCTCCGAAGAGCTTCGCCACGTCCTCCGCCTCGGTCTTGTTCCCCTCGGCGACGAGGCTCTTGATGAGCTTTCCCGCCTCGGGGCTACCGTACCAGTCGGAGCCGAACCTGGTGCGCAGGCCCTCGGACATGAGGTGCGCCAGGGCGAAGGAGCGGGCGTAGTCCAGCGAGTAGAAGGTGTCGTCCACGTCGGTGCGAAAGCGAAGCGCGTCGCTCTCATCCATCGGCACGGCGTAGGCAGTCGAGAACACCTCCCGGTAGACCGCCATCGGCTCGCCGGTGGGCCGGTCATAGATGCCCTTCCACAGCGAGGGCGAGCCTCTGTGCAGCACCGACTCGTAGACCAGCTTCGCGTAGGCGTACCGGCGCAGGTAGTACAGCTGGTAGAGCAGCTGCAGCCGCGCGAGCTCCCGGATGTCCTGGTCGCTCATCAGCGGATCGTTCCGCTTCGCCTCCGCGTTGTGGGCCTGGACGAACGTCCGGTAGCGACGCAGCCACACCGGGTCGGCCCAGGCGTAGCGGAACACCTCGCCCAATCCCTCGGTGAGAGCGCCCGGCCCGAGCTGCTGGAACTCCCACACCTTGGTGGTGGTGTTGGCGAACATCACCGCGTGGCCGCCTTCGTGGAAGAACGTGCCCAGGCTGTCCACGCCGGGGATGGGCTTGACGTTGATCCGCACGTCCGAGGGCACGCGGATGCCCCAGCAGGCGGCGCGCGGCTCCTTGAGCGGGTTCAGGGCATCGTCGACCCGGACCTCGGTGCCGGTCACGGTCTTGAAGTCGACGCCCATCCCGCCGAGGAAGGAGCGGAACGAGGGCACGGCGATGTCCGCGGGGAAGAAGCGCTCGTGGCGCGCTCCCTTGAACAGACGGCTGAAGTCGCTGCGGCGAAGCTGCGAGGCGGGAATGCCCAGCTCACGCGTGCTCACCTCCTGAAGGAGCTCGCGGAAGAGCCCGTCCGTCGCGTCCAGGAAGCGCTTGCCCTCCACCATGAACGGCCGGAGCTGTGCCCGGCGACCCTCCTCGGAGAGCTCCACGTAGGAGCTGTACCCCAGCTCGCGGGCCAGCCGCTGCGCGGTGGCCTCCTTCTCGGCGAGGATGGGGTTGAGCACCGTGCGCCAGACCTCGGCCCGCGCCTTCTCGATCTCCGCCCGGCGGCCGGCGTCCTTCTCGTCCGCGACGAGGAGGTCCAGCTGCTTGTACGGAACCGGCTCCTTCACCCAGGGCAGTCGGACCGTCGCCTGGATCGCGGCGTTCTGCGCGCGGTCGTCGAACTTCGCCGTCGACTGGGAGAGGAACTCGCCTGCGAGGTAGGCCTGGAGGTACTCGCGGGCCTTTCGCTCGTCGGCGGAGATCCCCGGCTCCTTCGCCGCCTTCCTCACCCGGGCGATGGTCTCCTTGGAGAAGAGTCGGTCGTGCCCGAGGTAGGTCTCGGCCTGGATGCTCGTCTCGCCGACGGTGGCGGTGTACCACTGGAGGGTCTGCTGGATGAGGACCAGGCCCTGGGCCTCGGCGCGCGGTCCGGCGAGGGGATCGGGCCCCGCGCCCAGGGCGAGCGCGGACACCGTGAGGAGGGGAGCGAGCATCCGCGCAGGCTATGACGGTGCAGGAAGCGCGGGCTCGCCTCGTGCAGCGAGCGGGGCTCCCCGGGCGGCCCCCGCGTCTAACGCGCCGGCTCGGCTCCCGCCGGAGTGCTCTCCTCGGTGTCCACCTGCGCGGCGCTCTCGCCGCTGCGATCGAGCGCGGCCTTGAACAGGATGGGGCCGACCAGCTCGTTGAGGGCCACGGTGGCGACGGCCATGGCGGCGAAGCCCGTCCCGTATCCGGGGTGCTCCTTCTGGATCTTCGCGGCGATGCCCAGGGCGAGGCCCGCCTGTGACACCAGGCCCGTCCACCCCCAGCGCCGGAGCGTCGGTGGGTCGTTCGCCAGCCGGCTGGAGATCCGCGCCGCGAACCAGGTGAACCCACCGCGGCAGAGCGTCAGGGCCAGGGCGGCAGGCCAGAGCTGAGTCAGGAGTGGCAGGTCCAGGTGCGCGCCCGCGGTGGCGAAGAAGATGACGTAGACGATCTCCCCCAGCCGCTCGATCTCCTCGAGGAACTTGTCGCCCTGCTTCGAGAGGTTCTGCACCACGAAGCCGGCGGTGATGAAGATCAGCAGCCAGTCGAAGCGCAGGTAGTCCAGCACCTGGGTCATCACCAGGCCGAGCGCGACGAACACCAGCACCAGCTGCCGGCCGACGAAGCGCAGGTACGCCGCGAGGAGCAGCCCCAGCGTGGAGCCGAGCGCGATGCTGCCGATCACCTCGTGGCCGAGCTCCCGGAAGGCGCGCAGGGAGAAGGCTGCCCCGGGCTCGAGGAGGGGCCGGGTCACGGTGAACACCAGCGCCAGGACGATGACCACCACCACGTCGGAGGCCATGACGAAGGCGAGGGTGAAGGTCGCCAGCGGTCCCTTCGCCCCGGTCTGGGAGAGCACGCCCAGCGTCGCGGACGGGCTGCGGGTGATCGCCACCACTCCCCAGAGAAGGGCGACCCCGACCACCACGGTGAACGGAAGGTCCGCGGTGAACGGCAGCAAGAGGCGGAGCGCGAGGAACGCCCCGGCCATGAGGAGCAGGACCAGGACGTTCTGGAGCAGCGTGGCCCAGAGGAGGGACCGTGCCGCGGAGATCAGCTTCGAGATTCGCAGCTCGGCACCACCGGCCAGCGAGATGAGCGACAGCGCGAGCGCGTTGATCGGCGAGAGGTCCTGGACCGCGGAGTGGTCCACCAGGTGGAGCGCGTACGGGCCGGCCGCCATCCCGGTGAGGAGGTACGCGGTGAGGTGCGGGATTCCGAGCCGCTCGAGCACGTTCGCCACCACCGTGCCGGCGAGCAGGAGAAACCCCAGCGCAGCCAGGGCGTGGCTCCGCCCGCCTTCATGGGTCGCGGTCGAGGCGAGCACCATCAGCCCCACCAGGATCCCGAGGAGGAGCAGCTCCACCCCGCGGTTCACCTTCCGGGACTCGCCGGTCGAGCTCACGCCGCCACCTCGACCACCGCCTGCGCGGCAGGCTCCGCGGTGGCCTCGCCTGCCCTCCGCAGCGCCGCCCTCAGCCCCGCCGGGGCGACCAGCTCCCCGAGCACGGTGGCGGCGGCCGCCGAGACGAGCACCGTCTCGCCGATCGGCCCGGGGAACCGGAGGGCGAATGCCAGCCCGATGCTCATGCTGGTGGGGCCGCAAGCCATCAGTCCCGGCAGCAGAGGCGCTCCGGCCCGACGGAGCGGCGGGGACACCAGCGCGGCGCAGCCAGCCACCAGCCCCTTGGCCAGCACCCGGGCCCCGAGCACGGTCGGAATCACCCAGGCGAGGAACGGGACCTGAGCCACGTCGATCCGCGCGCCGGCGAGGAGCAGGGCCGGCAGCCGGAGCGGGACCTCGCCGGGGAGCACCGCGGCGCGGATGGCCTGCCGGTGCCGGGACACCACGCTGAGCCCCAGACCCATGCAGAAGGCCACCGTGAGGACCGAGAGGTCGGCCCGGACGGCCAGCCCGATGGCCACCATGGAGGTACCGAACAGCACTGCCCACAGCGACCGCGAGCGGAAACGGCGCGAGACCAGCAGCGCGGTCAGCAGACCGATCGCGACCCCGAGCCCGATCTGCCCCGCCCAGAGCACTCCGGGGTGCGTCGCCCAGCGCAGGCCCGCGGGCGGCTGCAAGGTGAACAGCGCTCCGCAGAGGAGCAGTGGGCCGAGGTCGTCCGCGTCGGAGACGTCGAGGAGCAGCTCGGTCACCGGGCCACTCGCCTTGACCCGGTCCGCCACCCAGCGCACCGCGTGACGGGTGGTCTCGGCACAGGCCGCTCCGATGCCTCCCGCGACGATCCAGTTCGTGGTGTCCTGCCACCAGATGGGCCCGGACGGATGCAGGCGGCGGAGAAGCGCGAACGTCGCCGCGCCCACCACGGCCATGGTCAGGAGCCCGGCGAGCGTTCCTCCGATGAGTCGGGCCGTCGGGATCCGCCGCCGGTCCAGCCACCCGTAGTCGAGCCCCAGGATCAGGGCGAGCCAGCCCAGCCCGACCTGGGCCAGCGGGTTGAACACCTCGAGCAACCCGGGTGTCACCAGGCCGAGCGCCGTGGGTCCGATCAGAAACCCGGCGAGGACCGGCCCGGATCCGGAGGCCAGGCCGTGGCGCGCGTGGCTTCTGCGTGCGACCAGGACGCTGCCCACGAAGGCGGCGGCGATCAGGCCCATCATGCCCCAGAGCGCGTTCATGGGGGTGCCGCGGGCGCAGGATGCCCCAGCGGGATGCGCGCGTCACGGAGCGCGGAGGCCACGCGCTGCCCCAGATCGGGATGGCTGCCCGAGACCCGCCACCGCGCGCCGCGCGCGTCCAGTGACAGCAGCTCGGCGCGGGCACCGGAGGCGTTCGAGCCCGCGGCCTCGAGGAGCACCGATTCGACCCTTGCCTGGTCCTCGCCGCTCCCCACCACCACTTCCAGGACCCTGGGGGGCACCGCGCCCAGCGCCCGCCTTGGGTGGAGGAAGGCGACCAGGTGAGGGACGCGCAGCACGGCGCCCTCGGGGTCCTCGAGCTGCACCTCGAGAAGGCTGACCGCCCGGACCTGCCCGCGTTTCCCCCCGATCTCCACCACCTCGCCTGGCCGCAGCGTCCGTCCGAGCACGGTGGGGAGCCCGACGGCGACCGAGGCGAGCAGCGGGACGGCGGCGAGGGCCAGCGCGAGGAGCATCGCCGTGCCGAGGCGGGAGAGGGCGCCGGTGTCCTCGCCGGTGATGAGCGGGGCAGCGACGAGGACGGCGAGGACGATGAGGCCCCCCCGCAGGAGCATGCCCACCGGCGTCGCGAGGTCCGCGGCGATCCACCGCACTTTCGTCTCACCGCGAGCGATGCTTTCGAAGAAGAGCCGCAGCGTCCGGATCACCAGTGCCGCCGCGAGGGCGAGCAGACCCGCGACCACCAGCATCGGGAGCGCACCGCCGGCGCGTCCGAGGATCTCGCCCGCCGGACGGAGCACCGAGCCGGTCAGCCGGGCGCCGTACTCGCGGGTGGGGGCGAAGAGGGAGAGGACGAAGAGCACCCAGACGTAGAGGACGACGACCTGCAGGATCCGTGTTCCGACGCGGAGGCCGAGCCGCAGCGCCCCCCGCACCGCGCGGCGGCTGGCGACCTCCACCGTGCCCAGCTTGAGCGCAGGGATCCGTTCGCGATCGGCCAGCAGGGTTTCGTGCAGCTGTCCTCCGAACCGGCCCACGAGCCGGAGGGCCAGGAACGCCAGCAGGCTGATGAACACCGCGAGCGACACGGAGAAGACCGCGTCCTGGATGCGCAGCCGGCGCCGTTCTGCCTTCAATGCGGCGTCCAGACGCTGTGCTGCTGCCGCGGCGTACACCCCGAGGTCGTCCGTGCCGGCCGCGCGGGCATCTGCGGTGGTCAGCTCGACGATGGGCGTCTCGCCCACCAGCATCGTCACCACTCCCTCGCGGGCCTCGGTGCGCACCACGTCCGGACCTGGAAGCTCGAGGACGTGGGTCAGGGTCTCGCTGGCGTCCCGGGCGCGAGTCTCGGGAGAACGCATGGCGCGGGGCACCCGCAGCTCGAAGACCGCCCGATCCCGGATGCGGATCACTCCGGGGGGGCTTGCCGCCTTGTCCTCCGGGCCTGCGCCCAGCGCGGTCCTGCAAGCCAGGAGCACCAGCACCAGCGCGACAGGGCGGGATTTCACGGCCGGCGCGAGCGTTCTCGTGGCCGGGCCGCGGGTCAAGTTCCTTCGGTTTGGATCCCGGCGCTCCCCTGGACCTACCTCGGTGCCTAGCTTGGGGTGGATGGAGGGTGGATTTCGTCGCTTCGCGAACGCCTGCTCCCGTGGCCTGGGCACCCCGGTCGCCTTCACGCTCGCGGTGCTGGTGGTCGTGGTGTGGGCGGTGACCGGCCCGCTGTTCCACTTCAGCGATTCGTGGCAGCTGGTCATCAACACCGGGACGACGGTGGTGACCTTCCTGATGGTGTTCCTGATCCAGGCCACCCAGAACCGGGATGCGACGGCGCTCCACCTCAAGCTCGACGAGCTCATTCGCAGCACCCGGGAGGCGCGAAACACGTTCGCGGGCCTGGAGGATGCCTCGGAGGACGAGCTGAAGGAGTTTCAGGAAGAGTTCCGGAAGCTCCGTGACCAGGGGCACAGCGAGACCGTCGCGGCGATGAAGGCCCGGGAGCGCCGGCTCAGGTCAGGGGGGCAGAAGGACTGACAGGTCCACCGACCCGCACCCGGTGTGCGGCTCCCTCCGTTCGCGCCTTGTCCCGCTCCTGTGCCGGGCGCACCATGGGGTGACTACCGGAGGTCACTGCGATGGCAACCATCAAGCGTGATCTGAGCGCGTTCGACCCTGGGCTATGGGCGCACTACGCGGCGGCCATCGTCGGGGCCTGGTTCTTCATGTCCTCGGTCGTCTGGCACGAGGGCACCGTGTGGCGGAGCTTCGACTGGATGCTCGGCCTGCTCGTGATCGGGGCCTCGATCATGGCCCTCCGGCACGCGCGGCAACACTGGTTCATCTCCGGGCTGGGCGTGGTGCTCGTGCTGGTGAGCTTCGTCCTGCCGCACGCGAGTGACCTGACGGCCTGGAACGAGCGCGTCGTCGGCGTGCTCCTCCTGGGGCTCGGACTGGTCGCCGGGGGCGAGCTTCCGCCGGAAGACACCTGAGCAGCAGCCCGGCTCCACGGGCGGCGGGCATCCGACGGCCGCGTGGTCCTTGGAGATGCATGGGAGCCCAAGGAACGTTACTGACCTTCACTCGACCGCGGCCAAGGGGCGCCTCCTGCATCGGCGAGGCGCCTTCGGCGATTGTCAGCTGAACGCCGATCCGGCAGAACTCGCTTGGCGCGGGATTCCGGGCGGCGTGGAGTTCGCCCTTCTCACACCGATCGGCAGGGAGGTCCATCGACCATGGGCAACAAGGGCACGTTCGCCACCGACATCGCCAACATCCGCAAGAGGGCGCGCGAGAAGCTGGAGATGGGCGCGATCACGGAGAACTACGGAGGCGATGTGCAGACCGCGATCGCGCTCCTGAACGAGGCGGTGGCGACCGAGATCGTCTGCGTCCTCCGCTACAAGTACCACGCCGCCGCCGCGACCGGCATCGCCAGCGAGTCGGTGAAGGAGGAGTTCGCCCAGCATGCTCGCGAGGAGGAGCAGCACCTGGACTGGCTCACCGAGCGGATCAACCAGCTCGGCGGAAAGCCCAACCTCAACCCCGACGGCCTGACCTCGCGGGCGGCCTCTCAGTACGCCGAGGGCGAGAACCTGGTCGACATGATCCGCGAGAACCTCGTCGCCGAGCGGATCGCCATCGAGCACTACCGCGACCTCGTCAGGTACTTCGCGGACAAGGACCCCACCACCCGGACCCTCCTCGAGCGCATTCTCGCGATGGAAGAGGAGCACGCCAACGACATGCACGACCTCCTCGTCGCCCACGAGGGGCGGCCGATGCTGAAGAGGTGAGGTTCCGGGCCGTACCGCTTTTCCGGGTTGTCCGCGGGTCTCAGGGGTCCAGAACTTAACCTCCGGCACCCCCGGGTGTACGACTCCCATTCCCATGGCCGATACCGAGGCGCCTCATCCGGGCCGCCGACGCTGGGTCTGGGTCTCCGCGCTCGTGCTCCTGGTGGTCGGCGGCGGGGTGGCCTGGCGAATCCTGCGCCGTCCTCCGCCGCTGCAGTACCAGACTGCCGCGGTGACCCGGGGACCCGTGGTGGCAAAGGTGACCGCCACCGGCATCCTGTCCGCGGTGGTGACCGTGCAGGTCGGCAGCCAGGTCAGCGGACGGATCGCCACGCTCCACGCGGACTACAACTCCATCGTGAAGAAGGGTGAGCTGATCGCGGAGATCGACCCCGCTCTCTTCCAGGCGAATCTCGAGCAGGCGAAGGCCAACGTCCTCCAGGCGGAGGGGCAGCTGAAGCAGGCCCAGGCGAACGTCCTCGCGGCACAGCGAACTTACGACCGTGACAAGCCGCTCCGCGCGAGCAACCTCATCGCCCAGGCCGACCTGGACACGGCGGAGACCACCCTCGAGGCGGCGAAGGCGTCCGTGGTGGCGGCGCAGGGAAACCTCGCTCAGGCCAAGGCGCAGCTCACCCAGGCCACGGTGAATCTCACCTACACCAAGATCCTCTCGCCCATCGACGGAGTGGTCATCTCCCGGAGCGTGGACGTGGGGCAGACGGTGGCCGCCTCGCTGCAGGCTCCCACCATCTTCACCCTCGCCGGAGATCTCAAGGCGATGCAGGTGGACACCAGCGTGGCCGAGGCCGACGTGGGCAAGCTGGCGCCCGGGGCGGAGGCCACCTTCGTGGTGGATGCGTTTCCCGAGGAGCGTTTCAAGGGGACCATCCGGCAGATCCGCAACGCGCCGCAGACCCAGCAGAACGTCGTTACCTACGACGCGGTCATCGACGTGAAGAACCCTGACCTCAAGCTCCGCCCGGGCATGACCGCCAACACGACCGTGGTCTACGCCGATCGCCAGGACGTCCTCCGGATACCGAACGCTGCGCTCCGCTTCCGCCCCACGCCGGAGCTGCTCGCCGCCCTCGGGCGGACCAGCGCCGGACCGGGGCGGGTCGCCGGGCGTGACGGTGCCGGGCGAGACGGTCCCTCCGGCGGTGGCGGGGCGGGGCGGGGCGGAGCGGCAGGGAACGGTCCCGGGCGCACCCTGTGGGTCATTCGCGATGGCCGACCCACGCCGACGCCCGTGACGGTCGGCGTGTCCGACGGAACCTTCACCGAGATCGTCTCCGGGCAGGTCCAGCCCAACGACGCGGTGCTGACCGGCGTGGAAACCGCGGCCACCGGCGGAGCCCGACCGGCGAACCCGGTGGGAGGTCCCGGGCGCCGGCCGTTCTAGTGCCACTCACGATGCCGCCGCTCATCTCGGTGCAGGACGTCACCAAGGTCTTCCAGATGGGAGACGTCGAGGTCCGGGCGCTCCGGGGCGTCAGCCTGGACATCGACGCGGGCGAGTTCGTGGCCATCCGGGGGCCGTCGGGAAGCGGCAAGTCCACCCTGATGAACATCGTGGGCTGCCTCGACCGACCCACCACCGGCCGCTACCTGCTCGACGGGAAGGACGTCGCGCCGCTCGACCGCGACGCGCTGGCGAAGATCCGGAACCAGCGTCTGGGGTTCGTGTTCCAGAGCTTCAACCTGCTCCCGCGCACCAGCGCGCTGGAGAACGTGGAGCTGCCGCTGCTCTACGGCGGCCTGCCGCGGGCCGAGCGCCACCGGCGGGCAGCCCAGGCGCTGGAGCGGGTGGGGCTGGGAGACCGGCTGGACCACACCCCGAACCGACTCTCCGGTGGACAGCAGCAGCGAGTGGCGATCGCCCGCGCCCTGGTCTCCGAGCCGAAGCTCATCCTGGCCGACGAGCCCACCGGCAACCTGGACTCGCGAACCAGCGTGGAGGTGATGGCCCTCTTCCAGGAGCTCGGTACCACCGGCATCACCATCGTGCTGGTGACTCACGAGCCCGACATCGCCACCTTCGTTGGCCGGCAGATCGTCGTTCGCGACGGGCACATCGCCAGCGACCGGCGACAGACCCCGGTGAAGGCCGACCCGTCGACCATCCCCGCCGAGGACGTGGCATGAACGGCCTGGAGACGCTGCGGGTGGCGATCCGGGCCCTCCTCCGGAACAAGCTGCGCTCCTTCCTCACCACCCTGGGGATGATCTTCGGCGTGGGGGCGGTGGTGGCGACGGTGGCCATCGGGGAGGGTGCCCGCGCGACGGTGGAGGAGGCCTTCGCCTCCATGGGCACCAACCTCCTGGTCGTGCTGCCCGGTTCCGCGAACACCGGTGGCGCGCGCGGCGGCTTCGGTTCCCAGCCCACGCTGACCTGGGAAGACCTCAAGGCCATCAGGGCCGAGGTACCGACCGTCCGCTACGCAGTGCCCTACCTCCGGAGCAGCTCGCAAGTGCTGAGCGAGGAGCAGAACTGGACGACCCAGGTTGCGGGCACCGAGCCCGACTACTTCGAGATCCGGAGCTGGCCGATGGCGCTCGGGACCCGCTTCACCGACTCCGACGTGGACACCGGCACCAAGGTGGTGGTGCTCGGGGGAACGGTGGCCGAGAAGCTCTTCGGCGTTGGCTCCAACCCGGTGGGACAGACGGTCCGCATCCGGAACATCCCCTTCCAGGTCGTGGCGGTCGCCGGGCGGAAGGGGCAGACCCCCACCGGGCAGGACTCGGACGACGTGGTGTTCATCCCCCGGACCACCTTCCAGGCGAAGATCCAGGGTGGCCTCGGGAAGTTCCTCCAGGGCTCGATCTTCATCAGCGCGACCAACGCCGCCACCGCGGAGCGGCAGGTGACCGAGCTCTTCCGCGACCGTCACCGCATCGGTGGGCCGTCCGAGGACGACTTCCAGATCCGGAACCTGGCCGAGGTGGCCAGCGCCCAGGAGGAGAGCAGTCGGACCGTGACGCTCTTCCTGGCGATCGTCGCCGCGGTGTCGCTGCTGGTCGGTGGAATCGGGATCATGAACATCATGCTGGTGAGCGTCACCGAGCGGACCCGGGAGATCGGCACCCGGATCGCCGTCGGCGCCCGCGGCCGCGACATCCTCCGGCAGTTCCTCGGCGAGGCGGTGGTCCTCGCCGTGGCCGGTGGCGTCCTGGGCATCACCGCCGGTATCGGGGTCGCTCGCTGGCTCACCGCGGCGTTCCACTGGCCGGTGGCGTTTCGCTGGGACGTGATGATGCTGGCGGTGGTCTTCAGCGGCGCGGTGGGCATCGTCTTCGGCCTCTACCCGGCACAGAAGGCGAGCCGGCTCGATCCCATCGATGCGCTTCGCTACGAGTGAGCGCCGGGAGCTCCGCCGCGGATCTGCGCCAGCACGTCCGGGAGGCGGACCTTCTGTGACAGCGACTGGATCTGCTCCTGCACCTGCGGGAGCAGCGACCTGGCCTCGTCCTGGAAACGGCTGAAGAGGGCGCGCAGGTCCTCGCCGGAGAGGTTCCGTCCCTGCGCGTAGTACTGCTTTGCCGCGTGCCCCAGCGCGTACGTCGCGCCGAAGGTCACCGCCGCTCCCGCCGCGACCCCGGTCGCGCCGCCGACGAGCTCCCCGAGGATTCCGGAGGCCACGCCACCCAGCACCTTGCGCACCATCCCCTCGACCATCTGCGCCGCGGCGCCGAGGCCGAACGTGCCGGCGAGGTCCTTCACCTGGTTGGCGTCGAGCTGCTGTCCGTATCGCTGGCCCACCTCGTACACGAGGCGCAGCTGCAGCGGGAGGATGGCCAGGTTGGCCAGGCGGTCGGGGAGCAGCTCCAGGGCTCCGGTCAGCATCGCCTGCTGGAGGATGCGCTCGTCGAGTGAGGAGTCGGTCGTCACGCTGACCGCGGGGAGCGTCGCGGCCATCGGCGCGGCGCTCAGCATCCGCAGCTGCTCCTCGAACTCGTGGGTCGATGCGGCCCCGAGACCGAGCGCTCCATGCAGCGCGCTGAGAAAGGCCTGCTCGGGAGGGTTGGGCGTTCCGTCCACGCTGCAGACCGCGAGCGCGACCTCGTAGGCGGTGCGCCGAGCGTCGGCGTCCGAGAGCGAGGCGGCGATCACGCCGATGCCCTGGCGAGCAGCAGCCGGCTGGTCGAGCGCGATGGTCGCCGCGGGCGTCCCGAGGCGGCTCGCGATCGAGCCGAGCTCGCGCTGCTCGTCGGCGCTGATCTGCCCATCGGCCATCGCCGCCATGAGCGCGATCTGGGAGATGCGGGAAGCGTCGTCGGCGTTCATGAGGCGCCTTCTACCGGAGGTGCACCCACGGCGGGGAGCCCTCCGGGGTCCAAGCTGTCGCCGGCGGGCAGATGCACCGGCCGGGGACCGGACCTGGCCTGCCGACCGCTCCGGGGCGGTCCCTCAGAGCAGGCGGCGGATGGGGTTCGGGCGGCCCTCGGGGAACCGCGCCGGCCGGAGCGCCTGGACGTCGATCGACGGCGGCCGTCCAGTGAGCATCTCGGCGGCGAGCTGGCCGAGCGCCGGCGAATGCATCACGCCGTGCCCGGACGAGCCGTTCACCAGGAAGAGGTTCTCGAGGCCGGGGGCAGGCCCGAGGAGGGCGTGCTCGTCCGGGGACATCTCGTAGAGGCCCGCGTACGTCGACTCGACGGGCACCTCGGCGAGCGGTGGAACCCGCTCCCGGGCGGCGGCCGCGACCTTCGCCGTCCACTCCGGCTCGACGGAGACGTCGAAGGGGTCCGCTCCGCCCTCGGTCGGCCAGAGGAGAAGGACGTGATCGTCCCGCACCCGGAAGTGAAAGCCGTCGGCGAAGATGGTCATCGGCGTCGAGGCCGGGAGCGCGGCCGTGGGCGCGGTCCTCGCCACCTGCCGCCGGAGCGGCTGGACGGGAACGTCGACCCCGGCCATCGCCCCGAGCCGGCCCGCCCAGGCGCCGGCGGCGTTCACCACCGTGGCCGCCTCGTGGCGTCCCGCGGTGGTCTCGACGGCGAGAACGGAGCCGCGGCGGGAGAGTGCGGTCACCTCGGCGTCGAGACGCTGCACCCCGGACCGCAGCGCCGCCTCCAGGTACCCGCGGCGGATCTCCATTGGCCGGATGAAGCCGTCGCGGGGAGAGAAGGTGCCGCCCACGACGCCGTCGGGACGGATGCAGGGTGCGAGCCGGCAGACGTCGTCGAGGTCGATCGTCGCCGCATCGTCACATCCGCAGGCGCGCTGGATCTCGAGCGCTGCCGCGAGCTGCCGGCGCTGCGCCTCGGTCGCGGCGAGGAAGAGGTATCCCGCGGGGCGGAATCCCGGGTCGACGCCGGTCTCCTCGCGGAAGGCGAGCAGCTTCTGCCGTGACAGGAGCGAGAGCCGGACGTTCACCTCGGTGGCGAACTGCGCCCGGAAGCCGCCGGTGGCCCGCTCGGTGCTGCCGCCGCCGCGATCGACCACGAGGATGCGCCGCACCCCGGCTCGCGCGAGGTGGTGGGCGACGCTCCAGCCCACCACGCCGCCACCGACCACCAGGACGTCCCAGCTCACCGTTGCGGTCACGGGCAGGGGAGCAAAGCGCCGTTCCGGCGTGGTTGCAACGCCGGCGGGATCGCAACTGCCCGCAATGCGGACGCATTCCGCCCAGTCCCCCGGGTGAGGAATGCACCACGGGGGCGCGTCAGCCCGGTCCCGCAATCCGGACGCCGGTGCCCCCGAGGCTCGCTGCTACCGTCTTGCGCGTGCGCGCGTCGCTCGGGTCGCTCCTCGGTGGCCTCCTGATCGCAGCCCCGCTCCTCCCCGGCTGCCGGACGGTGGAGGACATGCAGCGGGACTACGCCAAGAAGATCACCCCGACCGGGGTCGGCGCGCAGCCGGCGCCGGACACGATTCCGGAGAAGCCAATCCGCCCGATGAAGGTGAGGGTCTGGGTGGACGGCGACTATCAGCGGCAGACGCTCCGCTGGGAGGACCGCATCCTCGCCCAGTTCGACCGGGCCAACCGGGTGCTGGTCCCGCAGTTCGGAGTTCGCCTCGACGTGGTGGAGGTGAAGCCCTGGGAGAACACTCCGGCGGACTCGCTGGACGTGCATCTGCGAGCGCTCCGTGCCCGCGACGACGGGCAGGGCGTGGACTGGGTGGTGGGCTACGTCTCGTCCGTCGAGCGCGTGGCGACCTCGCACGATCAGATTGGCTGGGCGGGCTTCTTCGGGAAGCATTTCGTGCTGCGGGGCATGGTCTCCGCCGCCGAGACCGACGCCATCCACCAATCGCTGGACAAGCTGTCGACCTCCGAGCTGGACCGGGTCACCCGGGAGCGCCGACTGCACAAGGAGACCGCGGCGCTGCTCCACGAGTGGGCGCACACGCTGGGCGCGATCCACGAGCGCTCGCCGGACTGGTTGATGTCACCGTACACCGACGCGAAGCAGGTGAGCTTCTCGGCGGGGACCATCCGGATCGTCGAGGTGAGCCTGGAGTACCACGGCTCGACGAACGCGACGCTCCTCAAGGCCTGGGCCCGGCAGTACCGTGCCGCGCTCCAGGCGTATCCGCCGGAGCTCGCCGAATCGTCCAGTCGAGAGGCCGTGCTGGCCAGCACGGAACCGCTCGCCGCCGGAACCGTCGCCGTGGCGCAGGAGCCGGCCGGATCAGGAGACGGTGTCTCGACGCTGCGCCAGGCGAAGCTGAAGCTCGAGGGCGGCGACGCCGCAGGGGCCTGGGCGCTGATCGAGCCGCTCTCCCGGAGCGCCAAGGACGACCCGGTGGTCCAGAGTTACGCCTGTCACATCGCCGCGCAGCGGGCGTCGAGCTCGCAGGAGACCGTCACCCTCTGCCGGGCGGCGGTGTCCATGGACCGCGCGTTGCCGTCCACCCGTGTCGCGCTCGCCCACGTCCACCTGGCGCGAATGGAACCGGCGACGGCAGTGGAGGTCCTGGAGCCGATGGAGACCGCGCTCGGCAAGGACGAGGGCAGCGGCACCGACCTGTGGCTCGCGCTCGGGCAGAGCTACGAGCGCGCCGGCGCCCTCACCGCTGCCGAGCGAGTCGCGGGCCGGGCGGGGAAGGGGCCGGCGGCGCAGCAGCTGCTCAAGGACTGCCTCCAGGACCGCCGGCGCCTCGCGGTGTTCAAGGTCACGCCGGCGCAGGAGGTGGCGTACGTGGAGGCGATGCGGGCAGCCCAGACCGAGGTGGAGCGGTCGCGGCTGAGCAAGGCCCGCAGCCTGGCACGTGACGTGGAGAAGCGCTTCCCCGGAACGCCCGGGCCCGCGCTCATCGGCTGCATCGTCGAGGCGAGGGCCTCGAGCCTCTCGAGAACGCAGGCCTCCTGCACCCGGGCCAGAGCAGCGGCGCCCGATCTCATCGAGCCGCATTACTGGCTCGGGCTCGTGTCCCTGCAGCAGAACCGCCGGCCCGAGGCGCGGGCCGAGCTCGGCAAGGCCTGCGACCTCGACGAGTCGGGCGACACCTGGTGGCGGGTCGCCTCCTGGTACGAGCAGATCAACGACAGCAAGGCCCTGGCCGAGCTGCGGGAGCGTTACCAAGCACGGTTCGGTCGGGAGCTCCGGGCGGGGCGCTGAGGCCGAGCGAGGGCAGTTGCTCAGCGTCGTGCAGCGGTCCGGTCACGGCTGGCGCACGTTCCGGTCGACGACCGATGAGAGGACGATGAGAGCCTGCCGTACCGCGCGCTCATCGGTGACTCATCGAGTGGCGCCTGGTCTGCAAGTGTCCGGAAGCCCTGGTGCCTCCGGGATGCATCTGGTCCTCTCGCGCGCGCTTCCGTGATCGCGGGCGGGCACGCCCCGCCGCCTCGTGTTGGCAGGGGGTCCACGTCGCTGGTGCGCGGCGAGCCTAGGGAGTTTCCCGAGCGCGGAAGGGGTCCGCGCCAGGGAGGACACGATGCGTTTGACTCGATGGAGGACATTGCTCCTGGCCGGCACGGTGCTGGGCCTCGCGACCTCGCTCGTCGCGTGGAAGCGGGACGCGGGGTCGCGGTTCCTTCTCTACGGGGCACCGGCCGGCAAGCTCCCGACGACGAGGCACGTGATGATCGACGGGCTGGACGCGGCCGTGTTGCCGAACGGGCGGCTCGTCACTCCGGCGGGCACCGAGGTGGTCGTTGCCGCACCGAAGCCGTTCGGGATGGCGCTCTCGCCGGACGGGAAGACCCTGGCCACGATCAACAGCGGAGACGGGCCGTTCTCGGTGACCCTGGTCTCGCAGCTCGGCTCACCCACGCCGACCGCCAAGCGGATCGACCTCGATTCCACCTTCATGGGGGTGGCCTTCTCCCGGGACGGCGCACGGTTCTTCGCCTCCGGCGGAGAGATCGGCAACGTCTGGGTGGGTGAGACCGCCAGCGGGAGGGTGATCGGCTCGGTGAACCTCAACGGAGCGGCCAATGCCTTCACCGCGCCGATGGACCCCACCGCCCCCTCGCCTCGCTTCAAGGGGACCTTCCCCGGGAAGATGGCGCTCTCCCCGGACGGGCGGTTCCTGTTCGTGGTGGACCAGGGGGCGTTCCAGGTCCAGGTGATCGACACCACGGCGATCGCCACCGGGGTGGACGCGAGCGGGAAGATCGTCGAGCCGAACAACTTCGGCGCGGTCAGCGGCCGCATCCCGGCCGGCCGCTACCCCTTCGACGTCGCGCTGTCGCCCGACGGCAAGCGCCTCTACGTGGCCAACGTGGGGACCTTTCAGTTCAAGCACCTGGACCCCGCGAACCCCACCGGAAACGCCAACGACGACTATCCGCTCTGCTACCCGGGTGCGGGCTACCCGGACGAGACCCGGAACGATCGGACGATCAAGATCACCAAGGTCGACCCGCGCGCCCTGTCCGACACGATGCAGGACCCCGCGGGAATCCGCTGCGGATACGTGACCGGCGCGGTCCAGGACTTCACCGTTCCGGGCCTGGGCTCACCCAACGCGGCGGAGAGCAACTCCGTCTGGGTGTTTGACGTCTCCGACCCCGCGGTGGCCAGGCGGACCGCGGTGGTGAAGACCGGCCCCGCCATCGCCGAGAGGCTGGACGAGGTCCTCAACCGGAATCATGAGGACGACGACGACGAGGACGACGACGGCAATGCCTACGCCGGTCCTCATCCCAACGCGTTTGCCGTCGGCGCGGACGCCCTCTACGTCGCCAACGGCAACGACGACTCGGTGGCGGTGATCCGTCAGGGCAAGTGGAAGGAGGTGGACCGCATCCCGCTGTCTCCGCTGAAGGGCGCGGACGCGAAGCTCCGCGGCGTCCAGCCTGTCGCCCTGGCGCTCTCGCCCGATGGGAGGACGCTCTACGTCGCCGAGGCCGGGCTCAACGCGGTGGCGGTCATCCGGCACGGGAAGGTCCAGGGTCACATCCCCACCGGCTGGTGGCCGGCCTCCGTGGCAGTGAGCGCGGATGGCAAGACGCTCTACGTGTCCAATGCCCGTGGCCGCGGCGCCGGGCCGAACAATCCTACGCCCCCGGACAACCTCGGCTCGCCCCGGCACTCGACCATCGGGTCGGTGTCGATCATCCCCGTTCCCGACGCCGCCCAGCTGGCGGGCTACACCGAGCGGGTCCTGAAGAACAACGGCTTCCTGCGCAGGATCAGCGAGAACGAGCAGGACGCGCTGCGGGAGAAGATCGAGTCGGTGCGGCGCCAGGTGAAGCACGTCATCTTCATCAACAAGGAAAACGCCACCCACGATCTCATCTTCGGCGACATCACCCAGAGCGGCTCGGGCGAGCCGGTCGACGGTGAGCCGAGCTACTCGCTCGGGGTGGACGCAGCGCCCAACCACCACGCGCTGGCGCTGAAGTACGCCTTCTCGGACAACTTCTTCCTCGAGCCCTCGGTCTCCTCCGACGGTCACCGCTGGCTGACGAACACGTACACCAGCGAGTTCGAGGAGACACACTGGCCTGCCTCGTACGGGGGCCGCCGCAACGACGCCGGGGACAACCCCGCCTCGTATCTCCCGTATCCGGGCCGGCTCGGGTTCACCGACGCCAACAGCTCCCCCGACCCGAACGACTACAACCAGGGAGGCGGCATCGCGCTTCACCTGGTGCGCCATGGGCGGAGCTTCGCGAACTTCGGCAATGGCTACGAGTTCGCGCAGGTCTCCGAGGACGTGCAAACCGACCCCACGGGGATCCGGAACCACGTGAACGTGCCCATGGAGAAGGTGGTCCGCGACCGGAGCGACCAGCAGTTCCCCAGCTACAACACCGGCATCCCGGACGCGCCGCTGCCCGAGGACCCCGGTCGGTTCAGCCGCTTCGGCCGCTTCCAGCAGGTCTTCGAGTCGCGGTACGTGGACCGCAAGAACGGGAAGTGCAAGCTGCCCTCGTTCGTGGATCTCTATTATCCGAACGACCACGGCGGCGGGGCGAACGACATCTACCCTGACGGGAGTCAGCCCTGGAGCTTCGTGCGGTTCGTCCAGGACAACGACGATGCCCTCGGGCGCACGGTGGAGCTGCTCTCCAAGAGCCCATGCTGGAAGGACACGGTCATCTTCGTGGTCGAGGACGATACGCAGAACGGCTTCGACCACGTGGACGGCAGCCGGTCGATCTTCCTGGCCGTCGGAGCAGCGATCAAGCCCGGCTACGTGCTGAAGACCCACGCCAGCCTCTCCAGCATCTTCAAGACCGTGGACCTCATCCTCGACGTCCCGCCGCTCAATCTCTACGACGCTGCGGCGAGCGACCTTCTCGAGCTGTTCAAGGACGGCAAGCACGACCACGGCAAGCGCGATGACGACGGCGACCATGATCGGTACGACCGCCGCGAGATGAAGCCGGATCGCGGAGATGCCAGCGCCTGGGCAGGGGCCACCAAGGGCATCGACTTCAGCCGGCCTGACTCCGACGAGGTCCGGCTCCGCGAGGCCATCCGCCAGGCCACCCAGCGCCGGGCGAAGAAGCTCGAGGGCACCTTCGAGTAACCGCACCCGCAGGAAAGTCGACGGGGCGCTGCCGGACTTGCTCGGCAGCGCCCCGGTCGTTTCTGCGAGGCGAGAGGGCTCCCCGGCCGCGACCGAGAAGCCCGCCGAACGCCGCGACGCCGTCCTAGTGTGACTTGTCCCAGCGCGGATCCTTCGGATCGAACACGATGGGCCGCAGGTAGTCGTTCGGATCGACGAGCCACCGCAGCTCGGGACGATTCTGTGCCGCAATGCCCATCGCGTCCTGCTGCATCCGGTACCCCACCTTCCACTCCAGCGACGAGCTCTCCACCGCCACCGCGGTCACGTGGTTGGGGATGAAGACCTTTGGAGCGATGCTGCTGTTGTAGTCGACGATGTCGCGCTCGCCGTTGATTCCGAAGCCGAGGCTCACCACCGAGCCCAGCTCGACGTCGGTCGGGCCGAGCTCCCCCATCAGGGTCCGGAGCTTCTGTCCCACCTCGGGTCCGAAGCAGCCCCGCGCGTCCTGCCCCGGCTGGCTGGGCTGTGCCGGACTGGTGCCTGGGATGTTGTTCGGGAGCGCGCAGCCCTCTCGCAGAGCGCCGCTGGTGTTGTGCCAGACGAAGGTGAACTCGTTGTCGCCGCGAAGGCGGAACGAGTAGTAGATGCTGATCGGTCCGCCGAAGCCGGTCCGCGCGGTGGCGATGTTCAACACGGTGGAGAGGGGCACTCCCGCCGGGAACATGTCCGCGTCACGCGGGTCGGCCAGGTTGCAGGGCGCGGTGCAGGTGTGCGTCGTCGGGTCGGGGCTCTTGATCACCACCGGCGGAAAGCTGGTGTCCTGTGGGGCCGTGTTCGTCGAGTGGAGGTGCTTGAACGCGGTGACCGTCGCCACCGGTTCGAGCTGCTTGATGGTCACCACCTCGCTGCCGGGAATCGAGCCCCGCGAGGTGACGTCCACGCAGGGAACGGTGGTGCCCGCTCCGAAGATCCGCGCGGCATCGAGTTGCATGTTGTCGCAGGTCTCCGGTGAGGCGTAGATGGTCGCCCCGGTCAGCTTGGAGATGTACGCAGCGTTGTCCGCATGATCGAAGTGCCCATGGCCGAGGAACAAGGCCTCGGGCTCGAGGTCCACCAGATCCTGGATCACCAGCGGCGTGCGTCCGGGCTGGATCTCCAATCGGGTGACGAAGGTGTCGAGGAGGACCACCCGGCCCTTCACCGAGGCCGCGAAGCTGGCGTTGGTGATCCAGGAGATGATCACCTTGTCCTTGCGGACGTCGCCAGAGCCGGCGTCGACGTTCTCCCGGCCGAAGATCTTCTGGCGCGCGGCGATGGTCGCCGGATCACCCTTGTTGTTGGCGGCGAGGGCAGTGGTGGAGAGGAATGCGAGCGAGACGAGCAGAGACGGACGGAGTCGGTGTCGCATGAACGGTCGATCCCGGATGCGTTGAGCATCCCCTGCGGGTGGGACTGCGCTCCGCGCTCCGAGCGCACTCGTCGCGCGGAGGTCGGGCGAGTACGCCCACGCTCGGATCGCGGTCAAGGCTCCTCGAGGCACGCGTAATCGCTTGTCACCTCGCAGGCATCTCCACCGTCCAACGGAGCAACTCGTTGCCGTCGCACGGGTGGAGGCACCATTTGATTGCGCGGGAGCGACCGTCGTTCCGTTCGCTGCGCTGCTCCCGCCATTCGCGGTGACTTGATTCTCCGCAGGTCCGCACCGGAAGCGCGGGCCTTCCCAGGACAGCGAGCGCGCGGCCTCCGGTGTGCCAGCACGCTACAGCCCCTGGAACCGGCGCTCCGCTCCCCACCTTGCCTCCCCAAGGCGCAATTGAGTAACAGGCGCGGGTCCCATGAACGCGCCGGCGATCGAGGTGGAGCGGCTCGTGAAGCGCTTCGGCGACCTGGTCGCCGTGGACGGCATCGACCTCACCGTCCCGACCAGCACCTGCCTCGGACTCCTCGGACCGAATGGGGCAGGGAAGACCACCACCGTGGAGATCCTCGAGGGCCTTCAGCCGGCGACCTCGGGTCGGGTCCGCGTCCTCGGCCGGACCTGGGCAGAGGACGCCAACGCTATCCGCGCCCGCATCGGGGCGACGCTCCAAGAAACGCGGTTCCACGAGAAGCTGACCGTCGAGGAGACGCTCACCCTCTTCCGCAGCTTCTACGCGCGCGGACTGGCCGTGGAGACGGCCCTCGCGCAGGTGGCCCTGGAGGACAAGCGTGGCGCACGCGTCGGAACCTTGTCCGGGGGGCAGAAGCAGCGGCTCGCGCTCGCGGTCGGGCTCATCGGGGATCCTGAGCTCCTCTTCCTCGACGAGCCGACCACCGGGCTGGATCCGGTCAGCCGTCGCGGGCTGTGGACCATCATCGAGGGGTTGAAGGGACGCGGACGCACGGTCGTGCTGACCACCCACTACATGGAGGAGGCCGCCGTCCTCTGCGACGACATCGTCATCGTGGACCACGGGAGGGTCGTGGCCCGCGGGAGCCCCGAGGCGCTGGTGCATTCGCTGGGGGGCGAGCAGCTCATCGAGTTCGTCGCCCAGCCCGCGATCCCGGCCGGGGCACTGGAGCGTGTCCCCGGCTTCAGCGGGTGCCGGCAACGCGGTGAGACAGTGTCGCTCTCCGTCCAGGCGCTTCACGAGGCGGTGCCCGGTCTCCTGCGCATCGCCGACGAGCACCGGAGCGAGCTCGTCCAGCTCTCCACGCGCGCAGCCACGCTCGACGACGTGTTCCTCGCGCTCACTGGCCGAACCCTGGTCGAGGTGGAGCAGGGATGAAGGGCGCCGCCGGCTGGCTCGACCCCTTCTGGCAGCTGCTCCTGATGCGGCTGCGCTCGTTCATTCGCGAGCCGGCGGCCACGTTCTGGGTGTTTGGATTTCCGCTGCTGATGTCGATCGTGCTCGGGCTTGCGTTCCGGAACCAGTCGGGGACGCGGCTCTCGGTCGCCGTCGCCGAGGGACCGGAGCGCGCAGTGGTGCTGGCTGCGCTCCGGGCGAGCGACGGGCTGAGCGCGACCGAGATGGCGCTGAACGATGCTCACCGGGAGCTGCGCAGCGGAAAGATCGCCCTGGCGGTGGTCCCGGCGGCGCCCCCGCGGCTCCTGTTCGATCCCACCCAGCCGGACGCACGCTCGGCAAGGCTCTTGGTGGTGGACGCTCTCCAGCGTGCCGCGGGCAGGACCGATCCCGTGTCACTCGAGGAGGAGCGGGTGAGCCTCCCCGGCGCCCGGTACATCGACTTCCTGATCCCCGGGCTGCTGGGCTTCGGGCTCATGTCCTCGAGCATCTGGGGAGTGGGGTGGGCCATCGTCCAGATGCGGATGGGGAAGCTCCTCCGCCGGCTGGCGGCCACGCCGATGCGAAAGCTCGACTTTCTGCTCGCCTTTGCCACGGGGCGCCTCATCCTCGCGGTCCTGGAGGTGCTCTTCTTCGTCGGGTTCGCGCGGCTGATCTTCGACGTCCGCGTCGCCGGCAATCTGCTGACCTTCCTCCTCTGGGGGCTGCTGGGGACCCTGAGCTTCGGGGGGCTCTCGGCGCTGGTGGCAAGCCGGGCCCAGAACTCGGAGACCGCCAGCGGGTTGATGAACCTGGTCACCCTGCCGATGACGGTGGTCTCGGGCGTGTTCTTCTCCGCGAGCCACTTCCCGGGCTGGGCCCAGCCGGTCGTCCGGGCGTTGCCGCTCACCGCGCTGATCGACGGGCTGCGGGCGATCTCCATCGACGGCGCCGGGGTGGGGGCCCTGCTCGGACCGGCGCTGGTCCTGGTGGTCTGGGGGGTGGGGAGCTTCGTGCTCGCCATGCGCCTCTTCCGCTGGACCTGAAGCGGTTGCAGCGGCCGGGCAGGCCCTGGCACTCTGACGCACCGTGTCCAGGCGCGCCAACCTTGCTCGCGATGATCAGCGCGCGCTGGCAGTGCTCGCCGAGATCGGCCGGGCGCTGGCCCGCACAGGCGAGGTTCGCCCCGTCCTGGAACGCGCGCTCGAGCTCCTGGAGGAGGGGCTGGGCATCGTCCGCGGCGCGGTGTTCCTCTTCCACGAGGACTCCGGCGTGCTCCAGGTCGATGCCGCGCTGGGCATCTCCGACGAGGGGCTCGGGGCCCGCTACCGGCCCGGCGAGGGCATCATCGGGCGGGTCCTCCAGTCCGGGCGGCCGGTGGTGGTGCCGGCCAGCGCGCGAGAGCCACTGCTGCTGAACCGGGCCTTCCAGCGGCGCCGGACCGGCTCGCCCGAGGTGAGCGTCCTCTGCGTTCCCATCACCTTCGACCGCCAGCCGGCCGGGGTCCTGATGGTGGACGTGCCGTTCCAGCCCGGTCGGGACTTCCAGTCGGAGATGCAGTTTCTCGGTGTCGTTGCTGCGATGATGGCCCAGGCGCTTCGCGCGCAACGGGCGATCGAGGACGAGCGCAACCGGCTGCTGGCGGAAAACAAGAATCTCCGCTCCGAGCTGGAGGAACGCTACGACCTGTCGAACATCGTGGGCACCAGCGGGCCGATGAAGCAGGTTTACGAGCAGATCGCCCAGGTGGCGCAGTCGGCGACCACGGTCCTGGTCCGGGGCGAGTCGGGCACCGGCAAGGAGCTCATCGCACACGCGATCCACTACAACTCACCGCGCGCCTCGAAGCCCTTCGTCAAGGTGAGCTGTGCCGCGCTCCCGGACACGCTGATCGAGTCGGAGCTCTTCGGCTACGAGAAGGGCGCCTTCACCGGAGCGCAGGCCCGGAAGCGCGGGCGATTCGAGCTGGCCCACGGCGGCACGCTGTTCCTCGACGAGGTGGGCGAGCTCAACCTGTCCACCCAGGTGAAGCTGCTGCGCGTGCTCCAGGAGGGCGAGTTCGAGCGGCTGGGCGGGACGGAGACGATCAAGGCCGACGTCCGGCTCATCGCCGCCACCAACCGGGACCTCGAGGCGGCAATGGCGGAGAAGCAGTTCCGCGAAGACCTGTACTACCGGCTGAACGTGTTCTCGATCTTCGTGCCGCCACTGCGGGACCGGAAGCCGGATGTGATGCTCCTGGCGGACCACTTCCTCATGAAGTACGCGCGCCGGCACAACAAGCGCATCAAGCGGATCGCCACGCCGGCGATCGACATGCTGATGAGCTACCACTGGCCGGGAAATGTCCGGGAGCTGGAGAACATCATGGAACGGGCGGTGCTCACCTGTGACGGTCAGGTGATCCACGGACACGCCCTGCCGCCCACGCTCCAGACCGCCGAGGCGTCGGGGACCACCGTGCAGTCTTCGCTCTCCGATGCGATCGAGCAATACGAGAAGGACCTGATCGTGGACGCGCTGAAGAGCTCGCGCGGCAATCGCGCGAAGGCCGCGCGGCTGCTCGGCACCACCGAGCGGATCATCGGGTACAAGATCCGCAAGTACGACATCGAGGTCGCGCGGTTCCGTGGTGGCGGGGCCTCGCTGGCGCCGGTGCGCCGCCGGACCGGCACGCGCTGATCGAGCGGATTGCGCCGGGAGGCGAGCCCTCAAGGTCGGCGATCGCCCGGGACACCGTCGGTCCGGCCAAGAGTCTGGTCGTACCAGGACAGGCTTTCCTGGACGACTCTTTCCCGCACCGGCATGTGGGCCGATTCGATGACCACGAGCCGTTTCTGCTCCGGCGGGGTTCCGAGCAGGCGGAACATCGGCTCCTGCGAACTCTCCACCGGGAAGTAGTCATCGTACCGGCCGTTGAGCATCAACACGGGGATCCGGACACGCGGGAGGAAGTTGAATGGGTCGGCTTCGGGGAGTGGCCTTGCTCCACTGAGACCGGCGACGACGAGCACCGCGGTCCTGAGCCGGGGCTCCACGGCGGGGACGAGCCCTCCGAGCATGCCGCCCCAGCTCATTCCGAAGAAGCCGATCTTCTCGCGATCGATGTCCTCGCGCGTCTCGAGGTAGTCGATGCTCCGTCTCAGGTCCTGGGTCCACCGGATCACGGCATCGCGGTAGGCAACCGAGGAGTCGGGAGACACGCTCTTGAGCTCGGTCGGGCGCTCGCCAGTGCCCCGGTAAACCGGAATCACGAGCGCCCGGCCACTCCGGATGAGGAACTCGAAGTACTCGACTCGCCGCTCGAGGGTGGCCATGGGCTCCGATTCGGGAAGCGCGCTCGCGCCCGGCCAGACGACCACCGCCTGGTAGCGAGTGCCGTGCATCCGGGGAAGGTAGAGATGAGCGACCATCCGCTCCCTGCCATACGTCGCATCGAAGGTGACCTTCTCCTGGATCCACTCCGGACGGGTCTCCCTCTGCACCAGCCTGGCGTTCAGGGGCTTCCGGTCGTAGGCATAGAGCCGCTGGTAGATCTGGAACTCGGCGTTTCCCGCCGGCGTCTCGTGCGCGTAGTTTCGGGCGCCGGCTCCGGGCCCCTCGAGCGGCTGCCGTGCTGCGTCGAGCCGGGCGTCCGGACTCAGGTAGGTGACGAGCCGGAAGCCATTGGTGGGTGAGCGGTCCCAGGACGGCTGGATTGCCAGCGCTGCATACGCATACGTCGGATCATCCCAGCCCCCGCCGAGGATGTAATGCGCATCGGGGCGAGCTATCCCTTCGTTGAAGGTCCACTCGCGCACGTTCCCTGCCATGTCGAGCGCGCCGAATTCGCTCATGCCCTGGTGGGTGCCGACCGGAGCAGGCCCGCGGTTGTTGAAGTTACTCGCTCGCACGATCGGCACGGACACCGCCGGCCCCCAGGCGGCCCGGCGCCAGTGGAACACGCTCGGAAGGTCGCGTCCCTCGAAGGCAGCGTAAGCCGCAGCCTCGTACCAGCTGACCCCGCCCACCGGAAATTCCTCCTGACCCGGCGGGTAGGTCCCGTCGCGCCAGGTGCTCGGCCCCGGCCGTCCGGTCCCGTCGGTGAACCGTCGCATCGCCTCGGCCCAGGTCAGCCGGTGTTCCTTCTCGCCGAAGAGGTGGCGCCAGAGCTCCGGACTTCGATAGCCGCCCGCATCCACGAAGGCCTTGTACCGGCGGTTGGTCACCTCGTAGCGATCGATGAGGAAGCCCGGGAGCAGCAGCTCCTGGTCCTCCGCTCCAGGGCCGAAGTGTCCGCCGGGAACGTGGACGACGTCGTCCGGAATCGTGCCCAGCCGGTCGAGCGGAAAGGGATCGGTGAACGCATGCGTTGGCGCCGCCTCGGATGGATGGTACCCGTCGAGCTCGAAGCGGAGTCGCCGTGCGGCAATCGGGTACATCATCTGGATCGGCGTCGTCCCGAGGTGCTCCCACGGCGCGTTGCCGGCGTCGTAGTCCCGCCAGGACACCCTTGCGCCGGATGGGTCCGTGGAGATGGTGACCGGCCGCGCGAACGTCCACCACACCCTGGCCAGCTCCTCGTTCCCCGGAAGCACCGCCTCCGCGCGCATCGCCAGCCGCTGTGCCGCCATGACCTGGTTCGAATGCGCGAGCCGCCGGAGCTCCGGGATGACCTCCGCGTGGAGCCACCTCTCGTCGCGGCGATTGCCACGCACGACCGCAGTCGAGACGACGAGGATTCCCGCGAGCACGCCCACTGGAAGCCCGAGCATTCCGAGGAGGCGCGTCCGCCGGGCTCGCCGGCTCTCCGCGTTCGCAAGTTCCTCCAGCAGCGTGGCCGCATCCGGATACCGATCCGCCGGGTTCCGACAAAGCGTCCGGCCGAGGACGCGCGCGGCACGCCGTGACGCACCGGGTGGAACTGGCACCCGGTCCGCACCGGGCGCGAGCTTCTCGGGGAACTGCCCGAACAGGAGCCGGTGAAGGATGACTCCCACCGCCCAGAGATCCGTCCGTCCGTCCGTCGCGGTTCCCTTGGCCTGCTCGGGGGCCATGGTCCCCGGCGTTCCACCGGCGATTCGGATGAGCCGTCCCGGGATGTCCTCGGCCCAGTCGAGGCCAGCCAGCCCGAAATCGAGGACCTTCACGCGCCCGTCGCGGAGGACGAAGACGTTCTGCGTCTTGAGGTCGAGGTGGAGAACTCCCAGGCCGTGCGCGTACGCCAGCGCCTGGGTGATCTGTCCGACGACTTCCCATGCCCGCTCCTCAGCGAACGCGCCGCGAGCGAGCTGGCGCTCCAGCGATTCTCCATCGAGGAGCTCGAGGACGAGGAACGGCGCGTCGTTCCACGCTCCCCAGTCGTATGCGGTGACGATGTTCGGGTGGTTCAGCCGGGCGGTGGCGCGGGCCTCCCGGTAGAAGACCGCCAGCTGAGAATCGTTCAGCCGTCGCAGCTTGAGCAGCTTGATGGCCACCGGGCGCGATAGGACCTGGTCTCGCGCTTCGAATACCCGGGCGAAGCCGCCGTGGCCAATCTCCCGGACCAGCTCGAACCGCTCCGCAAGGACGAGTCCCGGTGCGAGCTCCACCCGCTCCGCCAGCTTCTCCTCGACTGGCGCGCGCGCCACCTGCCGGAGGAGTGACGCGAAGGCGGCGGATTCGACGGTCTCGACGGGCGAAGCGCTGGTGGAGAGCCCCACACTTTTAGTCTCGGTCGCCAAGCAGGCTCACCCCCGGGGCCGGTCGATCGTCGCATGGTACCCTCGCAGCGTGGAAGAGCTCGAGGGAGAGATCGCGCGTCTGCTGGAGACGAACGATCTTCCCGGAGCGGCATCCGCGATCATGCGTGGCTACGGCCCTGCGGTCCTCGGGTACCTGGCGAGCCTGGCACGTGACGAGGACAGGGCCGACGACGTCTTCGCGCAGTTCTCCGAGGACCTGTGGCGAGGTCTGCGCGGGTTCAAGCGTGGGTGCTCCGCGAAGACCTGGGTGTACACGCTCGCCTGGCACGCGTGGATCCGCCACGAGAGAGAAGCATTCCACCGTCATGCTCGCCCGTTGGTCACCGAGGAGATGTCGCGACTCGCCGCCGAGGTCCGCTCGACGACTGCGCTTCATCTCAAATCCGAGGCGAAGGACGCCGTGGCACGCCTCCGGGAGCAGCTCACACCGGCCGAGCAGTCACTCCTGGTGCTCCGGATCGACCGGGGCCTTGCCTGGGCCGATGTGGCCGCGGTCATGTCCACCGCGGAGGAGACGCTCGATCCACGCGCGGCCGCCAAGCGGTTCGACCGGGTGAAGGAGAAGCTTCGCAAGCTGGCGATCGAGGCCGGGTTGCTGAGGAGCTCGTAGCCGAACCTGCCCTCACCGACCGGGCAAGGCGGCCACCTCCAGCAACTCGGCCGGCCTCTCCGCCGGGACGCCGTGACGTTTCCACCACAGATGTCGAATCCTGCCCGGCCGGTCTCTATCCAGTCGCAACGCTTGGGGGTCGGTCATGCATACGATTGGTTCGAGGATATTCGCGGCGCTTCTCATGGCGGGCGCTGCCGCCTGCGGTTCTTCAGCCGCGCGGCCTGAGGCGGCCGAGAATGCGGAATCAGGGCTCTCCCTTGCAGATCCGGTACTGGCCTGGAATGACATCACCGGCCAAGCCATCGCCACCGCCGCGGCGACCAATTCCCCTCCGCGTCCGGGGCCCTCTTCCGTCCTCGACTACGCCATGGTCCACGCGGCCATGCACGACGCCGTGCAGGCCATCGAAGGACGGTTCGAACCCTATGCCGTCGTGATCCCGGGAGCATCCGGATCGTCGTTCGCGGCCGCGGCCAAGGCGGCGCACGACGTGCTCGTCAACCGCTTTCCCGCTCAGGCCGCGTTTCTCGACTCGAAGTACATGGGCTACCTGGGCGACAACGGCTTGGCGGTGAACGATCCGGGAGTGGCCGTGGGTCAACAGGCAGCCGCCGGCCTCATCGCCCTGCGGGCCAACGACGGCAGCTTCCCGAATCCGCCGCTGCCCCCCTTCACCGGTGGAACCAGTCCCGGTGAGTGGCGTCCGACGACCTCCTATCTGGCCGGGCCTCCTCCCAGCGGAGCGGCGATGGCCGCCGAGTGGCTCGCCTTCATGACTCCGTTCACGTTGAAGAGCCCGGACCAGTTTCGCCCGCCGGCACCTCCCGCGCTCACCAGCGGCAAGTACACGAAGGAGTACGAGGAGGTGAAACGCCTGGGCCGAGACGTCAATAGCGAGCGCACCGAGGCGCAGACCGACCTGGCGATCTTCTGGAACCTGAATTTCATCCTTCAATGGAATGTCGCGCTCCGCGACATCTCGGCCGCGCACATCGACGACATCGCCGAGAGTTCCCGGCTCTTTGCGCTCGCCAACCTGGCGATGGCGGACGCCGTCATCAGCGCGTGGGACTGCAAGAGGCACTTCGTGTACTGGCGGCCGGTCACGGCGATCCAGGAGGGGGACGCCGACGGAAACCCGAAGACCGAAGGCGACCCGAGCTGGCGTCCATTCATCAACACGCCGCCCTACCCGGAGTACAGCTCGGGCGCAAACAACGTCACGGGCGCGACGACGAAGACGCTCGCGCTCTACTTCCACGGGAACAGCTTCACCTTCCAGGTCAGGGGCAACCCGCTGGCCAACCCTCCGATCCGCACCTATACACATTTCTCCGACGCGGCCGCTGACGTGGTCGAGGCCCGCATCCTCCAGGGCATCCACTTCCGCTCTGCGGACTTCTTCGGGCGGAGGCAGGGCCGGAGCGTGGCCAAGTGGGTCTTCACGCACTACCTGCGGCCCGTCCGCGGACACCCCGGGGACGAGGACGACGCCGAAGACGAGTGAGATCGCGTGAGGTGCCTCGAGGCCCACTCAAGTCGCCGCGGACAGCTCGACCGTCTTGCCTGCCGCACGGAGCACGTGCTCGGCGATCTCCTGGACGCCGACTCCGTGCGTCACCTGGGCGAAGACCGTCGGGCCGGCGCCGCGCATCTTCCGCGCATCCCGATCCATCACGCCGAGGTCTGCCCCGACGTGCGGTGCCAGGTCGGTCTTGTTGATGACCAGCAGATCCGACTGGGTGATGCCCGGGCCTCCCTTGCGCGGCACCTTGTCCCCGCCTGCGACGTCGATGACGTAGATGGTGTAGTCCGCTAGCTCCCGGCTGTACTGGGCGGCCAGGTTGTCGCCGCCGCTCTCCACGAAGAGCAGCTCCGGCGCGGGGCGCACCTCCTTCATCAGCCGTTCCAGTGACAGGAGGTTGTGGCTGATGTCCTCGCGGATCGCCGCGTGGGGACACCCCCCCGTCTCCACCGCCCGGATGCGCTCCTGAGGCAGGGCCTCGTTCCGGACGAGGAACTCGGCGTCCTCCCGGGTGAAGATGTCGTTGGTCACCACTCCGAGACTGACCCGGTCGCGCAGGAGCCGGCACAGCGCGAGGACCAGCGCCGTCTTCCCGCTCCCCACCGGCCCGCCGACCCCCACCGTGAACGCGCGCTCGTGGGTGTCGCGCCGCATCGGTCGCTCGCGCTGGTGGAAGTGGCCGGGATGGTCGGCGTGGCTGTGGTCGCCTTCGTGGCCCATGGCGCGAAACTCCTCAGGACTGGAACAGCCGCGAGTGCAGCCGGTCGTGCGTGGCGTGGAACAGGTCGAGCAGCGGCGCGGGCTGGGCCAGGTCGTCCACTCCCAGCGAGCCGCAGCGGCTCGCCACCTCGTCGAGCGCCGGCGCGAGCTCGCCGAGCATTCGCTGCGCCTCGTAGGTCCCCGCCAGACCCAGCCGCACGCCCGCGGAGAGCACGCCGCGCGCGCTGCTCCAGAGGAACAACCGCTGCGTCTCCTCGAGCGACATCGCGAGCGCACGGAACACCACGCCCCAGAGCGGCGCGAGGTGCATGCACAGTCCCTCGGGCGCCCGTGGTGCCTCCTCGGGGAAGACGCGTGCGCAGGTGGAGAAGAAGGCCTCGCCCTGAGTGCGGCTCGCGCGGTTGGCGATGTGGTTGGCGAGGAACACGTCCGCCCGGGCGTCCAGCAGCACGAGCTTTCCCGCATCGAGCCAGGCCTCCCGGGCGAGGGGAAGGGCGCCGAACCCCGCCTGCCACAGCACCGCCCGGGTGAAGGCCCGGAGGTCCCGGACCTCGCCTGCCTGCGCCGCGGCCTCCAGCCCGCCCGAGTGGGCGAAGCCTCCAGTGGGGAAGGCCGAGTCTGCGAGCTGGAGGAGCCGCCAGGAAACCATGGCCGTCAGAAGAGCGAGTACCGCTGCGCGAGGGGAAGGGTGCGGGCCGGCTCGCAGCGGAGGAGGACTCCGTCTGCGCGCACCTCGTAGGTCTCCGGGTCGACCTCGAGCTGCGGGAGCGCATCGTTGAGCTTCATGTGGCGCTTGCCCAGCCCCCGGCACCCGCGCACCGCGGAGAGACGCTTCCTGAGCCCGAGCTTCGCCACCGTTCCCTCGGCCAGTGCCCGCTGGCTGACCAGCGCGAGGCTGATGGCGCCCGGCGCCCGGGCCCCGAACATCGGCCGCATGATCAGCGGCTGCGGCGTGGGGATGGAGGCGTTGGCGTCACCCATCTGCGCCCAGGCGATGAACCCGCCCTTGATCACCAGCTCCGGCTTCAGCCCGAAGAACCCCGGCTTCCACAGCACGAGGTCCGCCAGCTTCCCCACCTCGACCGATCCGGTCTCGTGGGCGAAGCCGTGGGCGATCGCCGGGTTGATGGTGTACTTCGCGACGTAGCGACGGATGCGGAGATTGTCGTTGTGGCCCTGCTCCTCGGGGAGCCGTCCGCGCTGCTCCCGCATCTTGTGCGCGGTCTGCCAGGTGCGGGTGATGACCTCGCCGACCCGGCCCATCGCCTGGCTGTCGCTGGACATCATGCTGATCGCGCCCAGGTCGTGAAGGATGTCCTCGGCGGCGATGGTCTCGGCGCGGATGCGGCTCTCGGCGAAGGCCACGTCCTCGGGGATTTCGCGATCCAGGTGGTGGCAGACCATGAGCATGTCCAGGTGCTCGTCGAGGGTGTTGGCGGTGAAGGGGCGGGTGGGGTTGGTGGAGGAGGGGAGGACGTGCGGCACGCCGCAGACCCTGAGGATGTCCGGGGCGTGTCCGCCGCCCGCGCCCTCCGAGTGGTAGGCGTGGATGGTCCGCTCCCGGAACGCGGCGATGGAGTCGTCCACGAAGCCCGACTCGTTCAGCGTGTCGGTGTGGAGCGTGACCTGGACGTCCTCGCCCTCGGCGATGTCGAGGCAGCAGTCGATGGTGGCCGGAGTCGTCCCCCAGTCCTCGTGGAGCTTGAGGCCGAGGGCCCCGCCGCGGATCTGATCGACCAGCCCCTCCGGGCGCGAGCTGTTGCCCTTCCCGCTGAAGCCGATGTTGAGGGGGATGTCGTCCACCGCCTCCAGCATCCGCGCGATGTTCCAGATGCCCGGCGTGCAGGTGGTGGCGTTCGTGCCGGTGGCTGGACCGGTGCCGCCGCCGATCCAGGAGGTGATGCCGCTGGCCAGCGCCTCGTCGGCCTGCTGCGGGCTGATGAAGTGGATGTGGCTGTCGATGCCCCCGGCGGTGAGGACCTGCCCCTCGCCGGCGATGGCCTCGGTGGTCACTCCCACCACCATCCCGGGCGTCACTCCGGCCATCACGTCCGGGTTCCCGGCCTTGCCGATGCCGGCGATGCGGCCGTGCTTGATACCAACGTCCGCCTTGTAGATGCCGCCGTGGTCGATGATCAGCGCGTTGGTGATGACGGCGTCGAGCGCCTCGTGATCCTGTGCGCCGGACTTCTGTCCCTGTCCGTCGCGGAGCACCTTGCCGCCGCCGAACTTGCACTCGTCGCCGTAGGTCGTGAGGTCTCGCTCCACCTCGGCCACGAGCGCCGTGTCGCCCAGTCGCACCCGATCCCCCGTGGTGGGGCCGTAGAGGTCGGCATAGTGGCGCCGGTCCAGAAGGCGGCTCATGGCTGCTCCCGGTGGGAGAATCCGCGATCCTTCATCGCCGCCAGGAACCGCTCGCGCCCGGAGTCGCTCACCGGACCCTCGCCGAGCGCATTGCCGCCAAGCACCACCTTCGCCCCGGCGAGGGCCACCAGCTGCACGGTCTTGCTCTCGCCCGGCTCGAAACGCACCGCCGTCCCCGCCGGGATGTCCAGCCGCATGCCGTAGGCCCGCCCCCGGTCGAACTCCAGCGCGCGGTTCGTCTCGGCGAACGGGTAATGGCTGCCGACCTGGATCGGGCGGTCGCCACGGTTGAGAACCGCCAGGCTCACCGTCTCCCGTCCGGCGTTCAGCTCGATCTCCCCGGCCGCGGCGATCACCTCGCCCGGCACCGGGACGTCGGCCGCCGGCGGAAAGGCCTTCGGCATCGGGAGGAAGCTGCCGTGTAATGCCAGCGCGAGGTCGCCCTGCTCGAGCGCGATGGGGTGGTGCACCGTCACCAGCTTGGTGCCGTCGGGGAAGGTTCCCTCCACCTGCACCTCGGCAATGAGCTCGGGGACGCCGGGCAGCACCTGCGCCCGTCCGAGCATCCGCCGGCCGACGTCCATCAGGTCCGCCACGCTTCGGCCGTCGCGGATGAGCTCGAGGATCTGCGCCGAGATGAGCGCGACCGCCTCGGGGTAGTTCAGGCGCAGCCCGCGGGCGAGGCGCTTCTGGGCGAGGAACCCCGCCCCGTGAAGGATGAGCTTGTCGATGTCACGCGGCGACAGATGCATCGAGCCTCCAGGGGTCGTCCCCGAGCAGCGAGGGAAGCGCGGCGAGGTGGTGGCGCAGCCGCTGGACGAGCTGCTGCACCGACGGAGCGGCGACGCGCACCACCAGCGCACCGTCGCGGAGCGGGCTCGCGGACTCGGCGATCGCCGCGCCCGGGACGGCGGGGCAGGAGTCGATCCGCTCGCGCACCGTCGCGGCGATGCCGGCGAACAGTGGGCCCACCAGGAGCAACGTTCCGATGGCGCCGAAGCGCCCCATCCGCTCCTCGAGCGGACCGTGCGCCGGGTCGAGCAGCCAGCGCTCGTCGAGGAAGGGGGGGACCCTGAGCGTGCTCCGGCATCGGGCGAAGCCCCAGCGCTCGCGGCCCGCGGAGAGCACGTCCCAGAGCGCGAGCGAGCTTCCGGGGGCGAGCTGTACCTCGGTCGACTGGGCGAAGCTGGCCCCGCCGAAGCAGGCGGTGGGATCGGGGACCAGGACCAGCGCGCCGCCGTCCTCGACCCGGGCGACGGTCTCCGAGGACGCGCCCCGGACCGAGCGGAACACTCGCGTCGGTCCCTGCGAGGAGACGAAGGCCCGCGCTCCCGGCCCCACCGAGATCTCCAGCTCCAGCCGGTCGCCGTCCACGAGCCCTCCGCCGAGCGTGCTGGTGTAAGCCCAGGCGGCGCTGCCGTGGTTGCGCGGAGTGAGGAACCGGAGCGGGCTCTCGGCGTACGCGGTTTCCACCGCCGTTCCCGTCCCGGACTGCCGGAAGGAGAGCTGGCCCCGAGCCATGGCGTGCCTTGTAGCGCGGATCAGACCGCCAGGTGGCGCCGCACCTGCGCCGGATCCAGCGCGTCGATCCGCCCCCGGAGGACGATCTCCCCGCGGGACAGGACCGCGCAGTGCTCGGCCAGCTCGAGGGCGAAGTCGAGGTACTGCTCCACCAGGACGATGGTGATGCGCCGCTCGAGGAGCGCGCGGAGCACCCGCCCGATCTCCTTGATGGTGGAAGGCTGGATTCCCTCGGTGGGCTCGTCGAGGAGCAGGAGCCGTGGCCGGGAGATGAGCGCCCGGGCGATGGCGAGCTGCTGCTGCTGGCCACCCGACAGGTCGCCTCCCCGGCGGTGCCGCATGGTGCGGAGCAGGGGGAAGAGCTCCTCCAGCTCCTCCCGCGGCATGGTCGGCCCTCCCGCGGCGGCCGACTCGCCCACGCTCAGGTTCTCGGCGACGGTGAGCCGGGAGAAGATCTCCCGCCCCTGCGGCACGTAGCCCATCCCTCGGCGGGCCCGGGCGTGGGAGGGCAGGGCGGTGACGTTCTCTCCGTGGAGCTCCACCGTTCCGCTCCGCACCGGAAGCTCGCCCATGAGGCAGCGCAGAAGGGTGGTCTTCCCGACGCCGTTCCGTCCGAGGAGGGCGGTGCAGGTCCCGTCGGGCACTTCCAGATCTATGGTCCGGAGGGTGTGGCTGCCTCCGTAGTACTGCTCGAGTCCGCGCACGGTCAGCATCAGCGCCCCAGGTAGACGTCGATGACCCGTGGATCCTCCCGGATGGCGTCCATTGGCCCCTCCGCGAGGACCCGCCCCTCGTGGAGCACCGTCACCTTGCGGGCGATGCTGTCCACGAAGTGCATGTCGTGCTCCACCACCACCAGCGAGTGCTTGCCGACCAGCGAGCGCAGCAGCTCACCGGTCCGGGCGGTCTCCTCGTCGCTCATCCCGGCCACCGGCTCGTCGAGGAGCAGGAGGCCGGGGTCCTGGACCAGGAGCATGCCGATCTCCAGCCACTGCTTCTCGCCGTGGGAGAGGAGGTCGGCGAGCGTCCCCGCCCGGCCACGGAGGCCGATGAGCCCGAGCACCTCCTCGATGCGCTCCTTCTGCTCGGGGCGGAGCCTGGCGCGGAGCGTGGGGAACACCCGCTTGTCCATCCTCAGCGCCAGCTCGAGGTTCTCGAAGACGGTGTGCGCCCGGAAGATGGTCGGCTTCTGGAATTTGCGGCCGACGCCGGCGTGGACGATCTCCGCCTCGGACATCCGGGTGAGGTCGTGCGCCTCGCCGTACTGGACGTCGCCGATGTCGGGGCGGGTCCGCCCGGTGATGACGTCCATCAGGGTCGTCTTTCCCGCTCCGTTGGGGCCGATGACGCAGCGGAGCTCACCCGGCTCGACGAGGAGGCTGAGCGAGTCGAGCGCCTTGAACCCGTCGAAGGTCACGGTGACTCCACTGAGGTAGAGGACCGGCCCGTTCGCGGTATCCAGGTTCATGGCCTGCCCTCCCGCCAGAAGAGCCCCAGCACCCCGCGAGGGAGCCACCGCGTCACGACGATGAAGGAGAGGCCGAGGACGAACAGCCACAGCTCGGGGAAGGCGACGGTCAGCACGCTCTTCGCCCCGTGGAGCAGGGCCGCGCCGAGGATCGCCCCGAGCAGCGTGCCCCGCCCGCCCAGCGCCACCGCGATGGCGATCTCCACCGAGTTGGCGGGGGACATCTCGCTCGGATTGATGATTCCCACCTGCGGAACGTAGAGGGCGCCGGCGATGCCGCAGATGGCTGCGGAGAGGGTCCAGACGAAGAGCTTGAAGGAGACCGGGTCGTAGCCGCAAAAGCGCACCCGCTCCTCGGCGTCGCGGACCGCGGTCAGCACCCGGCCCAGCTTCGAGCGCACCAGGGCCCGGCAGAGCACCAGCGCCCCGAGGAGGAGCGTGGCCGAGAGCACCAGCAGCACCACCCGCGTCTTCGGGCTCGCCAGCGGGAAGCCGAGGATGCGCTTGAAGTCGGTGAAGCCGTTGTTCCCGCCGAAGCCGGTCTGGTTCCGGAAGAAGAGGAGCATCGCCGCGTAGGTGAGCGCCTGGGTAATGATCGAGAAGTAGACGCCGCGGATCCGCGAGCGAAAGGCGAACCAGCCGAAGACGAAGGCCAGCAGCGCCGGCACCAGCACCACCAGCACGGCCTGCTGGAGGAAGCGATCGGAGCCTGCCCAGAACCAGGGCAGCGCCTTCCAGTCGAGGAACACCATGAAGTCGGGCAGCACCGGATCGCCGTAGACCCCGTCCCGGCCGATGGCCCGCATCAGGTACATGCCCATCGCGTAGCCGCCGAGGGCGAAGAAGAGTCCGTGCCCGAGCGAGAGGATGCCGGCGTAGCCCCAGACCAGATCCATCGCCAGCGCGACGGTGGCGTAGCAGAGGATCTTCCCCACCAGGGTCACGGTGTAGTCGGAGAGGTGGAGCGCCGAGTCCGCCGGCACGAGGAGGTGCAACGCCGGCACGGCGACGACCAGCGCGCCGTAGACGGCGAGGATGACCGCCCAGATCCGTCGCGGGTACAGCCGGTGGGCCGGGGCCGGCCCGGCCACCACCGACGGCGAGAGAGCGACGGTCGCAGTGCTCACCCGTCCTCCAGTGCCCGCCCGCGCAGCGCGAACAGCCCCTGCGGGCGCCGCTGGATGAAGAGGATGACGAAGACCAGGACGACGATCTTCGCCATCACTGCTCCGGCCCACGGCTCGAGCAGCTTGTTCACCACCCCGAGACCGGCAGCGGCGATGGTCGTGCCCGCGAGCTGGCCCACGCCCCCGAGCACCACGACCATGAACGAGTCGACGATGAAGCCCTGTCCGAGCTCGGGGCCCACGTTGCCGATCTGGGAGAGGGCGCAGCCGCCGAGGCCGGCGATGCCCGACCCCACGGCGAAGGCGAGCAGGTCCACGCGCGGAGTCCGCACGCCCAGGCTGCCCGCGCGCTGGCGGTTCTGGGTCACCGCGCGGACCAGCAGTCCCAGCCGGGTGTGGGTGAGCAGCAGCCAAAGCCCGAGCAGGACGCCCGCGGAGAAGAGCAGGATGACGATGCGGTTCCACGGCAGGACCAGGTCGGGGAGCAGCGTCACGCCCCCGGACATCCAGCTGGGATTGGAGACCTCCACGTTCTGCGCGCCGAAGGCCATCCGGATGGTCTGGATGATCAGCAGGCTCGCCCCCCAGGTCGCGAGCAGCGTCTCCAGCGGCCGGCCGTAGAGCTTCCGCACCACGGTGATCTCGAGGAGCGCGCCCACCAGCGCCGCGGCGAGGAACGAGGCCGGGAGCGCGGCCAGGAGGTACCAGTCGAAGTGATGCGAGCCGCGGAAGAGGGCCTGGACGCCCCAGGTGGCGTAGGCGCCGACCATCAGCAGCTCGCCGTGGGCCATGTTGATGACCCCCATCAACCCGAACGTGATGGCCAGCCCGAGCGCGGCGAGGAGGAGGACGCTTCCCAGGCTCAGCCCGGAGAACAGCAGGCCCACCATCGCCGCGCGCTGCAGCGCGAGGTCCACGTCACGGATCGCGTCGCGGAGCCCGGCGAGCACGGCCGGGTCCTGCTCCACCTCCAGCCGCTGCACGAGCTGCCGCTTCGCGTGGGCCTTGCGCAGCTCCGCGATCGCCGCGAGTCGCCGGGCCGGATCCGGGCTGGCCAGGGCGAGCATCGCCGAGGTCGCGCGGAGGACCCCGAGTACTCGAGGCTCGGTCTCGCGTCCCAGCGCCTTCTCGACCGCAGGGAGGACCTCGGGGCCGGGGTTGTCTTGAAGCACGCGCGCGGCGGCGAGGCGGTCCGCCGGGGATCCCTCGGCGAGCGACAGGGCCGCCACCGCCCGCTCCAGGCTCTTCCGGAGCCGGTTGTTGATCGTCACCTGCTCCAGGTCATCGCGGTCGACCGGTACCGGAGCACCGGTGAGCGCATCCTGGAGCGCGCCTTCCCGGTCGACGAGCACCTGCGTCTGGCCGAGGTAGAGGTTCCCCTCCAGGAGCGCCCGGAGGACGGGCAGAGCGTGCACGTCGGTCGCCTCCACCAGGGAAGCGAGGGTCTCGTCGCGAGACTCGGGTCGGACCAGCCGGTCCAGTGTGGCGGCATCGAGCGTGGTGAGTGGGCGCGGCTCGGGCGGGGCGGCCTCGCCAGCGCGGGCCGCCGCCGCCATTGCCAGTATGAGCAGCGTGAGCAGCCGCTCAGCGCTCGGCACGCTTCTCATTGCCGGGGATGAACGGGCTCCAGGGCTGGGCGCGCAGCGGCTTGGAGGTCTTCCACACCACCGAGAACTGCCCGTTGGCCTGGACCTCGCCGATCATCACCGGCTTCCACAGGTGGTGGTTGGTCTCGTCCATCTTCAGAGTGAAACCGGAGGGGGCGGAGAAGGTCTGCCCGGACATCGCGGCCCGAACCGGATCCACCTTGGTGGTCCCGGCCTTCTTCACCGCCTGGGCCCACATGTGGATGCCGACGTAGGTGGCCTCCATCGGGTCGTTGGTGACGCGCGCATCCCCGCCGGGGAGTCCGTTCTTCTTCACGTACTCCTTCCACTGCTTGATGAAGGCGGTGTTCATCGGGTTCTTCACCGACATGAAGTAGTTCCAGGCCGCGAGGTGGCCGACCAGCGGCTTGGTGTCGATGCCCCGCAGCTCCTCCTCGCCGACGGAGAAGGCGACCACCGGGATGTCGGTCGCCTTCAGGCCCTGGTTCCCGAGCTCCTTGTAGAAGGGAACGTTGGAGTCGCCGTTGATGGTGGAGATGACCGCGGTGTGCCCGCCGGCGCCGAACGCTTTGATCTGCGCGACGATGGTCTGGTAGTCGCTGTGGCCGAAGGGCGTGTACGTCTCCTGGATGTCCTTGTCGGTGACTCCCTTGGAGTGCAGGAACGCCCGGAGGATCTTGTTGGTGGTGCGCGGGTAGACGTAGTCGGTCCCCAGCAGGAAGAAGCGGGTCGCGCCGCCGCCCTCCTTGGACATGAGATATTCCACCGCGGGGATGGCCTGCTGGTTGGGAGCGGCGCCGGTGTAGAAGACGTTGGGGCTCAGCTCCTCGCCCTCGTACTGCACCGGGTAGTAGAGCAGCCCGTTCAGCTCCTCGAAGACCGGGAGCACCGACTTCCGGGAGACCGAGGTCCAGCAGCCGAACACCGCGGCCACCTTGTCCTTGGTCAGGAGCTGCCGGGCCTTCTCCGCGAAGAGCGGCCAGTTCGAGGCCGGGTCCACCACCACCGGCTCGATCTTCTTCCCCAGCAGCCCTCCCTTGGCGTTCAGCTCGTCGATGGTCATCAGCGCCACGTCCTTCAGCGACGTCTCGCTGATCGCCATCGTCCCCGACAGGGAGTGGAGGATCCCGACCTTGATGGTCTCCTCCGCTCGCGCGTCGGAGGCGGAGAGCGTGAGGACACATGCCAGCGCTGCGAGCCCGAGGCCTCTGTTCATCGTTCGCTGTCTCCTTCGGCCCGCCGCGGGCCGGGCGAGGAGGCTGCAAGCGAAAGGCCACGTCGCCGCGCGGGCGCTCCCTCGGGATCACCTCGGGCTGACATCGAGGCCAGCAGACAAATTTGTCGGAATTGCTAGAGAAGGCGACGGGATTGTCGGGAGCCTACCGACCGGTCAGTGCCCGGCCGGGAACCCTGTCGGCCCGCGGTCCGGCCCGTGACGCATCCAGCCGGACAAAAATGTCGGATCGCAGGAACGGGTGACGAAATTGTCACCGTCCGGTGACTCAGGGCGAGGGGGCGAGGGAGGCGAACTCGCGCTCCAGGGCCTTGGCCACGCCGCCCCGGAACCCCTCGGCCAGGGGGCGGGAGACCGGGTCGGGGAAGATGTCCTCCTCCCCGCGCTCCAGCCCGTCGAGGATCCCCGCTGCGGCGGACTCCGGCGAGGCCTTGGGGACGGGGATCCCGCGGGCCATCTCGGTGTCGACCGGGCCGAGGAACACGGCGTGGACCGACACCCCCTGGCCCGAGAGGAAGAGCCTGAGCGACTGGGTCATCGAGAACGCGGCCGCCTTCGAGATGGAGTAGGCGGGGACGACCGGCACCGGGGCGATGGCGGCCAGCGAGAGGACGTTCACGATCGCGCCTCCGGACCGGGTCAGGAGCGGCAGGAAGGCCCGCGACATCCGGAGCGAGCCGAAGCAGTTCACCGCCAGCTGCCGCTCGATGGCCTCGAACTCGCTGAGGTCGTCGGGGACGGCGATGCCGGCGTTGTTGACCAAGAGATCCAGGCTCCCCAGCTCGCGGGCGGCCCGCTGGATCTGCGCGTCGCTCGTCACGTCCAGCGTCACCGGGACCACGCGGGGGTCCGGATGCTGCAGACGTCCGCGCGTCCCGGCGAACACTTTCCGCGCCCCTCGCCGGAGCGCCTCGTTGACCAGGGCCTCTCCGATGCCTCGGTTGGCGCCGGTGATGAGAATCGTCTTGTCGGTGGTCTTCATGTCGTGTCTCTCGATGTCAGGAGGAGGTCGGGCTCAGCGGCTGCTCGACCGGGTGAAGGGGAGGGCTCGCCGGTATCGCCACGCCGCGAGCGAGAGCCCGGCGAGCGCCAGCGCGATGCCGAGGGGACGGAGCCAGACGACCCAGGAGGCCGCGGCTCCGAGGAAGGAGAGGTACATCGCCAGGCACAGCGGGCACTTGGGGACCAGTACCGTGATCAGCGCGCCGACAGCTGCGACGCCCAGCGGCCGCCGTGCAGGGCGGAGGGAGTCAGCGGTCATACTCGTCCCTCCTCCGGAGCCAGGTCATCGAGAAGTCGAGGCCGCCCTCGTCACGCCCCTTCGGGACGAGGTCGAGGTACTGGTAGGCGACGTTGAGCGCGTCGATGCCGCGTCCGTAGGTCGAGTAGGTGTGAAAGACCGCACCGCTCGCGTCCTTCGCGAAGACGCTCGCCCCCGGCATGTCGATCTCGCCTTGCCGGAGCGGCTCGTAGTTGTAGACGGCCCTGCCGCTCCTCAGCTCCTCGGGGCGAAAGGAGACGTTGAAGTCGTAGTTGAAGTCGCTCGGGGCCGACGACACCCAGGGGAACGTCCAGCCGAAGCGCCGGGCATAGGCCTGCAGCTTCTCCAGCGGCGCGCGCGAGACGGCGAGGAAGGTGACGTCGCGGTGGGCGAGGTGGACCGGGATGTGGTCGAAGCTCTCCGCCCAGAACGAGCAGCTCTTGCAGCCCGCCTCCCACTCCGGCGCGAACATGAAGTGGTACATCGCCAGCTGGCTCCGGCCGTCGAACAGCTCGGCCAGGGTCTTCCGCCCGGTGGGGGTGTCGAAGAGGTAGATCTTCCCCACCTGCAGCCAGGGGAGGGCACGCCGCTCGACGCTGAGCGCGTCACGCAGGTGGGTGAGCTCCTTCTCCCTGGCGAGGAGCCTCTTCCGAGCCGCCAGCCACTCGTCCTTCGATCGTGCGAGGTTCATCGTCGACTCCTGTTCGGTCGTCTCTGACCGGCTCAGGAATACCGAGGGCGCCGGAGCGGGCGGGAGTAACAAGAGCGACGGGGTTACGATCGACGGATGGATTCTTCGATTGCCGCGGCGGCGCGCGCTCTGCGTGCCGGAGATCCGCTGGGTGCGCTCAAGCGTGTCGCGCTTCGAGACGACCCGGCGGCGCTCGCGCTGCGGGGAATCGCGATGGCCCAGCTGGGGGACTTCCCCAGGGCGCGGGAGCTGCTGCGGCGTGCCGCGCGCGGATTCGGGCCCCGGGAGAGCGTCGGCCGGGCCCGCTGCCTCACCGCGGAGGCGGAGGTGGCCCTCGCCGCCCGAGATCTCGGATGGCCCTCGCGCGGGCTCGCCGAGGCGCTGCGGATCTTCGAGGCGCACGGCGAGCGGGAGAACGCCGCGCACGCGAGGCTCCTCCAGATCCGGCGGCTGCTCCTGGTCGGCCACGTCGACGAGGCGGACGGTGCCCTCGGGACCCTCGAGCCCGGCCTCCCCGCGCGCCTCTCCGCCGTCGCCGAGCTGGTCGCCTTCGAGATCGCCGTCCGCCGCGGCCGGCCCGCGCAAGCGCTCGGCGCCCTGGAGAAGGCGAGGGAGGCGGCGTTGCGCTCGGGCGTCGGCGCCCTCGTCGCCGAGGTGGAGCAGGCGGGACGGGCGCTGGTGCTTCCTGCCGCCCGGCTGGTCGGGGGAGGGGAAGCGCGACCGGTGACCCTGGCCGAGGTGGCGGAGGTGCTCGCCTCGCCGGACCTGATCGTCGACGGCTGCCGGCGGGCGACCCGGCGCGGTGAACGGGTGGTGCGGCTCGATCGCCGCCCGGTCCTCTTTGCGCTGCTCCGGGCGCTCGCCGAGGCCTGGCCCGGAGACGCGACCCGTGCGGTGCTGATGGAGCGGGCCTTCGGCGCCAGGCGGACCAACGATTCGCATCGCGCCCGGCTCCGGGTGGAGATGGGACGGCTGCGCCGGGAGCTGCGTCCGCTGGCCGAGGTGCGAGCCACTCCCGGCGGCTTCGGTCTCATCCCTCGTGGCGGGGTCGCGGTGCGGCTCCTGGCCCCTCCCATCGAGAGCCCCGACGCGGCGGTCCTGGCGCTGCTCGCCGACGGGGAGGGCTGGTCGACCTCGGCCCTGGCCCTGGCGCTCGGGTCCAGCCAGCGGACCGTCCAGCGAGCGCTCCGCGCGCTCGAGGAGGCAGGGCAGGTGCGCTCGGCCGGCCGGGGGCGCTCGCAGCGCTGGCTCTCGGCGCCCATCACCGGATTCGCGACGACCTTGTTGCTCCCCGGGTCGGAGGGCTTCGGCTAGGAGGAGGCGATGGCGAAGAAGGAGCAGCCGGCGGAGATCGTCCGCGAGTACGGCCCGTTCTCCGGAGTGTCCAATGTGGCCGGCGTGAGCTTCGATGGACGGCGGGTCTGGTTCGCCGCCGGGGAGACCGTGCGCGCGTTCGACCCGGAGACCGGCTCGAGCGAGAAGGTGCTCGACGTCGCCGGCGATGCGGGCACGGCCTTCGATGGCCGGTACCTCTGGCAGATCGCCGACCAGCGGATCCACAAGGTCGACCCGGCGACGGGGAAGGTGCTGTCCTCGATTCCCGCCCCGGGGCAGGGACGCGACTCCGGGCTGGCCTGGGCGGAAGGGACGCTCTGGGTCGGTCAGTACCGGGATCGGAAGATCCACCAGGTCGACCCCGAGACCGGCGCGGTCCTCCGCAGCATCGAGTCGAACCGCTTCGTCACCGGCGTCACCTGGGTGGACGGAGAGCTGTGGCACGGGACCTGGGAGGAGAACGAGTCCGAGATCCGGCGGATCGATCCCCTGACCGGGGAGGTGCTCACCCGGCTGGCGATGCCCGAGGGCATCATGGTCAGCGGGCTCGAGTCGGACCAGCGCGATCTGTTGTACGCCGGCGGCGGCCCGAGCGGTCGCGTCCGCGCCGTGCGCCGGCCGAAGCGCTGAGCCGAGCGTTCAGCCCGCCTTGAGCGCGCGGGCCATGCGGAGAGCAGCCTCGGCGAGCTCGTCCTCGTCGTGGTAGGTGAAGCCGAGCCGGAGGAAACGCAGGTCCTTCCCCGCGAAGTCGAGCATCCCCGCGCCCCGGAAGAGCACGCCGAGCTTTCTCCCGGCCTGCTCCCACGGAGCGAGCTCGATCCCGTCGTCCGTGACCTCCACCCAGAGCGCCATTCCACCGTTCGGAACGCGGAAGCTGAGGACGCTGCCCAGGCGGCGATCGAGCGCGGCCGCCAGCGCATCGCGGCGTCGAGCGTAGAGATTCCGCATCCGTCGAAGGTGGCGGAGGATCTCTCCGTCCTCGAACAGCTTCGCGATCGCGTACTCGACGGCGCTGTCGCCCTGCATGTCGGAGGCGAGGCGGAGGGCGACGAGTCGCTCCATCAGCGGGGGAGGGGCGACGATGAAGCCGATCCGCAGCCCAGGGGCGAGGATCTTGGAGAGCGAGCCGAGGTAGAGGACGTTCGCGCCGTCGACGTCCGCGGCGATGGGTGGCTCGGGACGACCCTCGTAGTGGAACTCGTGGTCGTAGTCGTCCTCGATGATCGCGAACTCGTGCTCGAGCGACAGCGCTGCGAGGCGCCTCCTCCGGGCGGCGGTCATCACCGTGTTGGTCGGGAACTGGTGATGCGGGGTGACGTAGACCGCCCGCACGGTCTGCTTCTTCAAGAGCGAGGCGAGCGCGTCGACGTCGAGCCCCTCGTCGTCGATCGGGAGCGGCTTCATCTCCGCCCCGGCCAGACGGAGGGCGGTCCAGGTCCCGGGGTTTCCCAGCGCCTCGACCACGACGACGTCTCCCGGCGAGATCAGGGCGCGGGCGATCAGGTCGATGGCCTGCTGGCTTCCCCGGGTCAGCATCAGCTCGTCCGGCTCGACGGAGAGCCCACGGCTGTAGGAGAGCATCGTGGAGAGGGCACGGCGGAGGTCCTCGTGCCCGCGAGGGTCGCCGTAGCTGAGCAGGCTCCGGCCGTGGCGACGGAGGCCGTTCCGGAACCCACGGGCGAGCGCGGAGCCCGGGAACAGGCGCACGTCCGGCGCCGCCCGGTAGAGGATGAGCGCGGTCCGGGGATCGGGGGGGAAGATCAGCGGCAGCGGCTGGGGTGGCGGCGGGATGAGGTACGTCCGGCCCCGCACCGCGCGTGGAGATCGGTCCAGCGCCTGGAGGGTCGTCAGGGCCTCGTCGGCGACGAACGTTCCACCGCCCCGCCGCGCCTGCACGAGGCCCTGGGCCATGAGCTCCCGGTAGCCGGCGATGATGGTGTTCCGGTGGACCCGGAGCCGGGTGGCGAGCGCCCGCGTTCCTGGCAGTGGATCCCCGGGCTTGAGGCGGCCGATGCGGATGTCGTTGGCCAGCGCCTCGGAGAGCTGCACGAACATCGGTGAATCGCGCCGGGGGTCGAGCGCGATCGTGAGCAGCTCCCAGTTCAGCATCGGGTGGAACGGTACCGGTCCAGTCGATTTCGAAGAAGGGGATCTTCAGGGGGATCCAGTGGCCGATGTCCACTCGCCGGACTTCGACACAGGAGGCCCCATGCGCATCTTCACCCCACTGTTCATGACGGTGCTGCTCGGATGTGGAGCGAACGGACCCCAGGACCCCCAGACGGCGACGGACTCGGAAGCGGTCAGACACCGGGGGAAGGATCCGGCAATCAACCCGATGCTCTTCCCGAAGGATGCGCACCCCTACGGGAAGAGCGTCACGCGGTGGGCCGAGCTCCTCTGGAGCTACATCTATTCGATCCCGCCGGACCAGAATCCATTCTTCGACACGACGGGCCAGTTCTGCGGAGTCGACCAGCAGGGGCCGGTGTGGTTCCTCCCGGCGACTCCAGGGAGCGCCCTCGGGACGGACGTCTCGAGGAGCTGCACCATCCCCGAGGACAAGGCGATCATGATGCAGCTGTCGTCGGCCCTGAACGACTTCCCGTGCCCGGATCCAAACTTCCATCCTGCGCCGGGTCAGTCGCTCTACGACTTCCTCATCGGAGGGATCTCGCCGCTGTTCGACGGGGAGACCGGCTTCGTGGTCACGCTCGACGGCGTGAACATCAACGACCCGCTGAGCTACCGCTTCTTCTCGGACGACGTCTTCACCTTCCACCCGGACCTGAGCATGGTGGCCTTCGATACCTGCATCACCCAGAGGAACATGCAGGGGGTGGTCGACGGCTTCTATCTGCTCTTCAAGCCCATGAGCGCGGGCCAGCACACGCTGGTGATCCACGGCCACGACATGGTGGGCACCCAGGTCACGATCACCGAGCACCTGACGATCCGGTAGCCCGGCCCCGGACCCGCGCTGCGCGGTCGCCGCGCTGCGCCACGGCCGGAAGGGAGACGCTTCCGGCCCGTGCGCGCGTCGAGTCGCGGGTCCGGACGGCGCTGGGCTCGGGGTTCGACGCCGAGCTGCGTGCAGGGGCAGCGCTCCCGTTCAAGGAGGCGGCGGCCCTGGCGCTCTCGGTGCTGGGCTTACGGCACACCGGCAGCGAGCGAGCAACGGAGCTCACGAGGCCCGAGCGACCACCGGAAGCCCGACTCGGCCGCTCAGGCGGCAGCGGGGGAACGGACTGTGGCCTCGGCGGGCGCGCCGGCCTCCCGGGGCATGGCGCCCGCGAGCAGGAGAACGGCGCCGCAGAACATCAGCGTGTCGGCGAGGAAGTTGAAGCCGGTGTCGATGCTCGTGCGCTCGACGACTGCGATGGGCACGTAGACGACCAGCACCACGAGGAGCACGACCTCGGCGATCCAGGTCGCGGCCGCGCGGGTCTTCTTGCCCAGGAGCAGGAGGACGCCGGCGACCGCGTAGATCGCCGCCGCCAGGTAGGTCCAGAAGACGCGCACCGGGATGTAGTCGGGGGTCAACCGGTTCAGCGGCACGCCGGGAACGTAGGTGCCGTGCAGGAACTGCTCGACGGCATAGACCACGATGGGAATCGCGACGAAGTAGCGCGCGACCGCCGCCATCTTCGCCCCACGCACGCCCGGCGTCAGGCTGGCCGCGAGCGCCAGGGCGCCGCCGCTGAATGCCAGCTCCCGGAGCGCGAGCGCGCCTGCGAAGCGGTTGAACGAGCCGTCGACCCACGCCGGGACGTCCATGAGGGCGACGAAGAGGAAGAAGGTCAGGGCCAGCAGGCTCGCCGCAAGACGCGTCCGGATTCCCGTCACCAGGCTCAGGCCGGCCGCGACGAAGCAGGCGCCGACGAGGTAGGTCCAGAATCTGGGCCAGGGCATGAACACCGGCACGATGGAGGCGATGAGGTCGATCCGCGTGAAGTGCTCGCTGCCGAAGGCCGCGAGGGGCGCTGCGTAGAACGGAGGCCCGAGGAGGATCAGCTTGTCGAGCCCGTGCGCCTTCGCCCAGTCGCCCCGACGCACGGTGACGACGAGCCAGACGACGAGGACCACTCCAAAGACGAGGTACGACCAGAGCACGACGCCGGGAATGGGCATGGGGGTGGCGGGGACGTACACCGCCTCCAGGAGCCGGGGCCACGCGTTCAGCGAGTGGTGGGCGCCATGCTGTGGCGCGAAACCGTCGAGGCCCGCTAGTCGGCGCGCTTCCGGGTCGTGCGGCGGGGCTTCGAGCTCGTGCGCTCGAGGTTCAGCACCACCGCGGCGCGGATGAGCGCCTTCAGGGCCGCTTCCTTGATCTCCTCGCCCTCGTGGATGTCGATGGCGCGCCGGACGTTCCCCTCGAGGCTGGAGTTGAAGAGGCGGGAGGGATCCTTCAGCGCCGCCCCCTTCGCGAACGTGAGCTTGACCACGCTCTTGTACGTCTCTCCGGTGCAGACGTCGCCGTCGTGGGACCAGACGGGCGTTCCCATCCACTTCCACTCCTCGACGATGTCGGGGTCCGCCTCGTGGATGAGCTTGCGGACCCTCGCGAGGGTTTGCCCGCGCCAGTCGCCCAGTGACTTGATCTTCTCGTCGATGGCTGCGGAGGCGGAGGTCATCGGGAAGGCCTTTCGGTGGAGTTCAGCGCCCGGACGTGTCCAGCCGCGCCGGGCAGAAGTCAATCGGGCAGAGGGTGGGGTGTCAGGCGTTTGCCGGCGTGGCCTGCAGGCGGCGCCAGAGGAAGTAGGAGACTCCCCAGAGCACCCCGGTGGCCGCCGCCCAGCCCCAGGCCTCGGGACCATCTCCGAGGGAGAAGTGAGCGACGAGCGCCGAGGCGAGATTGATCGCGAAGCCGGCGTAGGCCCACTCCTTGAGCCGGGCCGGCACCGGCGCGAGCAGCAGCACCACGCCGATGAGCTTGGCCAGGGAGAGCTCCACCCGGAAGTAGGGTGGGAAGCCGAGGTGGGTGAACTGGTCGGCGACCTGAGGAAGGCGCAGCTGCGCGAAGGCGGTGAAGCCCATCTGCAGGCAGAAGAGCCCGGTGACGGCCCACCAGAGGAGCGTCGTGGCCTTCGGAGCGGTCAGGGCGAGGGTCGGCTTCTGCAGGGTCGATTCCATGCGGGTTCTTCCTCCAGGCTTCAGCGCTTCGGGGCGCCCTTCTTGGGCGTCTGCTCCATGCGGTCGAGGTGGCGTTCGAGCGCATCGACGTGGGCCGTCCAGAACCGCCGGAAGGGGGCCAGCCACGCGTCCACCTCCATGAGGGGCTCGGGACGGATCCGGTAGACGCGCCGCTGGGCCTCGACGCGGGCCTCCACGAAGCCCGCATCGCGCAGCACGCGGAGGTGCTTCGAGACCGAAGGCTGGGGCATCCGGAGCCGCTTCTCGAGCTCGCCGACGGAACGCTCCGACGAAGCCAGCAGGCTGAGGATGGCCCGGCGGTTCGGCTCCGCGATGATCGCGAACGACGATTCCATGCCCCGTATGTACCCACATGGGCATATGCCTGTCAAGGCACATTCGTTCGGCCCGGAGTCCGTCCAGGGTGGGGGAGGGCGAGGTTCCCGGCGGTGCAGTGATTTCGCGGCCGTGGCCGGCGGTCACTCCGACCGGAGGGCCTGCATCACGTCCACGTGAGAGGCCCTCGCCGCGGGCATGAGCGAGGCGAGGACGCCGGCGCAGGCGAGGACCCCTGCGGCAGCGAGGATGGGCAGCGCGTCGGGCACGTGCACGGTGTCGACGACGGTCCTCGCGACCGTGGCAAAGGCGTAGATGCCCGCGGCGCCCGCGCCGATCCCCACGGTGACGATGAGAGCCCCTTCCAGGAGCACCCGCATCAGCACGCGCCGCGGAGTCGCCCCGAGCGCCATCCGCACGCCGAGCTCGCGCAGGCGGGCAGTGACCCCGAAGGCCAGGACGCCCGCCACGCCGACGACGGCGATGAGCAGCGCGACCCCGGCGAACCCGGAGATCACGAAGGCGTTCAGCCGTTCCGGGGCCAGCACCTCGGCGCGCACGTCCTCGAGGGTGGCGGCGCGCTCGACCGGCTGATCCGCCAGCGTCTCGCGGATGACGCGTGTCACCCCCGGCACGAGCGCGTAGGGGTTCCGCTCCGCGTGGACGAACAGGCGGCCGGGCATGTTCTCCTGGTCGTCTGCCAGCCCATAGATCGTCAGGGCCGGCCCGGGCACCACGTTCTCGTCGTCCACGTCCGCGACCACCCCGATGATGCGGCGTGGCTTGCGGTCCCAGCGCCCGTCGGTCCACCAGAGCTTGTGATTGACCGCCTCGCCGTTCGGAAACAGCCGGCGGGCGACGCTCTCGCTCACGATCACCACCGCTTCGTTGCTGGTCTGATCGGCCTCCGTGAAGTCGCGGCCGGCGAGAAGGGGAACGCCGAGCATGGGAAAGAAGCCCGGCGAGACCCAGCGTGGGCGCGCGTGCGGGTTCTCCTCGCCGTCCGCGGGCGCGTAGCCCTCGGCTGCGAACTTCCAGCGAGGCCAGTGGCCCGCGTCACGCCAGGGAACGGCGGTACCGGTGGCGACTCCCTTCACGCCCGGAAGCGCGGCGATGCGCCGCAGCATCTCGGCATAGTCGACTCCGCCCGCGCGGGGCATGCCCGGACCGGGGGAGGGAATGTCGAGTGCCAGGACGTCTCCGCCCTTGTAGCCGGTGGGTGACGTCTGCAGCGCGACGAGCGCGCTGAGAAGGGTGGCCGCGCCTGCGAGCAACATGAACGACAACGCGATCTGAGTCATCGCGAAGACCCGCAGACGTCGGTTGGTGCCCGGCGTGAACTGCGCGTTTCCACCCGCGAGCCCGAGCCCGGTCGGCCCCTGCGAGGAGGGAAGCCGGGGAATGTAGGCGAGCAGAACCGCTGCTCCCAGGGCGAGCCCGGCGCCGACCCAGAGGAGACTCGCGTCGGCTCTGACCTCGAGCGCGCGTACGGAGAAGCGCCCCGCGAAGCGCCCGACCACGGAGACGAACGGGTTTGCCAGCCACACCCCGAGCACCGCGCCGGCGCCGCACAGGACCACGCTCTCCGCGAGGAGCGTCCGGCGGAGCGCGCCGCGACCCGCCCCCAGCGCGGCTCGCACGGCCAGCTCGGCTTCCCGCCGGACCGAGCGGGCGAGGATCAGGTTCGCGACGTTCGCGCACGCAATCAGGAAGACCATGCCGGCCGAGAGGAGCAGCACGATCAGGATGGTCCGCGCCGGAGCGACGATCTGATTCCGGAGGGTGGTCACGCGCAGCTGGACGTTGGCCCTCGCCGAGTACGCCTCGGGATGCGCGCTCACGATGGCAGCGTGGAGTGCCGTCAGCTCCGCGCGCGCCACCTCGAGCGAGGCCCCGGGCGCGAGCCGCCCGAAGAGCTCCGTCATGCGATGCGTGCGATCGAAGTTCATCGTCGCCCCGAGGTGGTGCGGGCTCGTCACCACGTTCGCGATGATCTCCGTTTCGACCGGGTAGGCCACCGATGGCTCGAGGACGCCGATGATCGTGGCGCTGCGGGTACCGAGGTTGATCGTCCTTCCGAGCACGCTCGGATCGCCGTTGAACGTGGTGGTCCAGAACCGGTGCGTCAGCACCGCCGCGGGTGCCGCAGCGGGGCCGTCGTCCTCGGCGGAGAGGAGGCGCCCGAGGACGGGCCGGAGGCCCATCACCTCGAAAAACGACCCGTTGACGACGCCTGCCGACACCATGCGGGGTCCACTGCCGGCTCCCGTCAGCGCGAAGTCGGCCGTCGAGAACTCGCCGAACGCCCTGATGGTGGTGGCATGCGCCTCGAGCTCCTTGACCTCGGGCATCGAGAACGTGGTGTTCTCCGTACCGATTCCGGGTGCGCTCTGCCGGATGTAGATGAGGCGTTCCTCGTCGCGGTTGACCAGCGGGCGGAGCAGCACGCCGCGGACGACGCTGAAGACGGCAGCATTGGCGCCGATCCCCAGCGCGAGCGTCACGATGACGGTGGCGGTGAGGGTCCGGTTGCGCAGCAAGGACCGCACCGCGACGCGGAGGTCAGCGGAGAACTGCTCGAACATGGCGAGGGCGCTGTGTCGCGGAGCCATGATTCCCCGGGTGGTGCCAGAGGCATGCCACCCCTACAGCGGCCGTGGAGCAAGGCGATGACTCCACGCGCTCCGTCACTCCTGGGATCACCTGTTCCAGAGGCGAACAGCGCCTCCGACGCACTACGTCGGCTTCGCAAACATCAGCTTGAGGTAGGACACGATGGCCGTCAGCGCCCCACCCCCCGCGGCTCCGCCGCCGATGCTCGCCAGGATGGCGCCGACGTTCAGGCCGCCGGTCCCCCCGGCCCCGGCCCCGAGCGCGCTGATCAGCTGCCCGCCGATTCCACCGCCGATGAGACCGGCAATGGTGTTCCCCACAGGGCCCAGATTCAGGCTCTTGACCGCGTTCCCGACGACGTTCGCGCCCAAGACACCGCTCACCAGCTGAATGATCAAGGGTAGATAGCTCATGACAATCCTCCGGAAGAGGCTTGGTTTCCCAAGACGGGGTGAAGAGGCGTCGCCGCGCTCACGGGGGGTGCACAGGCGAGGGAATGCCCGGCACGGCGTCGGCCTCGATTCGCACCGTAGACCTCCCGGGGGCGCCCTTCAACCGTGTCGAGATGGTTCCAGGAGTCTCGAAGCGTCGTTGAGCTGGGAGACCTTCCACACGACCGGTGAAAGCACGACCTACGGTGAGAACCGGCGAGCAGGGGAGAGGCCGGGCCCGAGCGTCTGCTGCAGTCCTGGCACAAGCGACGGAGCTTCGGCCTGCGAATGACGACTCAGCTCCACTCCGATTCCCGCCGGGTCGTGGCAGAGGGCGCGGGAACCGCGCTCCTCCTGGTGGCGGTCGTCGGCAGCGGCATCATGGCCGAGCGACTGGCGGCCGGGACCGTCGCGCTGGCGCTCCTCGCGAATGCAATCGCCACGGGCGGGGCGCTGGTCGCGCTCATCCTCGCCTTCGGTCCGATCTCCGGCCTCAACCCCGCGGTCAGCGCGGTGACCCTGGCGCGCGCGGCCACCGACACGTTCGCCGGGATCCGCCCGGGTGACGTCCCCGGCTTCGTTGTGGGACAACTCATCGGCGCGACGGCCGCGACCTTGCTGTTCCGATGGCTCAGCCCCCGAGCAGTCGCCGCCGTCGCGCCGGACGTCGTCGTGCCTCACTCAGTCCAGGAGCCGTCGCCATGAAGACCGAACAACACCGCGCCTTCCGGGTACTCTTCCTCTGCACGGGCAACTCCGCGAGGAGCATCTTCGGCGAGTACTTCCTGCGGCGCCTCGGCGGTGCGCGGTTCGAGGCCTACAGCGCCGGCGCGAGCCCGGCCGGTGCCGTCAACCCGATCGCCATCAAGGTGCTCCGGGAGCGGTTCGCGATCGACGCGATCGACGCCCGGAGCAAGTCCTGGGATGAGCTTCGGAACCACGAGTTCGACTTCGTCATCACCGTCTGTGACCACGCCCGACAGACATGCCCGGTCTGGCCCGGCCAACCGATCGTCGCGCACTGGGGAGTCGAGGATCCGGCAGCCTTCGTCGGCGCGGAAGCCGCCCGGGAGCGCTTCTTTCACGGCGTCGCGCTCACGCTCTACACTCGGCTCCAGATCTTCACCTCCCTTCCTCTCGAGCAGCTCGACAAGCTGAAGGTGGAAAGGCTGACCCGGGAGATCGGCCTCGGCCGCGTTTCCCCGTCCGACACGGCTGCATGACTCCGACCCTCCGGCCCGCGCGCGCACAGGACTGGCGGAGCATCCGAGCTCTGCTCGAGGCGCGGGATCTGCCCATGGACGGGGCCGAGGGCCACGTTGGCGACTTCGTCGTCGCGACGAACGGTGCGACGGGTCCGTTGATTGGCGTCGCGGGCCTGGAACGTCACGGAGACGTGGGACTGGTCCGGTCGGTGGCGGTCGCAGACGACGTTGCTGCTCGCGGCCTCGGGAGCGCTCTGGTGCAGGCGCTCCTCGACCGTGCCCGGGAACGCGGCATCGGGGCGGTCTACCTTCTCACCACCACCGCGGCGGGCTGGTTTCCGCGATTCGGTTTCAGGGTCGTCCGTCGAGAAGACCTGCCGCACGCGCTCGGTGAATCCGCCGAGCTGCGCGGGGCATGTCCGAGCACGGCCGTGGCGATGCAACTGCGTCTTTGACCTTCGCAGCCGGCCCGTGGCCGTTTGCTGCATCCGGGCCGTGCCCTGTGGCGTGAGCGGGATAGTCACCCCATGAGAACGTCCAGCCTGGTTCCGATTCTCCTGCTGGCCGCTCTGGCTCGAGCCGAGGAGAAGAAGCCAAGCCGTTACCCGGTGATGGCGCCGCCCGAGCAGTACCGGATGGCCAGCGCACAGGACGAGATCGCGCTGGCGCGCAGTGCGGCACCGGCGTCGATCTCGGCCGATGCCGAGGTGCTCGTGCTGGGCAAGCGAGGCTACGAGGTCGCCGTCAAGGGCAAGAACGGCTTCGTCTGCCTCGTCCAGCGCTCCTGGACGGCGGGGTTCGAGGATCCCGAGTTCTGGAACCCCAGGTTACGCGGGCCGGACTGCCTCAACCCCCCGGCCGTCCGCACCGTGCTGCCGCAGTACCTGAAGCGCACGGAGTCGGTGCTGGCCGGTGCCACCAGGCAGAAGCTGGTCGAGGAGGCCCGCTCCGCCTTTGCCAGCCACAGCTTCGGACCGCCCGAGGCGGGTTCCTTCGCCTTCATGCTCTCGAAGAATGGATACCTCAGCGACGATGCGGCCGGGCCGTGGCTGCCGCACGTGATGCTCTTCGTGCCGCACGGTCAGGCGGCGAACTGGGGCGCGGGTCTGGAGGGCTCGCCCGTCCTCGGCGCGGACGGCAGCCCGATCGAGCCGACGGTGCTCTTCATCCCGGTGCGCCGCTGGTCGGACGGAACACCCGCTCCGCCACCCCCGCCGCTCGAATCACACCAGCACTAGCTCGCTCGAGCAGGAGTCTGGGCCTGCTGGTCCAGGAAGCGCCGGATGATCGTGCGCACCATGAACAACCCGAAGTCGGGATTCGAGTAGTACAGCTCGAGCGCCGTCCGCTCGCCGAGGACGAGGAACGTGGAATCCGTCGTGCAGACCGCCGATGCCGTTCGTTCCTTGAAGGGTGAGAAGACTCCCATCTCGCCGATGATCTCCCCGGCGTGAATGGTTCGATCCACCTCCGGTAACCAGACGGTTCCCTGCTCGAGGTAGTAGAGCTTGTCGGCTGGATCGCCCTTGTGAAAGAGCTGCTCCTTCCCCTTGAAGGACTCCCGCTTGACGAAGGGGAGGAGGACTTGAAGCGAAAGCTCCCGCTGCAGCGCTTCGCGGAGCCGCTCCTTGAGCCTGTACATCTGGCGCAGTCGAAGGACGTTCAGCGGCAGCAGCACCACGTGGAGGAGGAAGACCGGATACAGGCCCGCGAAGTACCCGTAGGTCAGGAACGCGATGTTGCTCGTGATCGCCACGCACCGCAGCGGGATCATCGTCTTCATGTAGAAGGTCGAGAACACCAGCAGCGAGGCCGCGTAGCCGACCAGCTGCACCCAGTTGAGCGAACCGCTGTTCATGGCTCACCACCCCGCAGGGACAGCACCCGGAAGACGGATCTCTCTCGAAAATCAGGACACTCTCACTCCGGCGCCGCGACGTCCCAGGAATTTTCTACAGGGTGGGGGCTCGGCCAGGAGCGAGGCGGTCTGCTTCGGGCCGGCCGGGGCGCCTCGGGGAGCAGCTGTCAGGACAATGACGGTCGATTCGACGTGCCGTCCTCGACAGCGAAGCTCACCGCCCAGCGGAGCTCAGGGCAGTCGGGCCGTTCAGAACGCAAGCATTCGCGTCGTAGGTTCAAATCGGTTGCGCGACATGTGATGCGCTCGATCTCTTCGAGCGCGACGTCCCGACCGTCACTGCGCCTTTGCGCAAACGTTTCGCCTCGAGACACGACCCTCGTCGATCCTCGCCCGCATGCTCACTCGACGAGGTTTTCTCAGGCTCACTGGCGCGTCCGCCGGTCTCGCATTGACCGGCACGAATGTGTTCTCGCGGAGCGCGCTCGCCGCGCCGGCCCGGTTCCCCCGGGGCTCGAACGGCGTCGAGCACGTCGTCATCCTCATGATGGAGAACAGGTCGTTCGACCACTTCCTCGGCTGGCTACCAGGAGCCGACGGCCGTCACGATCTGATCTTCCAGGCGCCGGACGGCAACTTCTACCCGAACTATCCGCTGGCGCCCGACTTCCAGGGCTGCGGATACAGCGACCCGGATCACAGCTGGGAGGGTTTCCTCGTCCAGCACAACTTCGGAAAGATGGACGGTTTCTTGATGCGGCCGACGGCGCCGGCGAACAACCCCGGAGTCACGCTCGCCCAGGCGAACACCTTCCCGATCGGCTTCTACACGAACTTCCAGCACGACCAGCACGGCAGGCGCCGCAAGGAAGTGCCGGACCTTCCGGTCATCGGCGCGCTGGCGGAGCAGTACACGGTTCTCGACCGCTACTTCTGCTCGTTCGCCGGAGAGACGTTCCCGAACCGCTTCTACCAGCACGCCGCGCGCACCGACCGCGATCACAACAACGAGACCATCTCCGTGCTCCCGACCCTCTGGGACATGCTCTCGCCGGTTCCGAACACGGCGGGCGTTCCCACCGGGGGCTACTTCTTCCGTGATCTGCCGTTCCTCGCGCTCTGGGGCCTGAAGTACTTCCCGTTCTGGCATCCCTTCGCCCCGGGGGACACGGATGCGCTCGGGATCCCCGTGACCACGCCGTCGTTCCTCGACGTCGTGGCGCAGGGCAACCTGCCCAACGTGAGCTTCCTGGACCCCGCGTTCGACGTGGAGGGCAACGGCACGTCGGCGGACGACCACCCGCTCGCCGACGTCCGACTCGGCGAGCGATTCATCGCCGACGCCTACCATGCCCTCGCGGACGCCGGTTACCTCGACAAGACGGTCTTCATCGTCACCTTCGACGAGTGGGGCGGGTTCTACGATCACGTGCCGCCGCCGCATGTCGTCGACGACACCGATCCGGCGAACGTCGATCACAGCGGCGACAGCACGACTCCGACGGACGGGCGCCTCGTTCCGGACTACACGCAGCTCGGGTTCCGGGTGCCGGCGATCGTCGTCTCGAACCTGGCGGCCGATCGAGTCGTGCACCACGGACCGTTCGAGCACACGTCGACGCTGAAGTTCATCGAGTCGACGTTCGGGCTCCCGTCGCTCACTGCTCGCGACGCGAACGCGCGCGACCTCGGAGAGGTTCTCCAGCGCCACCCGCGAGAGCACGGTCGGCCCGTGCTGGTCCCGAGGAGCAGCGAGGTGGCGGGTCCGGCGAACGATGCGGCCGCGGTGTGCAGCGCGGCGAGCGTCCAGTCGGTCTCGCCGTCGCCGGTGCACCGCGGCAAGTACGACGGCGAGCAGCGGATCTTTCCGAGGTCCGGCTGGCCGACGGGTTCGGGAATGGCCGGCTTCGGACGGACGCTGAAGAAGTAGCGCGTCCGGCGGCTGGACAGCTCGGCCGGTCTACGCCGAGCTGCTCCGGTCCGAAGCTCGAAGGGCGCGGGCTCGCTCTCCCGTCGCCTCATCGGCCGGGAAGAAGCACTCGATGCGCAGCTCCTGGAGCGTGACGTCCTGCGGCGTCCCGAGCGTGGTGACCGTCGAGAAGTAGTTGAACGCCAGGTCGTCCTTGCGAAAGCAGACTGGAATGACCGGGACGGAAGGCGCTCCCAGGCTCAGCCAGCGCAGGCGCTTCGGCACACCTGGATACGCGAGCACGTCCTCCAGCAGCTTCGCCGTCGCCGCATCGGTCACGCCACCGACCGCTTCCCGATGGACGCGCTCGAGGAGGCCCTCGGCAACGGCCTCCCAGTTGCTCACGTGGGGCCGCAAGCCATCGGGATCGAACATCAAGCGCACCACGTTCGCCGGCCCTCCGGCGGCGCGCTCGCCCAGCAGGAACCCGAAGAAGTGCCGTGCAGCGTCGTTCGCGTGGACGATGTCCCAGTGGCGATTCATCACCACGGCCGGGAAGGGCTCCTGGTGGCGCAGGATGGCGAACAGCGCGGTCCGGACGGCGCGGAGCTCGGCCGCCTCGAGCTTGGGCTCGGCGTACACCGGCGCGAATCCAGCGGCGAGCAGGAGCCCGTTTCGCTCTCGAAAGGGGACGCCGAGAACCCGGCAGAGCAGCGTCACCATCTCCCGGCTCGGCCTCGAACGCCCCGTTTCGAGAAAGCTGACGTGGCGCGGCGACACTCCGGCTTCCTCGGCCAGGGCGAGCTGACTCAGGCAGCGCGTGTTGCGCCAGTGCTTGAGGAGCGAGCCGATCGTCGTCCCGGTGGTCTCGAGCCGCTCGGTGGTCATCTCGCAAGTATCCCGAGCCGAGGACCGGCTGCAATTCCCTCCGAGGTAAGGGCCGGCGCTTCCCTCCCAGGGAATTGAGACGCCCCGCCACGGGCCGATACCAACCGGCACGCGGCACACCGTCGCGCTCTCGGTTCTCCTCGGAGGAAGCACCATGCACTCGTATCGAATCCACGACCTCGACTCGGCGCCGGAGAGGTCCAGGCCCACGCTCCAGAAGCTGAAGGAGACCTTCGGCCTCGTACCGAACCTCGCAGCGACCATGGCCGAATCGCCCGTTCTGCTGTCCGGCTTCGTCGGCGCGTTCGGGAACTTCCACGGCGGCACCTTCACTCCGGCGCAGAGGCAGGTGTTGCTCTTGACCAACGCCACCGCGAACACCTGCCCGTGGGCGGTCGCCTTCCACTCGACCATGGCGCTCAAGGAAGGAGTCGCTCCGGACGACGTCCGCGCCATCCGCGACAGGAAGCGCCCGGGAGACGCGAAGCTCGCGGCACTGTCTGAGTTCACGCGCGCTCTCATCGAGAAGCGAGGGCACGTCGATGAGAACGACCTGGCACGCTTCACCGGTGCCGGCTTCGGAGCCGACCAGGTGCTCGAGGTCATCGCCGGACTCGCCGTCTCGGTGATGGCGAACTACGCCGGGAACATCACCCATCCGGTCGTCGAGGAGGCGTTCCAGGCGCAGACCTGGAAGGCTTGAGCGAAAGCTCGCTGGAGCGGCGACTGCATCGCTCAGCGATGGGCCGGAGCGCCGCGCATCGGCTCCAGGCGAGCCACGGTCTGTCCCGGAGGTTCGCGGCATGACGCAGGCGCGATCACACCGAGTGCGCGCCGCGTCGCAGCTTGCGCTTCGGCTGCGAAGGGTCTGTGTGCCCGCGTGGTTCGAACGCGAAGCTCGTCGCCCTCTCTTCATGCATCGAGGTCTGGACGGTTCCGGGGGTGAGTTCCCATGCAGGCTCTTCAAGTCTCTTCGCTCCTCCTCGCTACAGGAATTGCTGTGGCGACCGCGTCGTGCAGCTCCGGTTCAACATCGGGGCCAGCCCCGGGGCCGACCAGTTCGCTGGAGTGCCAGGCTCGCGGTTATCCCTGCTCGCTCTCGGAAGTTCCCATCGCGGTCCTGGAGCGCGGGGACGCACTCGGCGATGAGGCGGTCGCACGTTTGGAGTCTGGCGCCTCGACCAGCGACGTCGCGGGGTTCCTCTCTGGCCAGTCCGACGTGGCGGAGGTGAGGTGGGACGAGACCGCCATCTGGTTCCGACCCAAGGGAGGGATCGGAATCTGGATCCTGGGAAAAGGGGCGCTCAGCCCCCCGTCGTTCTCTGGCGTGCCCGGTGTTCCCAGAGCTCGTGTCCCGCCGACCGCGTCGTGGGTCGCGGGGGCCGAGTCAGACAAGAAGAAGGCTTTGGTCCTCTCGCCCTACCACTGGTACTGGCCCGACGCAGATGAATCCCCGACCGTGGCCGCGATCCTCTCGGGGACCCGGGATTACGAGGGCGGGGTCACGTATCAATTCAATGAGCAGGAGAGCTCGAAGAACGTCAGTCCGGAGAGCTTCATGCATTGGGATGGCTACCAGGTCGTCCACGTCTCCTCCCACGGAGTACGTATCTGCCACGAGGGGCTCTGCAAGGCGATGCTGATAGCAGGCCAGCTCAACAACCTGCTTCCCGCCGGTCCCGGAACCAAGGCCGAGAAGCTGCGTGGGCTGGTCCTCGAAGGTGTGGGTGTGACTTACGTCAAGGGGCAAGGCGGGGTCGAGTACGAGGCGCTCGAGGCGGACTTCTTTCGGAGTCACTACCCGGCTGGGCTAAAGAACACGTTGGTCTTTCTCAGCGCCTGCCAATCCTTCGGACCTCAGGCCACCGACCTGGTCGATGCCATCAAAGGAAACACGAGCGTGGTGTTCGGTTGGACCGAGACGGTCGATTCGGCTGACGCCGCTGCTGCCGCCGTTGCGCTGTACAAGTCTCTGGCGGAGCGTGGGTATCCTGCCCAGGTTGCATACGACGGGCTCGGGACACTCAAGGTTGGTAAGGCGCTACCCCCTCACAGCGCTCCCACCTTGCGCATGGCCGACCGCCCCGAAGGGGGGGATCTCAGGATTCGCGAGGTGGTCTACCTGCTGAACCCCGACACCGGTCAGGTCCTCATGCCGTCAGACCTGGTATCGATCCAGGGCACCGAGAACGACGGGACGCCCGATGCCGCGCCATTCCTGGTCCAGATCGATGGGGTCAAACAGGAGCTCGCCGGCGATATGATGGTTCATATCTCGCTCGATGGTAAGGAGATCGTGCCGTTGGCCCTCACCAGCGGCCAGCGCAGCGACGAGGACCAATGGACCGTGAGCGGCATCGTGCCGCTGGGCTACGACCTCAAGCAGGAAACCCCCGTACAGCTCCGCGCCTGGGTCAACCTGCACGACGGGGGTGAAAGCAAACACGAGACGGGCGCAAGGCTCACCGGTGGGGAATGCATCATGGGCTGCGAGTGGCAGTTCGACGCGGTATCCACGAGCGGGTATTACGACAACACTCCTCACACACCGTGGTCCGCCACCACCCACTTGACCCTCGCGTTCGCGCCGGGCCAGGCGGTGTCGGAGCCACACCCCAGGTACGTCGTCACTGGCGGCAGCGTGAAATACGACTACACGCATTCCTATTACGACTGTACCTTCACGGCCCCGTCCACCACCTTCGAGGCGACCCCGGAGATCTTGCACGACTCCGCGCTGCTCTTCGACACCACGGTCGACCCAGTCCAGTACTATGGGACGATCCAGACGCTTGGGCCCGAGATTCCGTACACCTTCAGCTGTTCCGACGGATACTCGTCGACGGGAACCGACAAGGCGACCAACGTATGGCTGAACGTGGACCCCGATCCTGCCCGCGTGGTCAGCTCCGACCGAAGGTCCATCGCCGGAACGTATCGCGTGACAGACACTGGCGCCTCCTTCTACATCGAGGTGAACTACACCTTTGTCCGGACGAAGTGACGGGCGGCCTGGTGCCCCGATTCCTGTGAGCTCGCGGAAAGCTGCGGTCTGCCGTGATGGCTCGGCTCAGGTCGCCCCAGGTCATTCGATGCGGACCCACCGATTGTCGATATAGACGAAACGCCCGTGTTGCACCGTCGGCTCGTTCATCATGCCGCCGAGCGTTGGGCCGACGTTGACCCCTGACACTTTCTCCCGCACCGCGTAGTCGCAATTCCAGCCAGGTCGGCCACTCGCTCGGCTGCACGCCACTTTGCGAAAGCCGGTGATGTCCTTCCGAATGCCTCCGGCGCCTCCTGTGCCCATCGCACCACCCAGGCACATGATGGCAAGGGCCTGGTCGTTCCGGTAGGCACCGCTCCGGCACCTGGCCTCGATATCCTTGAGCTTCGCGTTGCCAGCGTCGGCCCCGGCCTTGAGCGCGGCCACGAGGTCCGCTTCCGTCGGCTCTCGATCTCCTGGAGACGACTTGGGACTGGATGCCGTCCCCGCGGAGGCTTTGGTGGAGGGCCGGGAGGCCTTGGGCGCCGGAGTCGCCTCGAGCATGGCTTCGATGATGGCGTTGCTGACCCCGGCACTTCGCAGTCTCAGCACGTCTGCGGGAGTCAGCGAGTAGCTCTTGCCGCCCTTCTGGATGGTCTTGACCACCAGGCTCTCGGACGCGCCGCTCTTGACGAGCTGAATGACGGCGTCCACGTCGTTGGTCTCGCTGGGCGGCTGACCGCTCTGAGCGGGCCTCGTCGCGGGGGGCGAGCTCACCTGGGGCGCCGCTTGAGCTCCCAATGCGAGGCTTGCAATCACACTCAGGATTCCGATCATGACGACACACCTCCCTCGCGATCAGCAACTCCCAAAGGGGACTCCTCTATTGCGTGGGGTGGCGGCGGAAACAGTCAGCTCGCTGGAAACCAGAGCAACCTCGGCCCCTTCAGACGCGGGCCACACGCTTCCACAGCTGGCTGCTACACCTGGCCGCCACAGCCGCTCGCCACAGCTGTGTCGTGCGACACGCTCCTCGGGTCCTCGTCTCCGCGGAGACGCGCGCAAGTCCTGCGCGCCCGCGGTCGAGGCGGCAACCTCGATCAGCGGACCTGAGGATCGCGCGCGCAGTTCTTGCGCGCACGAGACCGATCCGACCGTGAGGCGGGCACAACCTCCTTTCTTTTCGCGCCCATGGCACGACCGCTGCTCAAGGGCCCGCTCGGGACATTCCGTCCCCAAGGAGAACTCAGATGAATCGAATGGTGGTGGTGGTGTTCGACAACGAAGGAAAGGCCTACGACGGAAAGCGCGCGCTCTGGGCCCTCGACGCCGAGGGAAGCATCTCCGTCTACGCCTCGGCAGTCGCGTCCCGGAACTCCGACGGCACGGCATCGGTGAAGCAGGAGGAGCCGGGGCTGCTGGGGACCCTGGTCGGCACGCCGGTCGGAGCGCTCATCGGGCTGATCGGTGGTCCCACCGGGGCGGCCATCGGTGCGATGGCCGGTGTGGCCAGCGGGTTCATCGCCGACCTGGACAATGCCCGGATCGGCAGTGACTTCGTCGACGACGTCACGGCGGGGCTCTCCAACGGCCAGGCGGCGCTGGTCGCGGAGGTCGACGAGGATTGGACCGCTCCTCTGGACACACGGATGGAGGCGCTCGGTGGCAAGGTGTACCGCCGTTCGCTGTCCGAGGTGCGCGATACCAGCGACGACGAGGACACGGCCGCGATCAAGGCGGACATCGCCCAGACCAAGGCCGAGCACGCCCAGGCCCATGCCGATCGGAAGGCCAAGCTTCGCGATCGGATGAGTCGCCTGGACTCCAAGCTCCAGGAGAGGCTGCAGAAGGCCAAGGACCGGCGAGAGGCCGCGAAGCGCGCCGCCCAGGCGAAGGTCCAGGTCCTCAAGGCCAAGGCGGCGGTCGCCGAGGCCAAGGCCCCCTGAGCAAGCCCTCATTCTCGACACATCACGGAGATCCGAACATGACAACTCAATCCACGACAGTCACCCCTCCCACGATTATCGATGACATCAAGCGCCGTTCCGGATGGAGCCTCTTCATGGGCATCCTCACGTCGGCACTTGGCATCGTCCTGATCGTCTATCCCTTCGCCACCGCGACGATCACCACGGTCCTTCTCGGCTCGATGCTGACCATCGTTGGCGTCGCGGAGCTCGTTCTGGCGTTTTCCTCACAGACCCCTCGGGGCTTCTTCGCCCAGGTCTTCCTGGCGGTCCTCTACGGCGTCACGGGCATCGTGCTCCTCGTCTACCCGTTCCAGGGAGTCGAGAGCCTGACCGCCTTCGTCGGAGCGATGCTCGTCGTGCGCGGCGTGCTGGCGCTGATCACCACGATCCGGTTCAAGCCGCTCGACGGCTGGGGCTGGTTCCTCGCCGACGCCATCGGCAGTCTGGGTGCGGGCGGGTACATCCTTGCGAAGTGGCCCTCCAGCTCCAGCTGGGCGGTGGGAACGCTCGTCGGAGCCTCCGTGCTGGTGACGGGCGTTGCGCGCACCGCGTTCGCCGCCCGGATCCGCCAGGGAGCCAGTGACATCCAGAAGTCGGTGCGAGCGAACCCATGAAGACCCCTCCTGACCGAGCCGGCGCGACGATTGCCTTCGCGTTCACCGGTGTCTTGGCACTCGCTGGACTGTGCTGCTCCGGCGCGGCCGCGGCCTCCGGAACTGGCGAACAACCGGACACGGAGCTCCAGCTCGGTCAGGAGGTCTTCGACCAGCTCAAGAGCAAGGGCGAGATCGTCGCCACCTCACCGCTCTATGACCAGCTGGAGCCGATCGCCACGCGAATCACGCAGGCAGCACAGCCTCTCTACGAGCATCCCTTCAAGTTCTACCTGGTGCACCAGACACAGCCGAACGCGTTCTCCACGCCGGGCGGGAACGTCTACGTGGCCGACGCGCTGCTCTACTTCGTGAAGAACAGGGAAGAGCTGGCGGGCACCCTGTGTCACGAGGTGGCGCACACCATCCACCACGACACCGTGGCGCTCATGGAGAAGCGGCAGCGGCTGGCGCTCCGCGAAGCGGGAGCGGGCGTGCTCGTGGGTCCGACCCCGGCGCGGCTCCTCGCCATCGCCCTGGTCGGAAGGCTCAACTCGCTGGGCTACTCGCGCGAGGCAGAGTCCCGTGCAGACGTGACCGGCTCGGATATCTGTGCTGCCGCCCGCTACAACCCGTGGGGGCTGGTCTGGCTGTTCTCCGACTTCAAGAACGCGCAGATCGGAGAGACGCCCGAGCTGCTGTCCGACCATCCCGACGATGATCACCGGGTGCGCACCCTCGAGGAGCACTTCCGGAGGAACCCGAAGGCCTTCGCCAGGTTCGACCCGGATGCGGGCTCGGCGACGACGTTCAGCCTGCCGGCTGAGACCGCGGAGACCTTTCTCAAGTAGAAAGGCCGAGAGGCGAGGGGCTGGCGCCGCGCTTTCGCCCCCTCCTCGCCCCGGAACAAGGGCCCGGACAGCTGAGTCGCATCGCTCGCTGCGGGGGCGCAGTTGCGTGGCGACGCGGCGCTCAGGCCTCGAGCGCTGCTGGGTCTGCTGGAATGGTCGCTACGCGCCTTCGGCGGAGGAGTCGATCCCGACCCGACCGCCCAGCAGCGCCCACCGTTCGGGGGCCAGAACTTCGCGCGCGAGGGCGACGAGTGAGCCGAATGCCGGGGCTGGCATGACCTTCCGGGCGCTGGAGAGCAGCTCGACCTGCTCTCCGAGGTTCAACGCCGGTAGCATCCGCCGCATGAAGCGCTCCCACGTCTCGGGAGATATCGCCGCCCGGGCCCGGGCCTGGAGCTGCGCGAGCTCGGCATCGCTCCAGTTTTCCCAGGCGACGGTGACGGCTTCGGTCTCCTCGCGGTCCAGGTGGCGGAGCTGGTCCGCGCTCAGAAGCGCCAGGGCTCGGGCAAGGAGCCGCCCGGCTTCCTCTCGGGCGCTTGCTGCGGAGCCGTGCACTCGGTGGGCGAGGACCCGGATCTCGGACTGTTGTTCCTCCATCCCGAGATGATCCGCCTCGAGGTCCGCGATCAGGTCCGGTGCGAACCGGGCGAGCTCCGGAAACAGAAAGCGATGCTCGTTGCCCGCATGTTCGTCGAGGAGGTCCATGAGCTCGACCACGTTGCGCGCAGCGGCCGCTGCCGCCCCCAGGTCGCCGAAATCGGTCTGCGCCACCTGGAGAGTGGCCTCGAACAGCCCTGCACGGACCGCTTTGTGAACGTTGTTCAAGAAGTTCAGTCGGGACATGGAGTGGAAGTAATCGAGGCACTCTCGACGACCAGAACAGTCGGGTCGCGACTTTGCGCGACAGCCGCACAACCGAGGTGCGGCACGACAGGCATCGGCACATGAGCGGGAGATTGCCGAGACTCGACTGCGGCCAGAAGCCGGCTCCGCGCCCGACCGAGGAGCCAGTGGTCGCGGGCTGGAGCTTGCCCCGTCCCGCCCGAGGTCCGGCCTTGAGGCACCGGCGCTCGGGCAGCGCTCGTTACCGCTGCATCTCCTTCGCGAACTCGGCGAAGGCCTGTTCGACGGCCCGTCCGATGGTCGAGTCAAACGACTCGAAGCGCCAGTGAGAGACGCTCCGCAACCACCGGAGGAACGCCCGAACCCTGGAGCTCCGCCTCGTGGGCCACCGTGTACCGACTGCGAAACTGCTCACCTCGCCGACCGACTGCATTTCCTCGTTCCTGACTGGAGAGACTGTTCCCTCGTCGGGCTGTACGAGCTCGACGAAGCTCAGATACGCGACCGGCCGGAGCGATTCAGGGGGTGCATGACCGTTGCTCCGGCTGACCCAGCAGCCCTGCTCATGCGACATCCGCCCGCGCCCCGAAAACGGATCCAGTCCGTGGGCAACCACTGTTGCGCGAGCCGAAGTGATCCGCTTCATCGGCGTAACAGGGATGCGCGGCGTGAGCGCCGCGCTGCCTCGGTGGTCTCCGGCGCGATCCGCAGCGCCGCCGACGCGATGACTCGCAGGGTTCCTGTCGGCCGCTCATCGACGATTGTTTGTTGCTGGGCCGACCACAGGTCGTCCCGGTCTGTAGCGCCGCTCGCGACACCGCCGGGGCAGATCACGCTCGATCCTTCGGGCCCGACGTGGCACCGGTCGTGCACAACGCCGCCGTCCATGTCCTCTCGAAACCGCTTGACCATCCTTCGGCTGTACGAGGCGCTTCAGGCCAGGGATTACCCCACGCTCCTCAGTCTCCTTTCACCCGACATTCGGATCAGCCACTCCCCGGGGCTGCCCTGGGGCGGGACCTTTGAAGGCCATGACGGAGCGAAGGAGTTCTTCGAAAGACTGACGAGGTACGTGACCTCCTACGTGGCAATCGAACGCGTTCTCGATTCGGGTGACCAGATCGCCGTGACGGGCCGGACCTATGGTGCCACCCGGCGAACCGGGCGGAGATTCGATGTGCCGATCGTCTATCTCTGGGAGCTCAAGGACGGAGTCGCTGTCCGGCTAGACATCGCTCTCGACCTTCCGGCGTTCCAGGTGGCACTCGCGGACGCAGCCTGAGGCCCAGGTGCCAAGATGGGTGAGCGCGGGAGGTTCGTTCTCGCGCTCCTCACGTCCACTCCTGTGTCCCTGGTGGCAGGCGTCGCCCTGGGATTTCGACCGTGAGCTCTGAAGCGTCGCGTCCGTGCTGACAGCACCGAGCGCGTGGCTCTTCGAGATCGTCGGCCTCTGAAGCTTTCACACGCAGCACTTGTATCAAGGAGAGGTGCATCCATGAGGTTGCCGTGTCGCATCGGTCTGCTCACAACCCTGCTCTGTCTGGTCGCCTGTGGAGGCTCGGGAGGAGCCTCGGGAGCAGGCGGGCCAATGCCCAACATCACCATCGCAGGCAAGGTCGTCGACGGCGTTCTGCGCCCGATCGCGGGGGCAGCGGTCAAGGTGGGGTCACAGAACGCCGTGTCCGATTCGAACGGGCAATTCAGCATCTCGAACGTGACTCCCCCTTACGATCTGGCGGTCACCACGATGTCGCCGACCAAGGTGGGAGTACTCTTCCAGGGGCTGCGACGCACCGATCCGACCGTGCTCGTGCCGGGCGTGCACGCGTTCCAGAACTCGGGCGCAGTGAGCGGGAACGTGACTGCGGTCCATCCTCTCGGAGCGCTGAGCGAGAAGACGGAGGTCGCCTGGGGGTCTCCAGAGATTCCCGTCCTTCCTCCGACCACCGACGTCAACACCGACCCCTACGCGCTCGATCTGACCTGGGTCGGGCCGAGTTCCACGACCGGCACGCTGCACGCGTTGCAGTGGCAGCTGGACGCAAAGCATCTGCCGAGCAGCTACACGGGTTACGGGAGCACGCCCGGCGTGACCGTCACCAATTCCGGGACCACCCACGCCGATGTGGCCATGAGCGCACCGTCGGCATCTACCATCGCCGGTTCCATCACCGTGCCGGCTTCCTTCACCATTGCTTCCAAGTCCTTCGCCATCGCTTTCCCCGACCGCGCTGGGATCGCGCTGGGCATCGACAGCAGCCCTTCGACGAGCTTCAGCTACCCCTTCCCGGCGGTGAGCGGAGGTACGGCGACCCTCAGGGCCGAGGCCAGCCTCTCCGGGGATTCGTCGGTGATTCAGCTGTTCGGAATTGCGCCGGGCACGACCAATCTCGCCCTCAACCTTCCAACACCCAGCACCGCGATCCTTCCCCCCGACATGGCAGCGAATGTTGGAACGAACACCGACTTCACCTGGACGTCCATGCGCGGCACTGTCTACGTCCTTCAGATCCAGGGCCCGAGCGGTGCGCCGAGCTATTACGTCATCACTGATGCCACGACCGCCAGAATTCCCGATCTGGCCGATCAGGGTCTGGGGCTTCCGGCCGCAGGCCAGTACAGCTGGAACGTGCTCGCGGTCGGCCCCTGGGCCGGCGTGGATGAGATCGCCGGCCCGACGCCGAACCAGCCGCCCGGAAATACGAAGTTCGAAGGTCTGACTGCGAACCGGAAGTTCACGACGCCGTAGCCGAGTCAGTGCTCTGCGAGGCCGATCAACCTCTTGCCGACGCTCTCGAAGACACTCCTGTCGTCGAGACTCAGGCTGAGGATCAGCGCTCCCTCCAGCGCGGCAAGGATGTGCATGGCGTCCGCCTTCGCCCTGGCCGCGCGCGCTCCGGAGGACGCGGCCAACGCCCTCCGGAGCCACTCGATGTTCCGCTCGAAGAAGATCCGGGTGTGCTGGCCGACCTCCGTCGGCAAGCCGCCGATCTCCGCGCCGAGCACTGCGCAGAGGCAGAGCTTTCCGTCGCGGACGAGCGCCCGTCGGAACGCATCGACGTAGAGAGTCACCGCCGATCGGGCATCCTTCACGAAGCGGTCTGGATCGCCGAGAGCCTCGAGAAAGCGGTCGGTATAGCGCTCCGTGACCGCCACCCCGATGTCGGCCTTGGTCGGGAAGTGGTAGTGCACGCTCGCGGCCTTGATGCCGACGGCGTCCGCGACGTCGCGGGTGCTGAAGCCGTTGAACCCCGACGTACGGATCAGGGCCTCCGAGACGTCGAGGATCTCTTCTCTCTTGCCGCTCATCTGCATCTCCAGAATCTACCTAACACTAGATAGGCCTTGACAGCAAGCGAGGACGACAGTACTCACCGGTCGCCTACCTAATGTTAGGCAGGCAGATCAACCAAGAGGACAACCCGATGGCAACAACGCGCATTCTGATGGTCCTGACGTCCCACGACAGTCTCGGGATCAGCGGCAAGAAGACCGGCAACTGGTTCGATGAGGTGGCCACCCCGTATTACAAGTTCAAGAACGTCGGGTTCGACGTGACGCTCGCGAGTCCGAAGGGCGGCCCGGCCCCGATCGACCCGCTCAGCTACGACGGTGCGTACACGACGGAGAGCACTCGCAAGTTCGAGGGTGATGCCGGCGCCCAGCGCGCCCTCGCCACCACCTGCAGGTTCAACGACATCGATGTGAGTGACTACGCCGCTGTGTTCTTTCCCGGGGGGTATGGCCAGCAATGGGATCTCTCCAGCGACCTGAAGGTGATTCGCGCGATCGAGAAATGGGTCGAGGGCGGGACGCCGGTGGCGATGGTCTGCCATGCGCCCTCGATCCTCAGGGACGCCAGGAAGCCGAACGGTGACCCCCTGGTCAAGGGGATGAAGGTGACCGGGTTCACCGACGCCGAGGACCAGGAGCTCGACCTCTTCCGGCACCTGCTGTTCTCGCTCGAGCGCGCGCTCATCCTCAATGGCGCGAACTTCAAGCGCTCGGAGCGAAACTGGGCCCCCAACGTCGTCCAGGATGCAGCGCTGCTGACAGGTCAGAACCCGGCCTCCGCGGCGCCCCTGGCCGACGCGGTGATCGCGCGCTTGCGGTGATGCTTCGGATGCCCGGGACGGGCCACCTCGCCGGACTGCCCTGAATGGGTAGAGCAGCGGAATCGAACCACCCGGACGACGCTCGCGGGCGCCGTCCCTCGTCGTGGCGACTGACAGGACGTGACAAGGAAGCCCTTCCGGAACGCGTCTCCTGCCTGCTCGGCTGGGTCCCTCCGGTCGCACGTCTCGTCTGGAATGGAGACCAACTGCTCTGGTCCCTCAGGGACCCTCGATTACTTACGCAGGCGGAGCGAGAGAACCGCTGCTCCGCCATAGGAGGCACCATGCTCGACAGTTCTCACCATCAAGGACAGCAATCCTTCGCCGCCGATGTGCTGCGATGATAGATCCCGACTTCGACCCCGGCCAGCCATGGTACGGCGGACTCGTGACGGGCATCGCAATCGTGTTGCTCGCCACGCACCTTCTTTTCGGGCTCGCTCAGGCGGTCCATCGTTTCCACCCGCAAGCAATTTTCTGGTGTTCGGACTCTCTCGAATGCCTCTTCGAATGATTCTGGAGCATTCCGTGTCGCGACCGAATTACTTCAGCAATGTCCACAAAGCGGTCCGTGCTGGCCTCTATGGCACCAGCCTGCGGGTTGCACGTACCGATTTCGGCGACCCGGAGGCGGCAGCTGCCACCGCGCGCGACGTCGTCGACCTCATGGACTTCCTTGACGAGCATGCGGGCCATGAGCACGACTTCGTGTTTCCAGAGCTTGCTTCTTTCGCGCCGACTCTTGCCGCGGACCTCGAGCTCGAGCACATCAAGCTGGGGGAGCTCCAGATGAAGGTCCGAGCCCTCGCCCACCGCGTGCGCCGGTCGTCCGGCAAGGTTCGGGAGGAGACCGGACCGCAGCTTGCACGAGCTCTGACCGGTCTGGTCGCGGAGGAGCTCCGACACCTCGACCGCGAGGAAACGGAGGCGAACGTCGCCGCGTGGGCTAGCCGCACCGACGCCGAGCTCGCTCAGATCCAGGCCAGAGCCCAGGCTGCGATGCCTGCGGAGACCCGGGCCCGATTTGCCAGGAGGATGCTGCCGGCGTTGAGCATCAGAGAGCAGGTGGAGCTGCTCTCCGGCGCCCGGAAGACCCTGCCGGCTCCAGCGTTCGCGGCTCTGGTCGCACTCGCGCGCGAGGTCCTGGAGCCTGAGCGGTGGGCGGCCCTTGCCACTCGCCTCGATCCGCGCCGCAGCACATTGACCTTCCTCGCCTCCGACTGAGGCACTGTTTCCTCCCGGGTGCACCCGGACGAACTGGACCGTCTCATCGACGAAACGTCGCCGGAGAGAGGGGCAGGGTGGCACGAATGCGTTCAGGACGGCCGGAGCGCTTAGCGCACGCGCACCATCGGGAGCGGACGGAGCGGATGGCGCAGCGCCCATTGGGCGGCGGTCCTCAAGAGGATGGCGTGGAACCGCTGGTAGGGGAAGCGATTCGCCACGTCTCGCACAAAGGCGGCCGGCAGACCGGCCCGGAGCGTTCCGCGGCTGACGTCCACGAGATCGGCCCGGCGGAAGGCATCCCGTAGGGCGGGCTCGATGCCGGTCCGGGGTCGTCGAAGCAGATGATGATCGTATATCAGCAACGCGAGTAGCTCGGGGTCGATGCCCGGCGCTTCCTCGCGGCGAAAAGCCTCGGCCCGCTGCTGCGAGGGCCCGAGATAGTCGAATGTCCGGTCCGACCAGATGCCGAGGTCGTGGTAGGCAGCAGCAAGCGCGAGCTCGTCGTTGTGCCTGTCCGTGCCGATCAGGGCTCGGGCGTAGTTCAGGACCCGGTAGGCGTGTCCCGCGTAGGCCTCGCGGGCCGTGCCTAGAGCGCCATCCCAGCGCGCCGCCATCTCTTCCACAAAGGAGTGACGCTCGAGAACGCGCATCTAGCCGGATCGCCGCGTCCGAATCACCCCGATGCTCCGTTCCTCCGCCCTCATCTGTCCCTCCAGGGGAGGACCGGAACTCTCCACCCTTCGCGTCGAGGCGACAAGCACCGGCTCGACGTCGCCAGGGCCGACGTCCCCCGACGCACTGGAAGGGGATGCGAGCAGAGACGGTTCGGTCGTTGGGGTCATCGCGTCGGATCCCGAAGGGCGAGGATGGATGTCAGGTGCTGGTCTGCGATCCGCTGGCGGCCGCCCGAGGAGCGCTGATCGCGGCCACCGTTCCCGCGACCTCCTCCGGGGTTACGCCGTTGGCCAGCTTGCGGCTCCGGAGATGATGCGCCAGGTCGTTGATGGTGATGATTCCCGTCAGGAATCCCGCGCCGTCGACCACCGGGATCCGGTGGACTTGCTCGGCTTGCATTCGTTCCTTGGTCAGGTGCAGGTCATCCGAGGGCAGGACCGTCACCAGCCGCTTGGACATGACCTCGGAAACTTTGATCTCGCGCAGGGGCCGTCCGCGGATGCACGCGGCCATCGCAATGTCCCGATCGGTGATGACCGAGGTCAGCCGCCCATCTGCGGCCACCACCGGGAGGATCCCGATGTCGTGGTCCCACATCGATTGCCCGGCCGCCTGCAGGGAATCCTCGGACCGGCAGGTCTCCAGATGGGTACTCATGATTTCTTCGACACGCATGGTATTTCTCCTTTCCGGAGCTCCTCAGCCTCGAAGGAAGGCCAGGAGCTGCTCGTTGACCTGGGCCTGATGCGTGGCAGTGATTCCGTGTGGCGCACCGGGGTAGTAGACGTCCTTCGCGCCCTTGATGAGGCGGGCCGACTTCTTGGACGAATCCTTCACCGGGACGATCTGGTCATCCTCACCGTGGACCAGGAGGGTCGGGACGTCGAACTTCGTGAGGTCAGCGGTGAAGTCCGTCTCGGAGAAGGCCTTGACCGAGTCGTAGGCATTCTTGAGGCCGGCCTGCATGCTCCAGAGCCAGAACTGATCGAGGAGACCTTGCGAGACCGTCGAGCCGGGACGGTTGGCGCCGTAGAACACGGGGGCAAGGTCCCGGTAGTACTGCGAGCGATCCTTGAGGAGACCCGCCCGGATGCCGTCGAACACCTCGATCGGGAGGCCTTCGGGATTCGCCTCCGTCTTCAGCATCAGCGGCGGCACTGCGGCGATCAGGACCGCCTTCGCTACCCGCGCCGTTCCATGGCGTCCGATGTAGCGCGCGACCTCCCCACCGCCGGTGGAATGGCCAACCAGTGTCACCTTGTCGAGCTCGAGCGCCGTGATCAGTGCCGCCAGATCATCGGCATACCCGTTCATGTCGTTACCGCTCCATGTCTGCCCGGAGCGCCCGTGGCCGCGCCGGTCATGGGCGATGACCCGGTAGCCGTTCTGGGCAAGGAACAGCATTTGCCCGTCCCACATGTCGGAGCTGAGCGGCCAGCCGTGCGAGAACGTCACGACCGGGCCCTTGCCCCAGTCCTTGTAATAAATGGAGGTACCATCCTTCGCCTTGATCGTGCTCATCGATGATCTCCCTTCCTTCGTGGTCGTTTGTTGGGACGGATAGGCGTTCCGCGACCGGACGCTACACGGCCGTTTGCTGCGGGAACGCCCGGCTGAGCCAGTCCTCGAAGCGGACTGCCCCGTGGCGGGCACCCGCGCTCGGTGTCAGCGAGCGATCGTCGAGCAAGGCTCCGAAGTAGGTTGCCCGAGCGTCGGGGAGCACTCGACGGTCATCCCGGGTGGCGCGGAGGAACTGCCGGACGAACTCGTCCATCGGCCGTGCATCGGGGCCGGCAACCTCGACGGTCGCGTCGAGGGGCGGTTCCAGGGCCAGGTCGGCCAGCACTGTGACGACCTCGTCCGACGAGATGGGCTGGAAGAGCGCCGGTGAGACGTGCACCACCCTGTCCACCGTGGCCGAGTCGATGAGTGTGCGGACGAACTCGAAGAACTGGGTGGATCGGAGAATCGTGTAAGGAATGCCGGAGCCCTTGGTCAGCCGTTCCTGAGCCAGCTTGGCGCGGAAGTACCCGCTGTCGGGCAGGCAGTCGGTCCCGACGATGGAGAGCGCCAGATGGTGCTCGACTCCGGCGACCTTCTCCGCTGCAAGAAGATTCCGGCCCGCGGTCTCGAAAAAGTCCAGGACCGCCCGATCCTCCCAGGAGGGTGAGTTCGAGACGTCGACGACGACGTGAGCGCCGACGAGGGCCTGGCTCAACCCCTCCCCGGTGATGATGTTCACGCCCGAGGCAAGGGACGCGTCGACGACCTCATGACCGCAGCGACGGAGCCGGATCACGAGCTTCGTTCCGATGAGTCCACTACCTCCGATGACCACGATCTTCATCGAGTGCTCCCGTGGGATGCCGTCCGGCGCGACCGCGAGGGTGGCAGAGAGCATCGGTCGTGCCAGGAAGTCGGGTCCTGGACGCCCGTCATTTCGGCCCCCGAACGTTCATGCCGAGGACGGGGACCTGTGCCATGTCACAGATGTCTGTGTGATCCGCGAGCGCGACCGTCAGGCGGTGCCGGAGGAGCACAGGACGACGGCGACGACGCGCCGGGCGCCAGCGCAGCGTGGGGAGTGGGTCCAGCGTGCCTTCGAGAGGTGCTGGGTCTTCAGGGAGCCGCGACCAGGTCGACGCCAAGAAACTCGAGTCCCGTCCGTTGGAGGGTCCGGGCCAGGCTCTCCGCTGCGGCCGTGTCGTCGGGCTGAGGCAACGATCGGAAGTCCCAGGTCGTCTCCGAGACGACGCCCTTCATCCGAAGGTCGGGATAGTAACGCTCAGCCCGGACCGGGGTGACGACACGGCTCAGCGTCTCGAACCACGCGAGACGCTCACCGGAGGCCGCATCGAGGACCTCGGTGGCGCTCAGGCCATGCGCCACCAGGAGAGCGCGCCGGTCTGGAGTCCAGGAAATCGGGCCGTAGACGGAGTCCGGGAGCTCGTTCGACACGTTCCAGATTGTCCGCCCCGTCACGCAGTCCCGGAGGGAGATGCTCCGGGTGGTCACCGTCACCAACATGCCGGGGTCCGTCGTGAGGCTCATCCCGAGCAGCGCACCGTCCAGGCGTAGCGTCAGCTCCCGTCCCGACGCGAGCTCGCGCAAGTAGATCGTGTCGCCATGGCTCCACCCGATGCGGTGCCCATCTGGCGAGAGGAAGCAACGGGTCCCCGCGGGGCCCAGCAACTGGTTGGGGCGCCCCGGCCGGACGCGCAGGGCTTCCTGGAAGAGGCGCTGGCCGGTCTGAAGGTCCCAGACCTCGAGCCCATCCACCCCGACCTGGGCAAGGCGTGAACCGTCCTCGGAGACGGCGAAGTCCGAACAGAGCCGACAGGCGTGCTGCCAGAGCACCTGTCCCTTCCGGAGATCGTAGACGACGACCGTGCTCGAGTCCGTGCCGAGGAAGGCAACGGCATCACTGTCACCCACCAGGGTCGTCGAGGCGGGAAGGGGGTAGGTCCCGCTCACGATGGGAGTATCGATGGGCCTGAACAGCTCGTAACGACCCGCCCTTTCGTCCCACTGGAGCCCGCTCCTTCCGCTCAGCGAGTGCGCAGCCCGGTTGAACCAGCGGGGACGCCTCGGCATGTCATCCGGCGGCAAGCGCCACCCGCTCAGAACCGACCCGTTGTTCATGCCCGCGGCGAAGATTCGCTGCCCATCGGGCGAGAAGGCCAATCGCGGCCACCCCGATGGGTAGCGGAGGATTCCGCGGATGCTCCGGCTCCGGAGATCCACCACTGCCGCCTCGGTTGCGCCCTCGCGGGTGGCGAAGGCCACGAGCTCGCCATCCGGCGAGACCGCTGTCCCACCGGGTAAGGGTTTCCAGGCGAACGTCCCGGATCTGGCATCCGGGAGCTCGATGGAGAAATTCCCCTCCGGTCCAGCGATCAGATCGAGACGGCCCTTCCTGAAGACGACGAGCCCGTGGCGACTGAAATGAAATCCCCGGAAGGGCTCCGGCTTGATCTGGGCGAGATCACGACCGTCCTCGAGCGAGAGCAGGTGCAGGGTCCACGAGAATCGATCGGAGTAGACGAGCTGACGGCCGTCGTCGGAGACGGCGCAGTCGTCGTTTGCGTCGGTCGCGAGGATCCGCGGTGTGGCTCCTGCGGCCCGCTGAACCACCTGACCGTCCAGGAGCGACACTCGGGGCGGAAAGGCGCCGAGACAGGGGTAGCCCGAGGAGCGCGGCCACCTCAATAGCTCGCGTCCGGTCGCAGCATCGTGAAACGCCCAGCCGTCGGCGAGGGAGATACGAACCAATCCGCCCGGGAGAACCTCGGCTTCGACAACGGGTCCGCCGGAGCGGGTCCATAACGTCCTTCCACTCTCGGCCTCCCGGATCTCCACCCGGTCCGCGCTTCGCCCGAGCACGATGACGCGTCCGTCCGTGAGCACGCCAACGTCGGTGAACGAGTCGGATGGGCCGTGCCGCGAAAGGATCCGCTCGGTGATCCGCTCACCCGCGACCGCCAGCCCCCAGCGTGCCTCGCGCGTGTCGTGCTGGGCCCGAGCCGCAGCGAAGGAAGCCGCTGCCTTCGACCAGTCGCCGTCCTGTTCCGCACGATAGGCGCGTTCCCGAAACGAGCTCGCGAGCTCCACCCGGGTCTGGTGGAGGCGTACCGCCACGAAGGTGGAGGTCGCGAGCAGGGCGGCGACCGCGATCGCCACACCGGTCAACAGCGCCCGATGGCTCGATGCGAACTTCTTCAGGAGCTCCCAGGGCCGGTAGCTGTACGCCGCGACCCTCCCACCGGCCGCGTAGGCCGAGAGCTCCCTCGCCAGATCCTCTGCGCTCCGATACCGGCCCTCCGGATCGAAGGCCAGCGCTCTCTCGGCGATGGCTGCCAGCTCCGCTGGCGCCTCCGGGCAGACGGCGCGGGCCGCATGGAAGCGTCCGGTGAGCAGGCGCTGCACGATGTGCTCGGTCGTCGCACCGTCGAAGGGAATACGCCCGGTGAGAAGCTGATAGAGCACGACCCCGAGGCTGAACACGTCCGAGCGCGCATCGACCCGCGTCCGTTCGCCGCGAGCCTGCTCAGGGCTCATGTATCCCGGCGTTCCCATCGTCAGGCCGGTGCGCGTCAGATCGGTGTCTGGCTCCGGTGCCGGCGCCGCTTCGTCAGGCTCCGGCTCTCCGCTCGCCTTGGCCAACCCCCAGTCCACCACCACCGTCTCGCCGAAGGACCCGACCATGATGTTGGACGGCTTGAGGTCGCGGTGAATGACCTGGTGAGAATGAGCGTACGCCACCGCCTGGCACGCAGCGATGAGGTGCGGGAGCAGCTGCAGCCGCTCGTTCAGCGAGGTGCACCTCTCGAGACGCTTCTTGAACGTCTCTCCACGGATGAGCTTCTGGGCACAGAAGACGGTCCCGTCCGGGCGCCGGGCCAGCTCTAGCACCGAGACGATCCCTGGGTGATCGAGTCTCGCGGTCAGGCGAGCCTCGCGAAGAAATCTCCAGCGCGCCGATCGCCTCTCGTGGTCCGAGGTCGGTCCTGTCGATGCCGTCGTCGCCGAATCTCGTGAGCCGGCGATCGCCAGCTCCTTGAGGGCGACCTCCCGGGCGACGAACTCGTCGAACGCCCGGATCACCACCGACTGTCCACCGCGCCCCAGCTCCTCGAGCCGCGTGTACTGACCTTCGCGCTCGAGCGGGATCTCCGGCTCGGACCCCTCTGACCCAGTACGCGCCACGGGCCAAGTCTTGGCACAGACTCAGGGCTCCGGGCGACTCACTGCCGGCGGAACGTTGCGAGATTGAACCCGTAGCGGCTGATCCACCGCACGATCTGGGTCCGCCCCTTTCCCAGGACGCGGGCGACCGCGTTCAGGTTTCCGTGATGCTCACGGAGCAATCCGAGCAGCTCCTCCCGGTGTGCCAGCTCCTCCGGGGTCAGGTCCGCGGGCATCCTCTGCCCCTCCAACACTGCGCGCGGAAGGTGCTCGACCTCCACGGTCCCTCCAGCGGAGAGCGCCAGGGCCGCGGTCAGTGCGTTCTCGAGCTCACGAACGTTCAACGGCCAGTGGTAGTTCAGGAGAGCCTCGGTGGCACGCGCCGAGAGGGAGATCCCGCGTCCCGGCGAATGTCGCGCGATCAGTGTCGCGAGCAGCAGCGGAACGTCCTCGAGCCGGTCGCGGAGAGGGGGGATCTCGAGGGTGATTGCGTCCAGGCGCGCCAGCAGGTCATGGCGGAAGTGCTGTTCCTGAACCCGCGCCTCGAGATCGCGGTGGGTGGCGGCCACCACGCGCAGATCGAGACGCTGCGGTTGGACCGCCCCGACCGGGAGGACCTCGGACTCTTGCAGCACGCGTAGGAGCGCAGCCTGCGCCTGGAGCGGGAGATCGCCGATTTCATCGAGGAACAACGTTCCTCCGTTCGACGCCCGGAGCAGGCCCGGATGGTCCCGGTCCGCGCCCGAGAAGGCTCCCTTGCGGTAACCGAAGAGCTCGGCCTCCACGAGGTTGGGGGCGATCGCACCACAGTTCACGGCGACGAACTCGCCCGGCCGACCGGAGAGGAGATGGAGGGCCCGGGCGAAAAGCTCCTTGCCGGTCCCGCTCTCGCCCTGGAGGAGCACGGGGACGCGGCTGGGAGCCACAGCTTCCAGGCGCCGGAGCACCGACTGCACGGCGGGAGAGAACGTTCTGAGCCCCGTCGGGCCTACCGGCAGATCCGTGCTCTCCAGCAGGGCCGGTTCGCTCCGGCCGTACGTCGAGCGAAAGGCGAAGAAGGTGCCACCCACCTGAAGCATCGCCCCGTCCTGGAGGAGCTGCGCCTCGATGCGTTTCGAGTCGACGAAGGTTCCGTTCCGGGAGCCGGCATCCCTCACCAACCATCCCTGGTCCTCCTTCCGAAGGTCCGCATGCTCCAAGGACACGGCAGGATCGGGCAGCTGGACCCGCAGCACTCCGTCGTGGAGCTCGGCCCGGCGTTCCGGTCCACGAGTCAGGAGGACACGGTCCACGTCGTGGAGGAGATACCGGGCTGGTCCTGCGAGCGGCCTCTCGGACTCGATCTGGAGGAAGAGACACGGCCCGGTCCGTACGTCCCGCCGTCTCGCCCGCTCTCCCAGAGACCGCGTATCGCCCCTCGCCGGCATCCGCCGACGTATAGCGCCCTCCGCTCACACAGACATCTGTGTCATGGCACCGGTCCCTGCACCGGACGCCGTGCGTTCGGCCCCGAACGAACGCGTCCAGCGGGGCCGATCGTCTGGCACGCCCGGTGCTCTCCCGCGACGCACCATGCCCCTTCCAAAGCGGGAAATTGCCGGGGTGATCGTTCCAGACACACCCCTCGTTGCGCGGGCGATGGATGAGGCGTGCACCGTGTCCGCGCCGTACCTCTTCAACCACGCGGTCCGGTCCTGGCTCTTCGCGGTGCAGATCGCCGAGCTGAGGGGCCTGCACTACGACGAGGAGGTCGTCGCGATGGCCTCCTTGCTCCACGACGTCGGGCTCACCCCGAAGTACCAGGGTGAACAACGGCGCTTCGAGGTCGAGGGGGCGGACGCAGCGCGCAGGCTCGCAAGGAGCGGAGGCCTCGATGAACGCAGGGCCCAGCTCCTCTGGTATTGCGTGGCGCTCAACGCGACGCTCTCCGTCAGTCCCCATGCAGAGCCAGAGGTGGGGATCTGCACCATCGGAGCGGGCGTCGACTACGCCGGCTTCCTCTCCGAGGAGATCCCGAAGGGGACGATGGCGAGCATTCTCGCTGCCTATCCCCGTCTCCAGATGAAGCATCGACTGCGGGACTGCCTCTGCGACATCGCACGGGAGCGCCCGCAGACGACCTACGAGAACTTTCTTCGAGACTTCGGCGAGCGTTTCGTCCCGAGGTACAAGCCGCCAATTTCGACGGTGGACCTCCTGGCGAACGCTCCGTTCGATGAATGATTCAAGAGGAGCATCGCCATGAACGAGATTGACAGAGAAACCGAAGTCCCCACGTCGTCATTCCAGCGCGAGCGGCGCCACCGCCTTTTCGTCGCCGTCGCGCTGGCCGTGCTGGGTGCCGGCGCCACCTACGCTGCGGTCGGTTCGCCCTTTGCCTCTGCCGCTCCGCAATCGGTTCCGCCTCCCACGGCGAGGGCGGTGACGAACCAGGAATCGCAGCGGTGGCACATCGCTGATGCGGACGCCGACCTCGGCCCTGGACAGTGCGAGCCGTACCTTGTGACTGCACCGTGAAGGAGGAAGAGATGACCATCGAGACCACCGAGCCAGTAATCACCAGGCGCGAGGCAGCGCCAACCATCACCGGGCACGAAGCAGCGCAGATCGAGCGTGCGAACGCGTCGGGCGCCACTCCCATTGTCTTCGTTCACGGGCTCTGGCTGCTGCCCTCGAGCTGGGATCGCTGGGTCACGCTGTTCGAGGCGGCAGGCTACGTCGGCTTGACACCGGGCTGGCCCGACGAT
>Ga0081540_1000089_pt1 | contig 97819 bp, 83 predicted proteins | sample TabmetS2T1R1_FD_71024 | JGI IMG/M metagenome (GOLD analysis project Ga0081540, IMG submission 71024) | Tabebuia heterophylla rhizosphere microbial communities from the University of Puerto Rico - S2T1R1 | ecosystem: Host-associated > Plants > Roots > Rhizosphere ...
ACGCCTACTGCCAGGACAACGAGATCACCTGGTTCGACTGGGCCGGCGCCGACACCGCGCTCAAGGACTTCACCAAGAACCTGATCGCGCTCCGGCGCGCCCACCCGGTCTTCCGTCGCCGGCGCTTCCTGACCGGCGTCGAAGCCACCCAGCTGCAGTGGTTCACCCCGGCGGGCACGCCGATGGACGGCGGCAACTGGGCCGATCCGGACGCCCGGGCTATCGCCATCTACCTGGACGGTTCCGATGCCCCCGACCGGGCCGAGGACGGCACGCTCCTGGTCGACGACGACTTCCTGGTCCTGGTGAACTCCTGGTGGGAGCCGCTCGATTTCGCGCTGCCGGATACCAGGCCGCAGGCGCGCTGGCGGGTCGAGATCGACAGCTACGACCTGGCGTCCCCGCCGGAGTTGCGGGAGGACGAGGGCAAGCCCGGGGACACCGTCAGGGCCGGGCCTCGCTCGGTGGTGGTGCTGCGATCAGGACGTCCAGGCTGAGCGCGAGGATCCAGGCGGGGAACAGCAACTCCACCCAGGGTGATATCCCGACGCCGACCAGCAGGATCAGCGCGCAGACCAGCCCGGCCAGGACGAGCCACCGGGACACGATCGCGGTACGGCGCGCGATGTTGACCGTGGTGAGCGTGAACACCGCCGCCATCCGCATCGCGTAGATGTTCAGCAGGCTCCCGGTGACGTTGCGGCTCAGCGCCAGCGTGTCCGCGCCGGGCTGGACCGACGAAGCGGCAGCGATGGTGGCGCCGGCCACCGCCGCGGCCACGAACAGCATGCCGACGAACAACAGGCCGCTGCCCAGGAACACGGTGGCGAACAGGCGATCCTCGCGCTCGCCGATCCGGGCCCGCAGCACCCCGATGAACCACAGAAAGGCGATCCCGGCGAACGGGACGAGGTTCAGGGCCACGGCCACCGCCGTCCGCCGCCCGGGATCGGCCAGCCACGCCCCGGCCGCTTCGGGACGGGCCGGGACCGAGACCCGGAGCAGCACCAGCGCCGTGATCAGGAGCACGCCGAAGATGATCCCGGCGATCGCAGCGCCCTGGGATGTCCGTAGCGGGCCCCCCGGCCGCAGCCATCCCCGGCGCGTCGCGCCTTCTGTCATCCGGACTGGCCGAGGGGCGGCAGGTCCTCGACCTGTCGCTTCGTGATGTTGAGCTTGATCCCGTCCTCGACCGAGGCGACGGCGCTGACCGGGATGGCCACCTGCTTGCGGCCCCACAGATGGCCTTCCTCGAGCAGGATGTAGGTCACCTTCTGGTCGCCAGGATTCACCATGAACCCCTCCACCTGCCCGACCTCGCCGTCGACCGCGTGCACGCTTTGATGGCGCTCCACCTCGGTCTCCCCCAGCGGGACGGCGCGGTCGACCACCAGCGGGCGCCGGGGCCCCTGGCCCAGCCCGAGGCTGGAGTAGTCCCCGGCGCCGGACCAGGTGTCCCCCAGCACCTTCTCGCCCGGATCGAGGCGGTCGAATTCGTCCAGGGTGCACCGCAGCCGGACATCGTCCGCCGTCCCCTCGACCAGATCCAGCGGCACGAGCCGTGCCACCGCCCCGTTCTCCGGCTCGATCACCAGATGCGTGACCGTCCGGGCGGCCGGATCCACGATCGTCCCGCGCACCACGCCGCAGAAACCATCCGGGCAGCTGGCCCGGGCCCCCAGGGTAAATTCCTCCATCACTGCTTCCCCTTCGCTCAGGTAAGGCCTGCCGACAGGCTCCCGGCTGGCGGCCCCGAGGGGCTCACCCATCACGGATGATCGATGGCGGTACCGGTCCGGCTGGAGAAGAGCGGGATCGTCAGCGGGTTCGGGCGGCGGCGCGGCGACGAGGAGCTGACTGCCCGCCTGGGCAGACCGACGGCAAGGGCGACAACGGCGACGGCCAGCAGGGCCAAGCCGCCGCAGAAGGCCAGGACCGCGAGCACCGCCAGCACCGCGACGGCGGCGGCCACCCGGGCCGGCCCGGCCAGGATGCGGGTCGCGGCCGCGGTGCAGCTGAGGTACACGCACAGGAACATCGCGGTCGGCACGCTGACCAAGGCCACGATGTCAGCCAGCCCCAGCGCGGACAATCCGATGAGCAGCAGGCCGACCAGGGCGATGATGCCGAGCAGGGCGTGAGCCGAAAGCCGGGGCGGGCGGCCAGGACCGTTCGGCCCCTTCTGACCGGGTACGGCGGTCAGCTCGCGCAGCATCTCGGTCGCCCCCGAAATGTAGGCGTTGACCGAGCCGGCCGTGAGCAGCAGCGCGGCTACGGCGGCCACCGCCCGCCCGGCCGGGCCGATCGCCAGCTGGAGCAGGTCGGCGAGCGGCACGTCCAGGTCCGCGCCGCGGCCCAGGCAGCTGACGGTGGCGACGGCCAGGCCCAGGTAGAGCACGGCGGTCACGGTGAACGCGATGCCGATGACCCGGGACAGCTGGCCCGCGCGCAGCCGCCCGGTCAGCGGGGCCACCGCCTCCCAGCCGACGAACGAGAGCATCAAGGTGGCGGCCGCCCGCCCGATGGACAGCCAGCCGTGCGGGGCGAACGGGGTCCAGTTGGCCGGGCGGGCCGCGGGCGACGAGCCGGCCACCGCGGTCACCACCACGACGATCAGCAGCGCGACGAGCAGCAACTGGGCCATCGTGCTGGCGCGGACGCCGCCGAGCGCCAGGCCGAGCACCGCGAGCAGCAGGCCGGCCGCGACGGCGCCGCGGGCCAGCGGGCCGCCGCCGGTCAGCGCCGTCACGTAGCTGGCGCCGATAAGGCAGACGATCGGCGCGCCGGAGACGACGCCGACACCGAACCACCACCGGGTCATCGTCGCGGCCCGGCGGCCGAGGCCGGCGGCGGCGTACCCGGCGGCCCCGGCCGCGCCCGGCACCTTACGGCCGAGCGCGGCGAACACCGTGGCGAAGATGGCGGACAGGCCGAGCAGCGCCACCCAGGCGATGATCGAGGCCGGCCCGGCCTGCTGGGCCGCCAGGCCGGGCAGCAGCAGGAGTCCCGGGCCGAACAGGGCGCCGATATACAGCGCGCTGGCTCGCGGGACGGACAGCGGGAGGGTTCGTGCCGGTGAGGTACTCATGCAGCAATCATCGGCGAAAACTGGTCGCACGCGATGGCAAAGATTGCGTGATTTAGCGTTGATAGCGCAATGCTGTGCGATCAAGAGGGCGATATGCTGACTTTCATGCCAGCACCTGGAGACCGTACCGACCGCGCCATCCTCGCCACCTTGCAGCGCGACGGCCGCATCGCCAACGTGGACCTGGCCGAGGCGGTCTCGCTGTCCCCTTCGGCCTGCTTGCGCCGGGTCAAGGCGCTCGAGGCCAGTGGCATCATCGAGGGCTACCGCGCGGAGATCAGCCGGACCAGGGCCGGGCTCGGCCTGACCGCCTTCATCGGGCTGAAGGTCGACGGGCATTCCCGCTCGACGTCGCTCGATGTCGAGCGCGCGCTGATGGCGATCCCGGCCGTGGTGGCCTGCTACGTGGTCACGGGTTCCGACGACTTCATGGTCGAGGTGGCGGCGCAGGACCTAGCCGACTACGAGAAGATCCTGCTGGACGAGATCCTGGCCATCCCGGCCGTGCTCACGGCGCACAGCGCCTTCGCCATCCGAACGGTGCTGAGCCGCGGCCCGGTGCCGCTGACCCACTGGCGCTGAGGTTTCGGCGCGCCCCCCAGGGGGAGCCTAGGGTTCTTTACGCGCGTACCGGGGGCCAAGTAGCGTCGGAAGGGTTCCGGAACGCCCGGACCCGGGAGGGCAGGCAGATGACCACACAGGAAACGGCGTGGCAGGCGGCGGAGGCGGCCGCTGCGGCACTAGCCCCGGATGCCGATGTGTTCGGCTCGGTGGACGCCGCGGGTCTGGGCTCGTCCACGTTCTCGGTGCTGCGGCGCGCCGCGGCCAAGCCGACCGCCACGGCGTCGGCGGCGATGCGCTTCTGGACCAGCATGGCGATGGCCGGGCCGGTGGCCGCGGCCCGCTGGATGGGGATGGACGCGCCGCCGCCGGTTCCGGTGCCGGACCGGGACAAGCGGTTCGCGGACCCGGCATGGTCGGACAACCCGGCCTTCTACGCCATCCGCCAGGCCCACCTGGCTACGTCAAGGCTGGTCAGCGACCTGCTCGAGGCGGGCTCCGGGAACGCCGTGGACGACGCCAAGGCCGCGCTCGCGACCGGCTTCCTGATGGACGCGCTCGCCCCGACGAACTTCCTGCTGACCAACCCGGCCGCGCTGAAGCGCGTGTTCGAGACCGGCGGGGCCAGCCTGGTCGCCGGGACCAGCCACTTCGTGGACGACGTGCTCAACAACAAGGGCCGGCCGCGCCAGGTGGACACCCGGCCGTTCCGGGTCGGCGAGAACCTCGCCGCCACCCCCGGCAAGGTCGTGTTCAAGAACGACTTGATGGAGCTCATCCAGTACGCGCCGCAGACACCCAAGGTGCACGCGATCCCGGTACTGGCCAGCCCGCCGTGGATCAACAAGTACTACGTCATGGACCTGGCCCCCGGCCGCAGCTTCCTGGAGTGGGCGGTGCAGCACCAGCGCACCGTGTTCGCGATCTCCTATCGCAACCCGGACGCTTCCATGGGCGGCACGACCCTGGACGACTACCTCATCCACGGCCCGCGGGAGGCGCTCGACGTCATCGCCGAGATCACCGGGGCACCCAAGATCGACATCATCGGCCTGTGCCTGGGCGGCGCGCTGACCGCCATGCTCGCCGCCTACCTCGCCGAGAAGGGCGACGACAGGATCGGCTCGATCACGCTGCTCAACACGCTGCTCGACTACAGCGAGCCCGGCGTCCTCGGCGCCTTCACCGACGAGAAGACGGTGCGGCGGCTGGAGAAGCAGATGGCGGAGAAGGGCGTCCTGGAGGCCAGCCAGATGGCCGGCACCTTCGACATGCTGCGCGCCAACGACCTGATCTTCAGCTACGTGGTGTCCAACTGGCTGATGGGCCAGGAGCCGCCGGCCTTCGACATCCTGGCCTGGAACGGCGACAGCACCCGCATGCCGTCCGCCATGCACTCGTTCTACCTGCGCTCGCTGTACATGCGCAACGAGCTGGCCCGGGGCGAGCTCGAGCTGCTCGGCCAGCAGCTGTCGCTGTCATCGGTGAAGAGCGACACGTACGTGGTCGGCGCGATCAACGACCACATCGTGCCCTGGCACGGCTCCTACAAGACCTGCGGGCTGATGGGCGGCCAGGTGCGCTACGTGCTGTCGAGCGGCGGGCACATCGCCGGCATCGTCAACCCGCCCGGCCCGAAGGCCTGGCACGAGGCGACCGGCGACGATACGGCCGCGCTATCCGACCCGGAAGCCTGGCGCCGCAGCGGCACCAAGCAAAACGGCTCGTGGTGGGAGGACTGGACCACCTGGTCCGAGTCCCGCGCGGGCGAACTCATCAAGCCGCCGCACATGGGCAGCAGGAAGCATCCGGCCATCGCGGACGCCCCCGGGGAGTACGTGTTCGGCTGATCGCGGCTGTCTGCCCGACCGTACGACACCGAACGGAGGTTCAAGGCATGGCCGACATGAACGGGCAGGTCGCACTGGTAACTGGGGGAATCCGCGGGATCGGGCTAGCCATCGGCGAACGGCTGATGAACCGCGGCGTGCGCGTCGCGGCCGGTTACTCGAGTAATGCTGATGCCGCCCAGCAGTTCTACGATAAGTACGCCGACCACGGCGTCACGATCCACCAGGGCAACATCGGGTCCAACGACGACTGCGAGCGGGTCATCTCCGAGGTGCTCGACCAGCACGGGCAGCTGGACATCCTGGTCAACAACGCCGGCGTCACGGTGGACAAGACCGTCCGCAAGATGACCCCCGAAGAGTGGGATCACGTCATCCACGTCAACCTGTCCGGGGCGTTCTACCTGTCCCGGGCCATCCTGCAGCACATGCTGGACCGCGGTTACGGCCGGATCATCAACATCTCCTCCGTCATCGGCTCGTCGGGCGCCTTCGGCCAGGCCAACTACGCGTCGGCCAAATCCGGGTTGTTCGGCCTGACCATGAGCCTGGCGCTGGAGACCGCGGCGAAGGGCATCACGGTCAACTCGGTCACCCCCGGCTACATCACCACCGACATGACCGCGGCCGTCCCCGGCGACGTGCTGGACAAGCTCATCGAGCGCATCCCGGTGGGGCGGCTCGGCGAGCCCAACGAGGTCGCCCGGGTGGTGGAGTTCCTGGTTGACCCCGAATCGTCCTATATCACCGGGCAGGTCTACCCGGTCAACGGCGGGCTCTACATGTAGCAGCCGGGCAGGTATTCAGTGGTTGCGGGTAGCTCTGGGTTAGGGCGGGCCGCGGGCTGGGGTCGCCGTGACAGCCGCGGCGCGCCCAAGAACCGGACTTCCGTCACACTAGCTTCTCGAGCACCGGGTCGTACTGCATGAATGTCCCAGCCATGTCGCTGGAACTGCATGAACGAGGCATTCATGTCGTATGCCTGACGTCTTCAGCTACCTGGTGGCGGCCAACTCGCTGACCGTGGTTAGGGTGGCCCGCTAGGGCGGCATCTGGCCGGTGACGGCCGCCCTCGCTTGCTAGCAACCCGGAGGGCAGGTCAGGTTGGCGGAGGAATTTGCGGAGCGGATGCTCCAGACCATGAACGAGGCCGCGCTGGCCCTGATGGTGAGCGTCGGCCACCGGACCGGGTTGTTCGACGCCATGGCGGGGATGCCCGCGGCGACGAGCGCCGAGATCGCCTCGGCCGCAGGGCTCGACGAGCGGTACGTCCGGGAGTGGCTGGCGGTGATGACCACCGGCCGGATCGTCGAGCACGACGGCGATGCGGGAACCTATTCACTGCCCGCCGGGCACGCCGCCTGGCTCACCCGGGCGGCCGGCATGCAGAACCTCGCCATCGGGATGCAGTACATCGGGGTGATGGCGATGGTGGAAGACCAGATCGTGGAGTGCTTCCGGCACGGCGGCGGAGTCCCGTACTCGGCCTTCCCGAGGTTCCAGGCCGTCATGGCCGAGGACAGCGGCGCCGTCCACGACGCCACCCTCATCGACGGGACGCTACCGCTGGTGCCGGGGCTCACCGGCCGCCTCGCCGACGGCATCGACGTCGCGGACGTCGGCTGCGGGTCCGGCCACGCCGTCAACCTGATGGCCGCGGCGTTTCCCCGGTCACGGTTCACCGGCTTCGACGTCTCCGAAGCCGGGATCGCCGCCGCGCGCGCCGAGGCCGGCCGCCGCGGCCTGGCGAACGCGCGCTTCGAGCAGCGCGACGCCGCCCGGCTGGGCGAGACCGCCCGGTTCGACTTCGTCACCACCTTTGACGCGGTGCACGACCAGGCCCGGCCGGACCTCATGCTCGCCGGGATCGCCGCCGCCCTGCGGCCCGGCGGCGTCTACCTCTGCGTCGACACTTCGGCCTCGAGCAAGCTGGCGGAGAACCTGAACCACCCACTCGCCACGTTCCTGTACACCGTCTCGTGCATGCACTGCATGACGGTCTCCCTGGCCGACGGCGGGATGGGCCTGGGCACGATGTGGGGCGAGCAGACGGCGCGGAAGATGCTCGGCGAGGCGGGCTTCAGCTCGGTCGAGGCGAAGCGCGTCGACGGCGACATCGTCAACGCCTACATTGTCGCTACTAAGGGCTAAGCCTGGTCAGACGGCTGCTACCGCCGTGTTGACTGCGGCTAGATCGAACTGGACGGGGTCAAAGTCCTCGTCCACCCACTCCAGCATCTCGTCACGTTCTTCGCTGTCCGGCCCGGCGAGGACGTCCTTGAGCTCGGCGAAGCCGTAGACGCCACCGCAGTCCTCCGGCGGGCAGGCACCCTCGCCGGCGATGCACGCTGGGTAGGTCCGACCATCCTCGGCGACCGCGCGGGCCTCGACGACAAGCTCATGCTCCCAACCGTCGCCGAAGTCATATTCGTAGCCGATCCGGGTCCTGACTCTTGCCACGTCGGCGAGCCGTGCCTTTGTCTCGTCCGCGAATCCGAGTTCGCCTTCTGGATCGGGACCGTATGTGGTCTTGCCGATCTGGAACGCGTGCAGATGGCAGTCCTCCCACCCCATCGCGACCTGGACCACCCGGTGGACCCGGCTGAGCGGGTACGCCGCCGGGATGAGGACCTGGCGCCATACCGATGGGTTATCGACATACTTCAGCGTGATCCGCACCTGCAGCACCGGGTCGCCGGGCTCCGCCATGCCGCGGACGCGGCGTATCGCGAACCGGCCGAGATCGGTAAGCCTGGCCGTGTCGTCGGCTTCATCCACCACGACGACACCAAGGACGCCCAGCGCCTCGATCGCGATCGTGACGTCGGACTCGATCCCTCCCTGCAGCATCTCCATCTGCAGTTCGCTGAGCCCGTGGAACATATACATGGTCGCGATCGTGTCGGAGGCGGCCTGCTTGAGGTCGCCTAGCGGGCAGGGACCCTGATGTGTAAGCAGCCTCGTGAGGATCTGGGGACCGATGAAGGTGAACTCGTCACCGACAAGCGACTGCCGCCAGGCATTCCTCGAAAATAGTGGGTTACCGAGTCTGGGATAGGCCTCCAGCAGCGCCAGCACCAGATCGAGCGGCCTGCCTGCCAGTCCGGCGTTCTTCTTCACCGGTACGAGCCGACCGCCGGTCACCCGGGCGAGCCGCGCGGCTTTTATCCAGGCCTCTACACGTATGAGATGCGGGAGTTGCTCGCTCGACCTGGTTTTGAAGATCCGATCGCCGATCTCCGGGTCGATCGTGTCTCCTGTATCGAGTAGCTCCACTAGGTGCCGGGCATCGGCCAGCCCGATCCGGCCGGTCTGGGTGAGCTTGCGACCCTGGCCGAGCCAGGTCATGAACGAGCGGATCTGGCCGGACAGTTCGGCCCTCTCCGCGGCGGCTTCGAGATCGTTCACGCGGTGGCCCTTCGGATGCAGTCATCGGCAGTCCTCGTCCCAAGTCAAGCAGGTAGCGACAGGGCTGATGACCACGTTGGTGTGAGTCACCCACCCGAAACCTGCCACCCGCACCGGGGGTCGCATGGCAAGGGGGCAGGAGGTGGGTTGGGCGGTCAGGGCGCGGCCGGGGCGGGCTGCGGCTGGATGCGGCGCAGGACGATGGGGTCGCCGGTGATGGTCAGGCCGCGTTCGCGGGCGTCGGCCGGGGTGAGGTAGGCGGCGAGCAGGCCGAGGATGAGCCGCGGGGATCCCTCCAGGACCAGGTCGGGGGATGGCGCCTCGCCGAGCCTGGTGCGGACCTCACCGCCGGAGATCTCGACGACCGCGGGACGCCCGCCGGGGCGCAGCTCGATCGAGAGCGGCGGGCCGTCCGGCTCGCGGTCGTGCAGAAATTGCGCGATCGGGAAGGCGAACCAGTGGCTGCGGAACTCGTCGCCGTCGGCGGGCTGGGGCATGTACCTGATCCCCCACGTGCCGAGGGCCTCGAGCGCCGGCTCCAGCCCGGCGCCGGCCTCGGTGAGGTGGAACAGCGTCGTGGCCACCGGGGGCGCGGCCTCCTCGCGCCGGATCAGGCCCGCGGCCTCGAGCTCGCGGAGGCGGTCGGAGAGCAGGTTCGTGGCGATACCGGGCAGCCCGTTCTTCAGGTCGGTGTACCGGCACGGGCCCTGCAGGAGGAGTTCCCTGATCACCAGCAGAGTCCACCGGTCACCGATCACGTCCAGGGCCTTGGCGACCGAACAGTACTGGCCATAACTGCGCATGCCGCCCAGCGTAGCCGAGGCTTGGTTTACTTCCAAGTTATTTCGCTTGACTTTTTAAAGTTCTTAGCTGAGTATCTCAACCATGCGATCCAAGCCATTGATCCTCGCCGCTCTGCTTCTCGCCGCGTTCGCGATCAACCTCGACACCACGATGGTCAACGTGGCGCTTCCCTCCCTGGTCCGCGAGCTGCACGCCACCACCACGCAGCTGCAATGGGTGGTCGACGCCTTCAACCTCGCCTTCGCCGCGCTGCTGCTGACGTTCGGCAGCCTGTCGGACCGGTTCGGCCGTAAGGGGATGCTGCTGGCCGGGCTCACCGTGTTCGGCGCGGCCAGCCTGGTCGGCGGGTTCACCACCAGCCCGGCCCAGCTGATCGCGGCGCGGGCCGTCATGGGGCTCGGCGCCGCTATGACCTTCCCGGCCACCCTCTCGCTGATCTCCAACGTCTTCACCCAGCGCCGGGAACGGGCCCGCGCCATCGGGCTATGGGGCGCGATCGCCGGGGTCGCGATCGCGCTCGGCCCCATCGTCGGCGGCTGGCTGCTCGAAAGCTTCAGCTGGACCAGCATCTTCATTGCCATGGCCCCGGTTGCGGCGGTCGCCATCGCGCTGGCAGCGGTCAGCGTCCCGGCCTCGAAGAACCCGGAGGCAGCGCCGGTGGACCTCGCAGGCCTGGTGCTGTCGGCCGCGACCATGGGATTGCTGGTCTTCACCATCATCGAGGCGCCGGATCACGGGTGGACCAGCGTGCGCAGCCTGCTCGGGTTCGCCGTCTCCGCCGTGCTGCTGGCCGCGTTCATCGGCTGGGAGCGGCGGGCCGCCCACCCGATGCTCGACGTGCGGCTGTTCCGCAACATGCGGTTCAGCGCGGCGAGCGGCGCGGTGACCGTGGCGTTCTTCACGCTGTTCGGCTTCATCTTCCTGATCACGCAGTACTTCCAGTTCGTCAAGGGCTACGGGCCGCTGTCCACCGGGGTGCACCTGCTGCCGGTGGCGCTGTCGGTCGGCATCGGCTCGGTGGCCGGAACGCAGCTGGCGGTGCGGGCCGGCACCAAGATCATCGTCACCCTCGGGCTTGTCGCCATGGCGGCCTTCTACGGCTGGGTTGCCGCGACCACTACCGCGACCCTCGGCTACGGCGTCATCGCGGTCCAGATGGTGCTGTACGGGCTGGGCATGGGCCTGACCTCGGCACCCGCCACCGAGTCGATCATGGGCGCGGTGTCCCGACGCCAGGCCGGAGTGGGATCGGCGGTCAACGACTCGACCCGGCTGCTCGGCGGGACCCTCGGCGTGGCCGTGATCGGCAGCGTCTATGCGTCGCTGTACGGCTCCCGGCTCACCGCCAGCCTGCCAGCCGGGCTACCCGAAACGGTGAAGGCCATCGCGCACCAGTCGCTCGGCGCCGCGTACGCGGTCTCCGGGCGGGTTCCGGGCACCCTCGGCCGGGCCGTGCACGACGCCGCCACGAACGCCTTCATCCACGGTCTTTCCGTCGCCGCCCTGGTGGCGGGCGGAGTCGCCGCAGCAGGGGCCATCCTGGCGGTGGTGTTCCTGCCCGCCCAGCCCGCGAGCCCGGCCGTCATCCCGCCGTCGCCGTCAGTGCCTGCCGCGAGCCCGGCCGGAGAGTCGGTTCGCTCATGAAGACGCTACGGGCGGACGTCGTTCGCGAATTGGGCGATGCAATTGGAGACCGCGCTGCGATTGCCGGCCTTGGCGATGCAGTTGTCGAACGAGGTGAAGACGCTCGTGTTGTTCGCTACGAAGGTGCCGAAGCGCACCGCGAACACGACGGCGACCACCAGCGCCAGGATGCCGCACACGATCCCGGCGATGGCCTGGCCGTTGCTCGTGGCGCCCCTGGCCCGTCCGCGGCTGACAGCAACGGCGCCGAGGATCGCCGCGAGCAGGCCTCCCGGCAGGGCGAGCGGGAACAAGACGAAGGACACGGCGGCTACCAGGCTGGCCACGCCGAGAACCAGGGCGGCGACGCTCAGGCCATGGGCCGACTGGGCTGACGATGGGGCGGCGTACGGCTGTGCTGATCCAGGGGAGTGAGCATCCATGGTTGTATCTCCTGTCGTCGCGGCGCCGTCGCTGTATGGCCCTAACCGGCGCCGGCATAATCAGCATGTCGTCCAGGCGCCCTGATGACATCACCCGGTTGTCTTCGGGCTCGGCCGGCACTAGCGTCCGATCATCCGATCTAGTGCTGGGAGGCGCCCGCATGTCCGAGACCAACCACCAGATCCGCCTGGCCGCCCGGCCCTCCGGGCTGCCCCGGGCTACCGACTGGTCGCTGACCACCGAGGAGGTGCCGGAGCCGGCCGAGGGGCAGTTCGTGGTGGCGGTCTCGCACCTGTCCGTCGACCCGGCCATGCGGGGCTGGATGAACGCGGGCGCCTCCTACATCCCGCCGGTTGAGATCGGCGCGGTCATGCGGGCGGGCGCGGTCGGCCGGGTCACCGCCTCGGCGCACCCGGGCTTCGGCGTGGGCGACGACGTGTACGGCACGTTCGGCGTGCAGGAGTACGCGGTCTCGGACGGCCGGGGCGTGACCAAGATCGACACCTCGCTGGCCGGCCCGTCGACGTACCTGGGCGCGCTGGGCGCGACCGGGCTCACCGCCTACTTCGGCCTGCTGGACACCGGCCGGCTGTCCGAAGGCGACACCGTGGTGGTGTCCGGCGCGGCCGGCGCGGTGGGCAGCATGGCCGGGCAGATCGCCAAGATCAAGGGCGCCGGGCGCGTCATCGGCATCGCGGGCGGGCCGGAGAAGTGCCGCGCGCTGACCGAGGAGTTCGGCTTCGACGCGGCCATCGACTACCGAGCCGGGAACGTGCGCCGGGCGCTGCGCGAGCACACGCCGGACGGCGTGGACGTCTACTTCGACAACGTGGGCGGCGAGATCCTGGACGACGTGCTGACCCGGCTGGCCCTCGGCGCCCGGGTGGTCATCTGCGGCGCGGTCTCGCAGTACAACGAGACCCAGGTGCGCGGCCCGTCGAACTACCTGATGTTGCTGGTGGCGCGGGCCTCCATGACGGGCATGCTGGTCTTCGACTATGCCGACCGGTACCCGCAGGCCCTGGCCGAGCTGGGCGGGTGGCTCAGGGACGGGAAGCTCGTCTCCCGTGAGCACGTCGTGCACGGCGGCGTGGACGCCTTCCCCGAGACGCTGCTGATGCTGTTCGACGGGGTGAACACGGGCAAGCTGGTGCTCGCGCTAGACGGGGGCTGACCGCCGGTCCAGACCGGTGAGCAGGCCCTCGATGACGGTGGTGGCGCGGTCGATATCGGGCGCCCGGTCGGCGACTACGTCGGAGTACAGGAAGCCCTCGCTGATCCGGACGATCGCGTAGGCCAGCGTCGGGGTGTCCAGGCTGGCGTCGAAGCTCCCCCGGCCGCGCTCCAGGTCGATCAGCGTCTCCAGCGCGCTGGCCATCCCCCGGTGCACGGTGCTGCGGGCCCCGGTCAGCAGGCGCAGCGCGGTCTCCGGGTCGGACTCGAGGAACGCCCGCAGCGGGCGGTCCCTGGCGATCGCGCGGAGCACGCCGCCGATCACCGCGACCAGCCGCTCGGTGCCCGCCATCTCCGTGCTGGCCTGCACCTGCTCCGCGAGCAGGCGGCGGGCCCGCCACCAGAGCAACTCGTCGAGCAGCTGCTCCCGGTTGCCGGCCCGCCGGTACAGCGTGGCGCGGGCCATGCCGAGGCGGCGGGCCAGCGACCGCATGTCCAGCCGCTGCCCCGCGACGAAGGTATCCACCGCCGCGGCGAAGATCCCGGCCGGGATCCTCGCGGGCCGTCCTGCGCCGTCGGGCAGCACTATCCGGGCATCGTCCGTGCTAGTCGTCATCGGGGCCAGTCGTCATCGGGGCCAGTCGTCATCGGGGCTAGTCATCGGGCTGGGCATTGGCGATGCGCTTCTCGGCCGCCTCGGCCAGCAGGGCGAGCTCGTCGGTCAGGTAGCCGGCCAGGGTGTCAAGGTCCGGCACCAGCTCGCGGGAGCTGACCAGGCCGAAGTGCAGCTGGCCGAGGTAGCCGACCAGGGTGATGTTCAGGCCCTGGCCGTCGGTGACCACCGAGACCGGGTAGTGCGCGATCAGCCTGGCGCCGCACATGTAGACCGGGACGTTCGGGCCGGGCACGTTGGAGATGGTCACGTTGAACGGCGGCAGCCGGTGCAGCACGCCGGTGGCGAACACCACCCGGGCCGCCCGCGCGGTCAGCGCCGGCACGGCGAAGTCGCTGATCTGATCGACCAGGCCCTGCGGGATCGCGGCCTGCTGAGCCTTGGCCACCTTCGTCGCGGAATGGACGATATCCAGCCGCAGGCCAGGATCGGTGACGCTGGTGGGCAGCGGGGTCAGCATCGCGGATACCCGGTTGCCCAGCGCTCCCTGGCCCGCCGGATCCCGGACGGACACCGGGATCATCGCCACCAGCGGCTGATCGGGCAGCGCGTCGTGGTCGAGGAGCCAGCGGCGCAGTGCCCCGGCGCACATGGCCATCACGACATCGTTGACCGACACGCCGAAGGCGTTCTTCACCGCCTTGACCGTATCGAGGCTGACGCTGCGGAACGCGAACCGGCGGTGCGGCGTGATCGGCCGGTTGAACGGCGTCGCGGGCGCCCGCCCCGGCCGGGTCGCGATCACGGAACCGTCGCCGCGGTTCAGCCCGAGCATCCCGCCGACCAGCGTGTTCACCGCCGGGGCCAGGGTCGGCAGGACCTTGACGAGCTCGTTAGTGATCCGCACCGTCTGCACCGGGCGCCAGGCCAGCCGGGCGGCCGCCTTGACGGCCAGGACGGGCAGGGGCGGCGCGGCGGCGGGGCGGAAGGGCTCGGCCGCGGGCGGCTCGCGGCCGGCCGGGGTGAGGTCGAACAGGACGGTCAGCAGCTCGGTGCCCGAGACCCCGTCGATCGCGGCGTGGTGGATCTTGGTGTAGACGGCGGCGCGATTCTTGGCCAGCCCGGTGATCAGGTAGAGCTCCCACAGCGGCCGGCTGCGGTCGAGCGGGCGGGCGTGCAGCCGGCTGACCTGCTCGTCCAGCTGGGCATCGGAGCCCGGGCGCGGCAGCGCGATCTCTCGCACGTGGTACTCGATGTCGAAGTCCGCGTCGTCGACCCAGTAGGGCTGGTCCAGGCCGAACGGCACGTTGAGCAGCTTGCGCCGGAGCACGGGCACGAGCGGCAGCCGTTCGGCCATGACCTCTGTGAGCCGGGCCAGCGTGAGCGGCTCGGGGGCGTCGCGGGGGTCGAGCACGCTCAGCCCGCCGACATGCCCGGTGGTGCTGCCCGTCTCCAGGGCGAGGAAGGAGGCATCGAGTCCGGAGAGCTGCTGCATGTGCTGATCCTTCCTACGGCTTCATCGCGGGTACAGGGGCCGCAAGGCCAGCGGCGGCCGGAACGGGACCCGCTGGCCCGCGGGGACGGCCAGCCGGTCGGCGATCAGCCAGAGCGTCGCGGGGTCCACGCCGAAGCCGAGGTGGCTGCACCGGACCTCGACGTTCTGGTGCAGTGCCGTCTCCGGCTCCACGCACGCCTGCCAGGGCACCACGCCGTCCCAGCGGGAGTAGACCGACGTGGACGGCACGCTGACGGGCCGGGCCCGCTGCTCCCGGCTGGGCAGCTTGCGGTCCAGGGCATGCCGGGAGCTGAACTGCTGGTAAGGACCGTAGGCGTAGGTCTGCCGCGGGTCGTGCATGGCGTAAGGACTGCCCAGCGTGATGACCTGACGGACCTTACGGGGATGACGGCGGGCCATTTCCCTGGCGTAGATGCCGCCGAGGCTCCAGCCGATCAGGGAGACGGGGCGCCCGGTCCGTTCGGAATGATCGAGGACGGCCCGCGGCAGGCCGGCCAGCACCGCCTCGGTCGGACCCTGGTTACGGCCGAGAGCCCAGCCGCGGACGTCGTAGCCGAGCCAGCGCAAGAACGCGCGCAGCGGCACGGTGCTCGCGTCACCGGCTAGCAGGCCGGGAAAGACCAGCACCCCGTGCCCGTCGCCGCGCGGGGTGGCCAGCAGGGCCGGCGCGGCCAGCAGCAGCGCGGTCAGGTCGGCCAGGCCGCGGATGGGCTCGGTCAGCAGCAGTCCGGGAGCCGGCCGCCTCCCGCCTTGGTCCGGGGGAACAGAGTCGCCGGGTCCCTTGAGTCCACCCCGAACGAGGTACATCGCCGTTCCCTCCGTCGCCGCGAGAGCCTAGGCAAGGTGGTGATACACACTTAATATATGTCTCACTTACCGGATTGCCCAGACTGGCGATTGGGGCGGGGATGAGCTTCAACCTTGCGACCATCCTGACCGAAGCGACCCTGGCTACGCCAGACGCCCCGGCCTGCCGCTTCGCCGGGACCACGACCTCGTACCGCGAGCTCGACGAGCTGTCGGGCCGGTTCGCGGCCGGGCTGCGGGCGGCAGGCCTTAGCCCCGGCCAGGTGGTGGCGATGCAGCTGCCGAACATCCCGCACTTCCTCATCGGGTACTTCGGGGCGCTCAAGGCCGGGCTGGTGGTGCTGCCGCTGAACCCGCTGCTGGTGGCGCCCGAGCTCGAGTACCACCTGACCGATTCGGCGGCGAGCCTGCTGATCGGGTTCGAGGGCATGCACGCCGAGGCGGCCAAGGCCTGTGAGACGACCGGTGTCCCGCTGTACCTGGTCAGCCTGGGCGACGGGCCGGTGCCAGACGGCACCAGGTCGGCTCTCGAGCTGATCAGCAGCGCGCCGCTGGAGGAGCCGGGCGGGGACGTGGTCGCCCGCGGCCCCGATGACACCGCCGTGCTCGTCTACACCAGCGGCACCACGGGCCGGCCGAAGGGCGCCGAGCTCACCCACTTCCAGCTGTACATGAACAGCACCGTAGCGGGCGGGCTGTTCGGCGTGCGCAGCGACGACGTGGTACTGGCGGTGCTGCCGTTCTTCCACGTGTTCGGGCTGTCGTCGGTGATCAACGTGTTCGTCCGGCACGGCGGCTGCCTGTCCATCGTGCCGCGGTTCCAGCCCGGCGCGGTGCTGGACGTGCTCGAGGCCGACCGGTGCACGGTGATCGGCGGCGTGCCGACCATGCTGCACGCCCTGGCCCAGCTGGACATCACCGGCCGCGACTTGTCGGCGCTGCGGGTCGCGGTGTCCGGCGGCGCGTCGCTGGCCGAAGACATCATGCGGACGTTCGAGGAGAAGTTCGGCATCGAGGTGCTCGAGGGCTACGGGATGACCGAGACCGCGAGCTCGTGCTCGTTCAACCGGCCGGGCGACCGGAAGGTGCTGTCCATCGGCAAGCCGATGTGGGGGGTGCGGATGCGGGTCGCCGACGCCGAGGGCCGTCCGCTGCCGCCCGGACGCGAGCACGTCGGCGAGATCTGGATCCGCGGGCACAACGTGATGAAGGGCTACCTGGGGCGGCCCGAGGCCACCGCGGAGACGCTGCGCGATGGCTGGCTGCACTCCGGCGACCTGGGCTATGTGGACTCCGACGGCTTCTACTTCATCGTCGACCGGGCCAAGGACCTGGTGATCCGCGGCGGCTACAACGTCTACCCGAGGGAGATCGAGGAGGTCCTGTACGCCCACCCGGCGATCGGTGAGGCGGCCGTGATCGGCAAGCCGGACGATCGGCTCGGCGAGGAGGTCGTGGCCGTGGTGGCGCTGCGCCCGGGCGCGTCGGCGACCGCCGCCGAGATCATCGCCCACACCCGGGAGCGGCTCGCGGCGTACAAGTACCCGCGGGAGGTCCGGTTCATGCCCGAGCTGCCCAAGGGCCCGTCCGGCAAGATCCTCAAGACCGCCCTGCGCGACACCTGAGACCCCGGCGAGGCATTGCATCGCGGCGCGAAGCGCCTAGGCTGGTAACCGCTAGCCTGTGGGCACCGCTCGCGACGAGGAGGTCCTGACATGCAGGCGACAATCGGCGACCGCATCTGCATCCACGGCAGCATCGTCGGGCACTCGGACAAGAACGGCGAGATCGTCGAGGTGCACGGCGACGGAGGAACGCCTCCCTACCTGGTGAAATTCGACGACGGGAAGACTCGCCTCATCTACCCGGGCCCCGACGCGGTGATCGAGCCCTCGGCTTGAGCCTGGCGCCGGGCCATGATCGTGGCCAGTTTCCGGTGCCATCTGCCCCGAACTGGCCATGATCATGAAATCGTGCCCGTGGAGGGGCCGGTTAGCGGTTGCGCCAGCGGGGGCGGCGCTTCTCCGCGAACGCCGTCATGCCTTCGAGGGCGTCATCGCTGGCCATGAGGTCGTCGAGGGCCGTGCTCGGGTGCTCGACGGCCGCGACGACGTCCGGGATGCCGCGGGTTTCCTCCATGATCCGCAGCGAGACGCGCACCGAGGTGGGTGAGCCATCCAGGATCCCGGCGGCCAGGGCGCGGGCGCCGTCGAGCGCGGTCCCGGCCGGGACGACGCGGTTGACCAGGCCGTAGGCCAGGGCCTCGTCGGCGGACAGGCGGCGGGCGGTGAGGATCATCTCGGTGGCAACCTTGGGCGGCACGGTACGGGGCAGCCGGATCAGGCCGCCGGCCCCCGCGACCAGGCCGACCCTGACCTCGCTGAGCGCGAACTTGGCCGTGGTGTCGGCCACGACCAGGTGGCAGGCCAGCGCGATCTCGCAGCCGCCGCCCATGGCGAAGCCGTTGACCGCGGCGATGACCGGCTTGGGCATGCTGGCCCGGCTGGTCAGCCCGGCGAACCCGTTCTTCGGCACCCACATGGGCTTACCCGAGGCGGAGTAGACCAGGTCGTTGCCTGCGGAGAAGGCTTTCTCCCCCGCCCCGGTCAGGATCGCGACCCACAGGTCGTCGTCGGCGAAGTAGGCGTCGAAGACGCGGTCGAGTTCGTCGTTCGCCATCGGGTGCAGGCTGTTCCTGGACTCGGGGCGGTTGATGGTGACCTCGAGCAGGTGGCCGTCCCGGCGGACCAGCACGTGCTCGTACGCCTCGCGCAGCACCGGCAGCTCCGGCGGGAACAGCTCGTCCATCCGCTCCCGGCTGGTGGCGACCCGGTTACCGAAACCGAACGACCGGACGTAAACCGCCTGGCCGATCGGCTCTTTCGCGGTGCTGAGCAGGTCCTCCAGGCCGGGGTCCCCGCTCCTGGCGACGAAGCGGCGCCCGTCGCGGTCGAGCCGGCCCACGACGATGCCGGTCCGGCCGCCGTCGCGGCGGTGGATGACGGTATAGGTCTCGATGGTGGCCGGCCCGTCGGCGAAGCGGGCCTGCCCGGGCGCGGGCCAGCCGTCGATCTCGGCCTGCAGGTCGGCGCTGCGGTCCGGCGTCCAGGCGGCCGGGGCGCTGGAGTACACCCCGGCCGAATACTTGCTCATGATGCCGCCGTTGGCGCCGACCAGGCCGTAGCTGCCCGGCGCACGGCGGCCCCGCTGCACCGTCTCGGCGATGGCGTGCATGGAGTAGTTGTTGCCCGCGCCGCCGAAGAACGGCAGGCCGCCGGTGAGGGTCAGGCCGCGCGGGTCGGCGGGATCGAGGCCGAGCCCGTCGCAGATGTTGAACACCGGCGCGGGGAAGCAGCTGTACAGGTCGATGGTGGCCAGGTCGTCCGCCCCGATGCCGGCCACGGCGAGGGCATGCCGCACCGCCATGGCCGAAGCCGGGCTGGCGGACAGATCGGTGCGGTCAAGCAGGTCCCGTTCGCGCAGGTCGGCGTGGCCATGCAGGAACACCCAGCGGTCGGCGGGCACACCCAGCCGGCGGGCCGCGGCGACCGACATCAGCAGCACGGCGGCGCCCTGGTTGACCTTCTCCCGCGCCACGATGTAGCGGGTATACGGATCGGCGATGGGCCGGTTCGCCTCGGTCGGCGTGATCAGTTCCTCCGGGGTGCGCTCGACCGGCGCGGAGGCGTGCGGGTTGGCCGCGGCGACCCGGGTGAACGGGGCGAACAGCGCGCCCATCGCGGCCGCGTACTGTTCGCGGGTCTGCCCGAGGCGGGCGCGCCGGGCGTTGTCGATCAGCGCGTACTGGCTGGGCGCGCCGGTCAGCCCGTGCGCGGCCTGGTGCCGGGATATCATCCCGGCCAGCCCGTACCCGCGGTCTTCCAGGCTGCCCTCGGCGTGCTCGCTGAAGTCGGGCCGGTCGGGCCGGTCCTGCGCCTGGGCGAAGTGCTCGACCGTGGAGATGGCCTCCGAGCCGAAGATCAGCGCCACCTCGCAGCCGCCGCGCGCGATGACCGCGGCGAACTCGTTGACCAGGTGCTGGGGGGCCTGCCCGCCGCTGACCTCCAGCACCGCGCGGGCCGGGCTCGCGGCGATCCGGCCGGCCACGGAGCGGGGGTAGTTATCCGAACGGCCCAATGGTGCCCGTGCCCGCGGATGGGAATTCTCGAACTGGCGGATGCCGATCACCACCTCGATCGCCGCCGCGACGGCCGCGGGCTCGGCCCCGGTGTCGTCCAGCGCCTCGCGAGCCGCGTCGGCGGCCAGGTCGACCGGCGAGCGCCGCCGGTAGCCGGGCTCGCCGAGGCGTTCGGAGGACTGGCCGACGCCCACGACTACGGGGGTGCGGGGGTCGAGGGCGGGGTGGTCTTCCGTGGTGCGGGGGTCGGCGGACGGCTGGCTCACGAGAGGGCCCCGAGTTCGGTGATCCGCTGCTCGCAGTCGGCGACGATCTGGCGGGTGATCTCGCCGGCCGGCCTGATCTGCTCGAAGGAACCGACGACCTGGCCGACGAAGAACGACTCGAGCCGCAGTGCGCCTTCGTGGCCCGTCCGGGCGGCCGCGTCGATCCGCTGCCACGCCTCGTTGACCAGCATCGGCTGCAGCGGCAGGGATAGCGGCGCCGGGCTGCCGGGCTGCTCCCACTCCTCGTGCCAGGCGCTGCGCAGCTGGCGGGCCGGCTTGCCGGTCCTGGTCCGCGAGCGCACCGTGTCCGAGCTGGTGGCCGCCAGGAACTTGGCCTTGATGGCCTGGTTGGCCACGTCCTCCTCGCTGGCCAGCCAGACCGACCCGCACCAGACGCCGGCCGCGCCGAGCGCCAGGGCGGCGGCCATCTGGCGGCCGGACGCGATACCGCCCGCGGCCAGCACCGGGCGCCCGGCCGCGATGTCGACGATCTCCGGGGTGAGCACCATGGTGGCGATGGTGCCGGTGTGGCCGCCCGCCTCAGTGCCTTGCGCGATCAGCAGGTCGACGCCGGCCTCGATCTGCCGGATCGCGTGCCTGGGCTGTCCGACCAGGGCGGCGACGGGCACGCCCTGCTTCCTGGCCCGGTCGACGAGGCCAGGCGGCGGCGGTCCCAGGGCGTTGGCGATGAGCCGGATCGGGTGGCGGAAGGCCACGTCGAGCAGGGGGGCAGCGCCGTCCGCGGTGAGGCTGGCGGCGATCTCGTCGTGCTCGGGGTGCCCCGGGACCTCGGGGATCCCGTACCGGTCGAGCAGGTCGGAGACGAAGGCCAGGTGCCCGTCCGGGATCTGGGCACGCAGGCTCGCTACCAGGTTGGCCGGGTCGCCCGCCGCGAACTTCTCCGGGACGAGCAGGTCGACGCCGTAGGGCCTGCCCTCGGTCTGCTCGTCGATCCAGGTCAGCTGGGCGTCGAGCTCGGCCGGGGTATAGGCCGACGCGCCCAGCACGCCGAAGCCGCCGGCGTTGGTGACCGCGGCCACCACGCCGGGCGAGCGGTTGAATCCGACGATCGGGTGCGGCACGCCGACCAGTTCGGTGAAGGCGGTCCTCATCAGCGGTGCTCCCTCCAGGTGACCACGGCGTCGAGTGCCTCGATCCGGGTGCCGTCGACCAGTAGCGGGTTAACTTCGAGCGATTCCAGGTCCTCGCCCAGGGCCAGGGCGAGGTCGCCGATCCTGGCGATCACCGCGGTCAGGGCGTCGCGGTCGGCGGGCGCGGCGCCGCGAACCCCGTCCAGCACCGCGCGGCCGCGCAGCCGGTCCAGCAGGTGCCCGGCCTGCCCCGGCGTGACCGGCAGCGGTGCCAGCGCGGAATCTCCCAGCACCTCGACGAGCAGCCCGCCGATCGCCACGGCCAGGACCGGGCCCCACTGCGGGTCGCGGACGACGCCGACGAGGAGTTCGGTGCCACCATGGCGCATCGGGCTGACCAGGACGCCGTCGATCCTGGCACCGTCCGGGGCGGCCGCGGTCACCGCCCGGTAGGCCGCGCGGACGGCCTCCTCGGCGGGCGGGACGTCCAGCAGGACGCCGCCAGCGTCGCTCTTGTGCAGGATGTCCGGCGAGACGATCTTGACCGACAGCGGGCCGCCGAAGCTGGCGGCCGCCTTGACCGCCTCGGCGGCCGAGCCGGCCAGCCGGGCCGGGACGACCGGGACGCCCGCATTGCCGAGCAGCGCGCGGGCCTCCTGCTCGGACCACTTCCCCTGGCGCCGGGTCGGCTCGGGCACCGGCACGGGTCTCGGCGGCGTCTCCGCGTGCGGGGTTCTGGTGGCCTCGGACCACCGGGCCACGTTGCGCAGCGCGACCACCGCCTGGCGCAGGCCGGGGATGACGTACGGCACCCCGCCCTGCGCCATCGAGGCCCGGGTAAACCCGGTGACCGGCTGCATGACCTGGTTGATGTAGGCGGCCGGGCAGGACGCGGCCCGCATGCCGGCGCCGATCGCGTCCACAAACACCTGCCCCAGGTAGGGCCGGCCGGTGTCGATCCAGCCGATGCTGTTGACGACGCCGATGACGCCGATCGAGGGGTCGGCCGACATGGCCTCGATCGACCGGGTGAAGATCGTCGGGTCGATGACGGCGGCGCCGGTGACGTCGAGCGGGTTCTGCACCGTCCCGTACGCGGGCATGATCGCGGCGAGCGCGTCCCGGGTCGGCGGGGCGAGCTCGGGCAGGTCGGCACCGAGGTCATCGGCCCGGTCGGCGACGATGTCGCAGGCGCCGCCGGAGATCGACACGATGCCGATGCCCGGGCGGTCCAGCCGGCCGAGCGCGGCCGCGGCCCCGGCGGTGATCAGCATGTCCTCGATCGAGTCGACCCGGATCACCCCCAGGTCCGCGAAGACGGCGTCGATGACCCGGTCGTCGCCGACCAATGCGCCGGTGTGCGCGACCGCGGTGCGAGCGGACAGCACGCTGCTGCCCGCCTTGAGCACCACGATGGCCTTGCCTGCCTGCGCCGCCCGCCGCGCGGCCCGGCGGAACGTCTCCGGGTCGCGCACGGTCTCCATGAAGACGGCGACGGCCCGGGTACCCGGGTCGTCGACCAGGTAGTCCAGCACGTGCCCGGCCGTGATCATCGCCTCGTTGCCGAGCGTGACCAGGTAGGACAGGCCGACGTTGACCATCCGGGCGAAGTCCACCATGGCCGAGGAACTGGCCCCGCTCTGCGAGAGCAGCGCCACCGGGCCGCTTTCGGCAGGCAGTCCCGGGATAGAGCAGACCGGCACGCCGTCGGTGAGGTTGGCGAAGCCGAGGTGGTTCGGGCCGAGCAGCACCATGCCGAGCCCGGCCGCGTGGTCGGCGAGCTCGGCCTGGGCGGCCCGGCCGGCCTCGCCCGCCTCGGCGTAACCGGACGACAGCACGCACGCGTTGCGGATCCCGGCGGCCGCCGCGTCGCCCAGCGCCTCCAGCAGGCCGGCCTGCGGCACCATCAGGTAAGCCACGTCGACCGGCTCGCCGATCTGCGCGCACGAGGTGACGGTGGGCTGGCCATGTGTCTGCGTACCCCGCCGGCTGACCAGGTAGGTGTGGTCGGCGAAGCCGAACTCGACCAGGTTGTGGTACGCGATCTGGGAGAAGACCGACTTGTCCGACGCGCCCACCAGCGCGACGCTGCGCGGCCGGAACAGGCTGGTCAGTCGTTCGCCGGTGATCTGGTAAGGCATGACTGTATCCTAGACGGTAAACGTTCAGTAATCGATGCCAGGGGGCGCGGTGAGCATGACGCACGTGACGCCGGGACGCCCGCGCGACCCCGGGGTGGACCGCCGCATCGCCCAGGCCGCGCTCGACCTGTTCGCCGACGCGGGCTGGGCCGGATTCGCCATGGAGGCGGTGGCCCGCCGGGCCGGGGTCGGGAAGGCCTCGCTGTACCTGCGCTGGAACAGCAAGGAGGCGCTGCTGACCGACGCGGTGACGTGGCGGCTGGCCCGGGTCGCCGGCGTGGACACCGGCACGCTGCGCGGTGACCTGGTCGAACTGGCCACCCAGATGCTCGACATCTACGCGGGCGAGGTCAGCCGCGTCGCCCTCAGGCTCGGGCTCGAGGCCGCCGCCATCCCAGGGGTGGCCGAGCACTACGCGCAGATGCGGCACGCGCAGGTCCTGGCGGCCCGGGACATCGTGCGCCGCGGCATCGACCGCGGCGAGATCGCGCCGGACACCTCGGTCACGCTGCTGCTGGACACCCTCATCGGCGGGGCCATGATGCACGCCATGGTCACCCCGGACGACCGCCGGGCCGATCTGGCCCGCAGCACCGCGGCCTACGCCGCCCAGCTGGTCAGCTTCCTGCTCCGCGCCGTCACCCCGGCCTGACGGCCTCGCCCCCGGCCAGGGCCTATATATCCCGGGCCGCCCGGGACATATGTCCCGTGACAGCGGGACCGTAAGGCACCATCGTAGGTATGTGGCTGTGGACGTCCCGGTGAACGTGCGGCCAGCCCGGTGGCCGACGGTTGCCGGGCTGTCGTGGGCTGCCGCGGCGCTCACGGCGGTCCTGGCGTTCGGCGGGGTGGTGCTGGCGGTGCTCGGCCCCGACCTGTCCATCTTCCTGCTGCCGGCCCCGCTGGCCTATTCCTGGATGGGGTGCGTGCTGCTGGCCCGGCGGCCCGGTCACCCGATGGGCCCGCTGCTCTGCCTGGTCGGGCTGGCGGACGCATTCGCCACGGTGCCCTATACCTACGTGCGGTACGCCCTGGTGCACGCGCCCGGTTCGCTGCCGTTCTCGACCGCGGCGCTGTGGATCAACAACTGGGCCTACGCGCCCGCCACCAGCCTGGGCGGCATGGTCCTGCTGCTGCTCTTCCCGGAGGGCAGGCTGCTGTCGCGGCGGTTCCGGCCGGCGCTGTGGGCCGCGCTGGCGTTCATCCCGCTGGCCATCGCCGGCTTCGCCTTCTACCCGCAGGACCTGGGCCCGCTATTCCGCCACAAGCACAACCCGTACGTCATCCCCCGGCTCGACTGGCTCTTCGAGACGTGCGCGGTCCTGGCCATCGTGTGCGCTGTCGTCGCGGCGGCGGGCGCGGCGGCGAGCCTGACACTGCGCTGGCGCCGGGCCGACCGGGTCGGACGCCAGCAGCTCAAGTGGCTGCTGGCCACGCTGCCGTTCACCATTGCCTCGCTGGTCGCCACCCTCGTCTTCCCGGGCACGTGGAGCCTGATCCTGGCGCTGCCGGCCGGCATCTTGATGCCCATCGCCATCGGGATCGCCGTCCTGCGATACCGGCTCTACGAGATCGACATCCTGCTGAACCGGGCCGTGCTGTACGGCATGCTGACCGCGGGGATGGCCGGGGTCTACCTGGCCGTGGTCGTGGCCGCCCAGTCGTTGCGTTCGGTCTTCGGCTTGAGCGGCAGCAACCTGACCGTGCAGATCATTGCGACCGTGCTCGCCGCCAGCGCACTATGGCCGCTGCACGACCGGGTGCAGCGCCGGGTGGACCGGCTGTTCTACGGCGACCGGGGCGTGCCCTACGAGGCCCTGGCCCGGCTCGGCCGCCGGATCGAGGAAGCGGCCGACACCGAATCCGCGCTCAGCTCGGTGGTCAAGACCATCGCGGACAGCCTGCGGCTCCCGTACGCAGCGCTCGAACTGCGGCTCGGCGACGGCTGGAGCCCGGCCGCCGCGTACGGCGAGGCCCCGCCTCAGGTGGTCGCGTTCGCGCTGACCTTCCAGCGGGAGACCGTCGGGCGGCTTCTGGTGGGCACGCGGTCGCGTGGTGAGCAACTGGGCCCCGACGACGAGCGGCTGCTGGCCGACCTGGCCCGGCAGGCGGGCCCGGCCGCCCACGCGGTGGCCCTGCGGCGAGCGCTGGACGCGTCCCGGGCGGGCCTGGTCACCGCGCGGGAAGAGGAGCGGCGGCGGCTGCGCCGCGACCTGCACGACGGCCTCGGCCCCACGCTGGCCGGCCTGACCCTGGGCCTGGACACAGCCCGGGCCCGGTCGGCGAGCCAGCCTGAGCTGCAGGAACTGCTAGGCAAGCTCAAGGCGGAGACGCAACGCGCGGTGGCCGATGTGCGCCGTATCGTCTACGGCCTGCGACCACCCACGCTCGATGAGTTCGGCCTGGTTGGATCGCTGCGCGAGGAGGTCGGACGGCTGCAGTACGAGGCCCCCTCGCTCACCGTCAGCCTGGACGCTCCCGCCGAGGACCTGGCCGACCTGCCCGCGGCGGTCGAGGTGGCCTGCTACCGGATCGTGACCGAGGCGCTGACCAACGTCACGAGGCACGCGCACGCCACGCGGTGCTCGGTGCGTCTGCGGCTCAATCACGGCCTGGACATGAACATCTGCGATGATGGCGTGGGGCTGCCGGAAGGCTGGCGGGCCGGCGTCGGCATCGCGTCGATGCGCGAGCGCGTCACCGAACTCGGCGGTGACCTGGTGATCGAGCCCAACCTTCCGCACGGCACCAGGATCAATGCCCACCTGCCCGCCCGGGAGCAAGAATGAGCGAACCGATCCGGGTCCTGATCGCCGACGATCACCCGCTGTTCCGTGATGGCCTGACCGCCCTGCTGACCGACGGTCCGGACACCGAGCTCACCGGGGCCGCCGCCAGCGGGACCGAGGCCGTCGAGCTGGCCAGGGAAACCCAGCCGGACGTGGTCATCATGGACCTGCACATGCCGGGGCTGAACGGCGTCGAGGCCACCCGCCGGATCGTGGCCGACAGCCCGCACATCACGGTGCTCGTGCTGACCATGTTCGACGACGACGACTCGATCTTCTCCGCGCTGCGCGCCGGGGCCCGCGGCTACCTGCTCAAGGGCGCTGACCAGGAGCAGATCCGTGCCGCCGTCCGGGCCGCCGCCAACGGCGAGATCATCTTCGGGACGCAGCTGGCCGCCCGCATGCTGGCCTACTTCACCACGCCAGCCAGTGCCCCGCCGCCGGTGTTCCCGCAGCTGACCGACCGGGAGCGCGAGGTGCTCGACCTGGTCGCCCAGGGCCGGGCCAACATGGCCATCGCGACCAGGCTGGGGCTGAGCCAGAAGACGGTACGCAATCACGTCTCCAACATCTTGACCAAGCTGCAGGTCGCCGACCGCGCCCAGGCCATCGTCCAGGCCCGCGACGCCGGCCTGGGACACCAGTCCCGGGTCTAAGGGACATCCGGCGCATTTCTCCCTGGCGGCGGTCCGATTATTTCCCGGCTAAGTCGTGACGGCTGCCCCATGACGGCGGGACGCCCGGTCGCCGAGTCTGTCTTCAATGGCTCGGCACGCTTGAGGAGAACCGGATCATGAGCACTGCGACCGCCTGCACCCTGATACCGCCGCAACTGACGGATTCCCCGGCCGACCCCACGGTCAGTGACCTGGTGGCCCGGGCTAAGGCTGGTGACAGGCAGGCGTGGGACGCGCTGATCGAGCGCTACGCCCCGCTCATCTGGTCGATCTGCCGCAGGCACCGGCTCGGCCGGGCCGACGCCGACGACGTGGCCCAGAGCGTCTGGCTGCGCCTGGTCGACCAGCTGGACCGGGTCCGCGATCCGGCCGCGCTGCCCGGCTGGCTGGCCACTACCGCCCGGCGGGAATGCCTGCGCGTGCTGGGCGCGACGCAGGGTCCGCGCGCGACCATGTACGCCCTGGACGTGGAGAGCCTGCCCGACGAGCGGGCCGGCGTGGCCGACCAGGGCCTGCTCGCGGCCGAGCGCCACGCCGCGCTGCGCGAGGCGTTCGACCAGCTGCCGCCGAACGGCAAGCAGCTGATCTCCCTGCTCATCGCCGACCCGCCGCTGCCCTACGCCGACATCAGCGCCCGGCTGGGCATCCCGGTCGGCAGCATCGGCCCGAACCGCAGCCGCTACCTGGACAAGATGCGCCGCCACCCGGCGGTCGCCGCCCTGATCAAGGCCTAGCTGCGACCGCGAACGGGATACGGAACCATGCGCCTTCGACGCAAGACCGCGGGCGTGATGCTCGCGGCGGCCGCAGCCGCCGTCCTGACCACGGCCGCCGCACTGCCCGCCAGCGCCAGCGCGACCGGCTATTACCAGATGCTCGTCCAGGTGGGCACGTTCGCGCCCGTCATGTGCCTGCAGCCCGCCGACCCGGCCGGCGGCGCCGGGACGGCCATCGTGCAGCAGCCGTGCATCAGCACCCTGGCCCAGAACTGGGCGCCGATCAGCCTCGGCGGCAGCCGCTACCAGTTCCTGAACCAGGCCACCGGCTTGTGCATGGACGTCCACGGCGGGGCGGCGAGCGGCACGCCCGTCGACCTGTGGCCGTGCAACACGATCAGCAACGAGCGCTGGTCCTGGCCGCACAGCTTCCCGGACGGCCTCTGGCCGATCAAGTCGCAGGTCGCGGGCAGCAGCAGTTACTGCCTCGACGTACCCGGAGCATCCACGCAGGCCGGACTCGGCGTGCAGATCTACTGGTGCAACAACACCCGCGCGCAGGCGTGGGCGGTCGCCGGGCCCGTCGCCTGACCCACGTGTAGCACCGCCGCCGCCGGGCAGGGCATTGCGCGCGGGGCCAAGGCGGGGCGGGTGGGGCCGGATGCAGCCAGGAAGGCACTGTGATCAGGCTCTCATCGGCTGCGGTCGGCTAGATGCATAAGAAAATGATATAAATTACTTATGGAAATTGCCGAGGGGTTGGCCGCAAACGAGGAGGCGCTGTCCCCGGGTACCAAGGGGGCGTCGGCCGTAGGAGCCGAGCGGGCGTCGGCCGCGGGAGGCGAGCGGGCGCTGGCGGCGGGGATCGCGGCTGGGGTGGAGCGGCTGATCGGGCTGCTCAGGTCGCTGAGCCCGGCGGACGGGCTGTCCGCGACCGCGGCCGCGACGCTGGCGACGCTCGAGCGGTCGGGGCCGCGGCGGCTCACCGCGCTCGCCGTTCAGGGGGGCGTGACACAGCCGGCCATGACGCAGCTGATCGCGCGGCTGGAAGATGCCGGGCTGGTCCGCCGGGAGGCGGACCCCGCCGACGGGCGGGTGGTCCAGGTCCGGCTGACCGACCAGGGCCGGGACACGCTGGCCCGGCGCCGGGCGGTCCGGGCCGAGCGGCTCGCGGTGATCCTGGACCGGATCAGCCCGCAGGACCGGGCGGCGCTCGGCGCGGCGCTGCCCGCCATCGACGCACTGGCCAGCGCGCAGCGCGACGTCACCCTGACCCGCTTGACAGGTACGGAGGAGAGCACACGTTGAGCAGTACCCACGCGGGTTCGGTCGCGAGCCCGTTCCGGCAGCCGAAAGCCGTCTTCGCCGTCGCGTTCGCCTGCGTCGTGTCGTTCATGGGCATCGGCCTGGTCGACCCGATCCTGCCCGCCATCTCGCATGAGCTGCACGCCTCGCCGAGCGAGGTGACGCTGCTGTTCACCAGCTACCTCGTGGTCACCGCGGTGGCCATGCTGATCACCAACTGGGTCTCCAGCCGGATCGGGGCCAAGAAGACCCTGATCGCGGGGCTGATCCTGATCGTCGTGTTCAGCGCCGCCGCCGGGGCCTCCCCCAGCATCAACGCGATCATCGGGTTCCGGGCCGGCTGGGGCGTGGGCAATGCGCTGTTCATCGCGACCTCCCTGGCCGTCATCGTCGCCTCGGCCAGCGGCGGCTTCGCCGGCGCGATCGTGCTCTACGAGACCGCGCTCGGCGTCGGCATCGCGATCGGCCCGCTGCTCGGCGGGACGCTGGGCGAGATCAGCTGGCGGGGGCCGTTCTACGGGGTGGCCGCCCTGATGGCCATTGCCCTGATCGCCACCATCGTGCTGGTCGAGCCCTTGCCGAAACCCGCGCACACGACCGGCCTGTCGGCCCCGCTGCGCGCGTTGAAGCACCGCGGCTTGCTGATCATGTCGCTGACCGCGCTGTGCTACAACTGGGGCTTCTTCACCGTCCTGGGTTACGCGCCGTTCCCGATGGGGCTGAGCCCGATCAAGCTCGGGCTGGTCTTCACCGGCTGGGGCATCCTCGTCGCCATCTTCGCCGTGTTCGGCGCGCCGCGGTTGCAGGCCAGCCTGGGCATCGCGAAGACCATGTACGCGAATCTGGCCGCGTTCGCGGTCGTGGTGCTGGTCATCGCGATCTGGACGACGGATCGCGCGGTGCTGATCCCGGCCGTGATCATCTCGGGGATCTTCATCGGAGTCAACAACACGGTCACCACCCAGGCGGTGATGACCGTCTCCCCGGTGGAGAAGCCGGTCGCGTCGGCGGCCTACAGCTTCGTCAGGTTCATCGGCGGCGGGCTCGCACCGTACGCGGCCGGCCGGATGGTCCTAGCCGTCAACATCCATTTCCCGTTCTACATCGCGGTCGGCGCGATCCTGCTCGGGATCGGCATCCTGACCACCGCCCACGGTCTGCTCACCCGGGCCGAACGGGTCCAGGCCGAGCAGGTCACCGGGGCGCCCGCGGCGGAGCCGGCCGGCCCGGCACCGGTGGGCGCGCTCATCCCCGTCGGCGCCAGCACGGTCGGGGCCCGCACGGGGACGGCCGGGCCCGGCCCGCGCGTCATCCTGGCCGCGGTCGACGCCTCACCGGCCGGCGCGCTCGTCACCGAGGCCGCGGGTGTGCTGGCGGCGGACCACGGCGGAGTGGTGCACGTGGTGCACACCCAGGAGGAGGCGACGGCGGGCGACGTGGCGATCGACGGCGAGAGCCTGGACGCGGCGCGGGCCGTGGTCCGGAACCACCTGGACCAGCTGGCCGCGCGCCACGTCCCGGCCGAGGGCCACATCCTGCTGCACGCGGCCGATCACGGCGCGGCCGGCCGGATGGTCGCCGAGTACGCCAACACCGTCGGGGCCAGCACGATCGTGGTCGGCGCGCCCACCCACCGCGGGCTGCCCGCGCTGATGGACGACAGTGCCACCCATGAGCTATCCCGGCTGGCGCGCAGCGACATCATGATCGTCAGCCCGGACGCGCCCGGCCGGCTGATCGCCGTTGACGGCTATGACACGGCGGCACAGGCAGGGTAGCCACGGGGCGTATGCCTCAACGGGGAGGCGGTGATCACCACGGGACCCCCAGGAGAGCGCCCTCGTGGGCGAGCAGCTGCTGCTTGCGTTCCACGCCGCCGGCGTAGCCTCGCATGCCGCCGTCCGAGCCGATGACCCGGTGGCACGGGCGGATGATGGCCAGCGGGTTGGCGCCGATCGCGGCGCCCAGCGCCTGGATCCGGTCGCGCGGGACGTCGAGCCGGGCGGCCAGCTGGCCGTAGGTGGTCGTCGTGCCGTACGGGACTGAGTCCAGGGCCTGCCAGACCCGCTGCTGGAATTCGGTGCCGCGCGGGGCGAGGTGCAGGGTGAATTCGCGCCGTTCGCCAGCGAAGTACTCGGTGAGCTGGCGGGTCACCTCGGCGAACGCCGCCGGGTCACGGCGCCATCCGTCGCGGACCGAGGGCGCGAAGCGCTGCCCGTCCATCGACACCGAGGTGAGCGTCACGCCGCCTGGCGACGGGCGGCCGATCAGGAGCAGTTCCCCTACCGGGCTTTCCATCGTGGTGTAGACGTTCATGACTCCACGCTATAAACCAGCACGACCACAAGCTGGCGGGTTTCGGACATCGCGATGGTCGCTCCGTGCCTGTGGAAGGGCGGTGACCAGGGCCGTTCGGGATTAATGGCCGGCTGAGACCTTTAGCCGGGTTGCGGCGTGTCCCGGAGCCGGTCCCGGCCGCGCCGCACCGTGACCCGCAGGTCCTCGGCCAGGCTCTCCAGCGCGGGCAGCGCCGCGAGCAGCGCGGCCTGCTGATCGCCGGGCAGGCCGGACACCGATTCGGAGATCAGCGCGCTGCGCTGCGCCGCGATCCGCTCGTAGACGCCGCGGCCCTTCCGCGTGACCTCGACCCGCGCGGCGCGGAAGTCGTCGGGGTCACGCAGCCGCTTGAGCAGGCCGTATTCATCGAGCTTGCCGATCACGCGGGACAGCATCGTCGGGTTGATGCCCTCGAGTTCGGTGAGTTCGGCCAGGCTGAGCGGCCCCCGCATGGTGGTGATGCCCAATACCGAGGCCTGGGTCGGGGTCAGCCCCTCCTCCCGGGACGCGGCGTTGAGCTGCCGCGCGAGCTTCAGGACGACGCGCCTCAGGCGGATGACGGTGTCACTGTCCATGCCCGGTGCTCCCAGCTTCAATTGCCTGCGAGCAAGCAGTATAGGGTTACGCGGATGCCCGGCCGCGGGCACCGCGACCTGGCCCGGCTCGGCGCTTACAGGCGCGCGAGGCGTGCGATCAGCCGGTGGCCAGGATGACGTCCGACGCCTTGATCACGGCGGTGACCTGCGAGCCCACGGACAGGCCGAGTTGCTCGACCGCCTCCACTGTGATCGAGGCCACCAGGCGGGTTCCGTTCGCGTCCAGTTCGACGTTGGAGATGGCCTCGCCGTTGTTGATGGCGGTGACGCGGGCGGGAATCTGGTTACGGGCGCTCAGCGGCATGGCTGTTACTCCTTGTCATCGGTGCCTATCAGTGGTGCTGCGACCATACGCTACCCCGGTGCCTGCGGCGGGAGCCATGCGGTCAGGGCCGCATCGATGCTGGCGATACCGGCCAACCGGAGGTTCAGCGCGGGCCTGGGCGGGAAGCCTGCCGCGAGCTCGTCCGCGGTCAGCTCGGACACGCTCGATCCCGACCGGGCCATACGACATGAATGCCGCGTTCATGCTGCTCCAGGTACATGGCTGGGACATCCATGCCGTAAGAACCGGGCGCCGGGCACGCACAGCCAGCCACGGCAGCGCACCGGGAACGCGAGAGCACCACGGGCCACAGCCAGGCCCGCCACCCCGCTCAAGATCAACCCGAGCCAAGCGGGCGTCGCCGCGGGGACGAGAGGGCATCGCCGCGGGGACGAGAGACCGGGACGACAGACCTGCCTGGTTAGGGGGCCAGGTCCAGGGCGGCGCGGATGATGCTGTCGGTGTCGATGCCGTTGTAGCGGTACAGGTCCTCGATCGCCCCGGACTGGCCGAATTGGGCCACGCCCAGCGCGGCGTGCGGCACCCGGTTGACCGTGGCCAGGAACGACAGCGTGTGCGGGTGCCCGTCCAGGACGGTGACCAGCGGGGCGGCGCGGGCCGCGGGGAACGCCTGCTCGAGGATCCACGGCTCGCCGCCCGGGCCCTGGCCGTAAGTGCCCTGGCCGTGAACGTCCTGACGGGCGTGCAGCGCGCGGAACAGCAGCCCCGGGCTGGTCACGCACACCACGTCGGCTGGCGTGCCGATCTCGGCCAGCCGGTCGGCGGCGGCCAGGGCCTCGGGCACGAGCGCGCCCATCACCGCGATCGTCACGGCGGGCGCTGCGTCAAAGCCTGGGCCGACCCGTGGGCCGGCTCCGGTAGCGGCCCGGCGCAGCGGGTACGCGCCGGCCACCACCTGGCGGCGGCGGCGTTCCCTGGCCGCGGGGTCGGCCGGGATCGCGGCCAGCTTCTGGCTGACCGGCCGGGTGGACAGGCGCAGGTAGGCCGAGCTGCCGTCCGGCCGGCCCAGCCGGGCCAGGCTGGCCAGCAGGCACCACTCGGTGTCGACCGCGAACGCGGGCTCATAGGTGACGCACCCCGGCTGCTCGATCCCGATCGACGGGGTGGTGATGGACTGGTGCGCCCCGCCCTCGGGGGCCAGGGTGACCCCGGACGGCGTGCCGACCAGGATCGACTGGCCGCCCGCGTAGATGCCGAACGACCACGGCTCGAGCGCCCGCTCCACGAACGGGTCGTACAGCACGCCGACCGGGAACAGCGGCTGGCCCCACCGGCTCCAGGTCGCGCCGAGCTCGCCGAGCAGGCCGACCAGGTTGGTCTCGGCGATGCCGAGCTCGATGTGCTGCCCGGTCGGCTTCTCCCGCCAGTGCAAGATGGTCTCGGCGTCGTCAGCGAACCAGTCGGTCCGTTCGGCGGCTGACCACACGCCGACCTTATTCACCCAGCCGCCGAGGTTGGTGCTCGAGCTGACGTCCGGGCTGACGGTGACGACGCGGGCGGCCGCCGCGGGGGCTTCGCGGGTCAGGTCGAGCAGGGCCCGGCCGAGCGCGGCCTGGGTGGTGGCCACCGCGGTCGGGGTGCGGCCGAAGTCCTGCGGCACGGCGGGCGGCGCCTGCCCGGGCGGGGCCGGACGGCGCAGCCGCCCGGCGGTCTGCGCGCACAGCTCACCCGCGGCGCTGTCCGGCGCGGGCCGGCGCCACGGCTCTCCCGGATCGGTGCCGAGCTGGGCCGCCAGCTCGCCGAGCTGGGCCTCGGTCAGCAGCGCCGAGTGGTTCTGCGGGTGGCCCTCGACGGCCAGGCCGTAGCCCTTGATCGTGTAGGCCAGGATGATCGTGGGCCGGCTGTCGTCGATGGCCCCGTAGGCCTGGTCCAGGGAGCTCAGGTCGTGGCCGCCCAGGTTGCGGACGGCGCGCGCGAGCTCGGCGTCATCGAGGTCACCGGCCAGCCGGGCCAGGGCCTCGTCCCCGGCGGGCAGGCGCTGGCGCAGCTCGTCCGGGTGGACGCGGAGCAGCCGCTGGTACTCGGGATTGGGCATGGCGTCGATCCGGTGCCGCAGTGCCTCGCCGCCCGGCCGGGTGAACAGCTCCTCGAGCAGCCGCCCGTACTTCAGCGTGATGACCTGCCAGCCCGCCGCGCTGAACATGCCGCGCAGCCGGTCGGCGGCGATCAGCGGGACGACCCGGTCGAGCGACTGGCGGTTCACGTCGACGACCCAGACGACCTCACCGAGTTCGGCCACGCCGGGGTCGACGATAGCCTCCCAGACCGCACCCTCGTCGAGTTCGGCGTCACCGAGCAGCGAGTACTGGCGGCCCGGCGCACCGGTGCCGTCGGCGGTGAACCGGTTGCTCAGGTAGCGGCGGGCCACCGCGCCCCAGACCGGGGCGGTCGCGCCGATGCCGACGGACCCGGTGGAGTAGTCGACCGGATCGGGGTCCTTGACCCGGCTCGGGTAGCTCTGCAGGCCGCCGAACGCCCGCAGCGTCGGCAGGTACGACTCATCGAGCTCACCGAGCAGGTAGTTGATCGCGTGCAGCACGGGCGAGGCGTGCGGCTTGACCGACACCCGGTCGTCCGCGCGCAGATGCCGGAACCACAGCGAGGTCATGATCGAGACCATCGACGCCGAGGACGCCTGATGGCCGCCGACCTTCAGCCCGCCGGGATTGGGCCGGACCCGGTTCGCGTGGTGGACGATCGCCGTGGACAGCCAGAGCACCTGGCGCTCGATCTCGGCCAGCGCGCCCAGGCTGGTGGCTTTCTGCTGAAGCTCGGTCATGGGTGCATGACAACATGACCGCCGCCAGGGCACAACCAGGCATTTGTCACACGACCGGAAGCCAGTAGCAGCGCTCCTCGCTGTAAGCGGCGAACCCGGACCGGAGCAGGATCGGGCCCGATGTCTCCACGCGCCCTTTCACCAGGGCCAGCGTGGCGCCGTGGGCGCGGGCCAGCCGCAGCCGCTCGGCTAGCACGGCCCGGTAGGCGCCGCGCCGGCGGTACTCCCGCAGGGTGACCGCGCCCCATAGGTGCGCCACCTCTCCGCGCAGCGTGCACCCGCCGACCGCGGCGGGCTCGCCCCGCACCGAGGCCAGCACGCGGAAGCTGGACCAGGCCGCCAGGTCGGTGACGGCCTCGGCGTACTCACGGGCGAGCGCGGCCTCGGTGGGCTCCTTTCTCCCCCAGCCGCGCACGGCGACCATCGACGCGGCCCGGAACGTGCGCTCGGCGGCGACCAGCGCGACGCTCACGTCCCCGGAACCGGCCGGGCCCGCCGGGCCCTCTGGGCCCTCTGGGTCGGCGTCGTCGTTGCCGTCCAGCTCGCGGGCCAGGATCTGCACCGCGTCGATCTGCTTGCCGCCGGCGGCGCGCAGCGCCGCCTCGGTGTCGGGCGGCAGGGTCGCGGACGAGACCCACCAGGCCACCCCGGGCTTGCCCCACTGGCGCACCCGCTCGGCGACCTCGCCGATGACCTCCGCCGCGGTCCGTTCCGACCGCGACCGGGTGACCTGGGCGGCGGGGAAGGCCGGGTCGAGCGCCCAGTCCGGGTAGCGGATGAGCCGGTAGTCATCGGTCAGCACCTCGACGGCGCCGTCCGGGCACCACTGGCTGGCGGCCGCCGCGTCGAGCACCTGCCGCGGTGTCCACGAGCTCACGGCTGACCTCCTCCTGAAGACTCATTTCTACCGAACGGGCCGGGCGCGTGCCCCGCTAACGTGCGAGGCGCCGGCGGTTACGATGAAGTCCCGGCCACGATGAGGTGACCGGCGCCGCTGGGGGTGCCCGTGAAATTCGTCCAGTACTACCTCGACTGCCTGTCCCAGGCTTCCTACCTGATCGGCGACGAGACCACCGGGCGCGCGGCCGTGGTAGATCCCCGGCGGGACGTCCAGGATTACCTGGATGACGCGGCCGCCAGCGGGCTGAGCATCGACTACGTCGTCGAGACGCACGTGCACGCCGATTTCCTCTCCGGGCACCTGGAACTGGCCGCCGCGACCGGCGCCACCATCGTCTACGGGGAGGCCGCGGACGTGCACTTCCCGCACCGCAAGGTGGCCGACGGCGAGCGCATCCAGCTCGGCCAGGTCGGCCTGGAGTTCCGGGCCACCCCCGGGCACACGCCCGAGTCGGTCTGCATCGTGGTGTGGGAGTCACCCGGCTCGCCCGCGCCGTACGGCGTGCTGACCGGCGACACCTTGTTCATCGGGGACGTCGGCCGTCCGGACCTGCAAGGCGGGCAGGGACTGAGCCCGGAGTTCATGGCCCGCCAGCTGTACCGGTCGCTGCACACCAGCCTGCTGACCCTGCCGGACGCCACCCGGGTGTACCCGGCCCACGGAGCGGGGTCCGCGTGCGGCAAGAACCTGTCCACCGAGAAGGCGTCGACCATCGGCGAGCAGCGCCGCAGCAACTACGCGCTACGGCTGGGCTCAGCCGAGGACTTCGTGGCCGCGGTCACCGAGGGACAGCCGCCTCAGCCCGGCTACTTCGCCCGGGTGGCCGAGCTCAACCGGGAGTCGCACCAGCTCGCGGACGTCGAAGAGCCGCCGCTGCTGACCCTGGACCAGGTGCTGCGGCTAGCCGCGGACGGCGCGGCCGTGCTCGACGTCCGCTCCCCCGAGGAGTTCGCCCGCGGGCACCTGCGCGGCTCGGTCAACGTCGGCCTCGACGGGCGCTTCGCCGAGTACGCCGCGCAGGTCGTCGGCGGCGACATCGTCGTCGTGTGCGACCCCGGCCGCGCCCGTGACACCAGGCTGCGCCTGGCCCGGGTCGGCCTGGACTCCGTCGTCGGGGCCCTCGACCAGCCGGAGTCCGCCTTCGTCGAGCACCCCGAGGCCGCCGGCACCGCCAGCCGCCTGACCGCCCGCCAGCTGGCCGGCGCCCGCGCCGCCGTCCCCGGCCTGGTGCTGCTGGACGTGCGCGGGCCGGGCGAACGGGAGATGGGCTGCATCGAGGACAGCGTGCACATCCCGCTGGGCCAGCTGCGGGACCGGGCGGGCGAGCTCGACCCGGCCCGGCCGGTCGTCACGTACTGTGCGGGCGGCTACCGGTCTTCCATCGCGGCCAGCCTGCTCCGCGCCTCGGGCTTCGCCGACGTATCCGACCTCATCGGCGGCTATCAGGCGTGGCTGTCGGCGGCCTGACCGTCAGTAGCTGAAGGTGGTCGCGCCCTCGTCACCGATCCACTCCCACAGCTGGACGCTGCCGGCGAGTTCGGCGTTCGGGATCAGATCGCCCTTATCCAGCTGCTTGGCGTTGAAGCACACCGGGCAGACCATGAAGGTTCCCCCGGCCTTTTCGTACCGGGCCAGCAGGTCCGGCAGCGGCGGGCAGCCGTCGCAGGCCACCCCGGTCGCCACCCCGGCCAGCGCCAGCCGGACCGCCTCCTTGGCCTGGAACATCAACGTCGGGCGCCCCGCCTCGGCCGCTCCCACCGCGACCAGGAACGCCACCGTCACCTTCTCCGGATCCTCCAGACCCGTGGTCAGGCTGATCACTGCCTTGCCGGCCATCGTCGCCTCCCCTTCTCATCCGCGCTGTGCGCTGTGAGGAGACCGTAAGGCGGGCGCCAGCGGGCCGGATACCGTAGAACTACGGTATTTGGCGGGTTACTTACGGCGGTCGGTAGCGCTGGCCACGTTCGCGACGATCACCGCGAACGGCGGGATGGCCACGGCCACCGCCGAGACGATCACGGCCGCGAGCGTCGAGTACCGGTCGATCAGCGCCCAGGAGAGCACGAACAACCCGATGCACGTCGCCATCAGCGCGAAGTACCAGCGCTTGTCGGCGCGCGACGGCTGCGGCCCCGGGTCGTTATCGCCGTCCGTCACGAGCGTCGGATGCCCTGGCCGCGGCGACTCGAAACGTGGCCGGCGCGGCGTACGGACGTGCGGCGGCCCGCCTGGTTATGTTCATAAGCATGTTCGATGAGAACGCGGTGCTTGACGGACTCAACGAGCAGCAGCGGCGGGCGGCCACGCAGCACGGCGGTCCGCTGCTGGTGCTGGCCGGGGCGGGTACCGGGAAGACCAGGACGCTGGTCGCCCGGGCGGCGTGGCTGCACGGCAGCCAGGGGGTGCCGGCCAGCCGGATCCTGCTGCTGACCTTCACCCGCCGCGCCGCCAGCGATATGCTCGCCCGGGCCGCGGCATGGTTCGACGGCTCGTCTGGCCGGATCTGCGGCGGGACCTTCCACGCCATCGCGCACAAGATCATCCGGCAGCACGCGGAGTCGTTCTCGCTGCCGCCGCAGTTCACCATCCTGGACCAGGGCGACGCCACGGACCTGCTGGACGTGCTGCGGCCGGACCACGGTCTCGACGGCACCGGACAGCGGGCGCCGCGGGCGGCGGCGTGCGCGGATATCTACACCCGCTGCGTCAACACCGGGCGGCCGGTCAGCGAGGTGATCACGGCCGGCTTCCCGTGGTGCAAGCCGTTCACCGCGCAGCTAGCCGCGCTGTTCCGCGCCTACACCGCGCGCAAGCGGGCCAGGAACCTGCTGGACTTCGACGACCTGCTGCTGCTCTGGCAGGCGGCGCTGGCCGACCCGTCAGCGGGCCCGGTGCTACGCGGCATGTTCGACGCGGTCCTGGTGGACGAGTACCAGGACGTCAACGCCGTCCAGGCCAGCATCGTGCGGCTGCTGCAGCCGGACGGGAAGCAGCTGACCTGCGTGGGCGACGACGCCCAGGCCATCTACGGGTTCCGCGGCGCCGACCCGGCGCACCTGCGGCAGCTCACCGCCGACTACCCGGGGCTCGACATCGTGCGGCTGGACCGCAACTACCGGTCCCGGCACGGCGTCCTCGGCCTGGCCAACGTCATCCGCCCGTCAGCGCCCGGCCTGGACCTCACGCTGACCGGCGACCGCGGGCCGGGGATGGCCCCGCTGCTCGTCCGCTGCCACGACGAGGCCACTCAGGCGCGGGAGATCTGCACCCGGGTATTGGAGGCGCACGAGGACGGCGCCGCGCTGCGCGACCAGGCGGTGCTGGTCCGCGCCGCTCACCACAGCGACATGCTGGAGATCGAGCTGAGCGCGCGGAAGGTCCCGTACGTGAAGTTCGGCGGGCTGCGGTTCACCGACACCGCCCACGTCAAGGACTTCGCCGCCGCCGCCAGGATCATCGTCAATCCAGCTGACGAGCTGGCCTGGTTCCGGTTGCTCCGGCTGCACGAGGGCATCGGCCCGGCGCATGCGCGCCGCATCCTCGATGCCCTGGACCCAGGCGGCGGCGACCCGGGTCCGCCGGACACCTGGACACGGGCCGTCGAGGCCGCCGGGTCGGCGCCGGCCCGGTCCCGGCGGGCGCTGACGGCCACCCTCGGCCGGCTCGCCGACGCGGCCCAGCACATCGCGGGAGGGCAGATCGCGGGCGGACAGGCGATGGCGGTGCTGGCGCTGCTCGACCCGCTGATCCGCGCCCGTTACCCCGACGCCACGGCCCGGATCAGTGATCTGCAGCGGCTCGCCGACGCCGCGGCGGCCCAGCCGTCGCTGCACGACGTGCTGGCCGAGCTGACCCTGGATCCGCCGGTCTCCTCGTCGGACCTGGCCGGGCCGCCCCGCCTGGACGAGGACTACCTGACCATCTCCACCATCCACGCCGCCAAGGGACTCGAATGGCCGATCGTGCACCTGCCCCACCTCGTGGACGGCGCGCTCCCCAGCGACATGGCCCTCGGTGATCCCGGCGGGCTGGCCGAGGAGCACCGCCTGTTCTACGTGGCCGTCACCCGGGCCCGCGATCACCTGTACCTGTACGCGCCGCAGCGGCTGCACGTGCACCGCCGGGGCCGCGACGACCGGCACGGGTTCGGCCAGCTGACCCGGTTCCTGGACGACGAGGCCCTGGCCGCCTGCGAGAGCGTCACGGCCGCGCCGCTGGCGCCGGTGCTGCCCGCGGTCGGTTCCCTGGCCACGAAGGTCGACGCGGCCCTCGGGGCCCTCTGGGACGGCTGAAAACCCTGAAAACCTCTAAGCTCGCCTGATCGGCGTTACTTCCTGCCCGAGTAGATCTGGGACGCGAACCCTGCGGTTGAAGACGCGCGCTCGGTAGCGGCGTCCGGTAACAAGGGCTGCGGGGTGCTTCTCGGCGTGGCCCGCTCGATCGCGGTCCACCCCGTGTCCGCCTCGCGCTCGGCCCGCTCAGCCCGGCCGCCGCCGCGCAGGCCGAACAGGCGCTTGGCGTACAGCAGGTAGACCGCGACGGCCAGGTTGATGATCAGCGCCAGCACCTTCAGCCAGGTGACGCTCTTGATCAGCTCGTCCACTTCGTACGGCAGGAAGACGATGGTGGCCACGAACGTCAGGTACTCCGCCCACCGCTTGGCGAACCAGAGCCCGACGGCCTCGATGCCCTCCAGCAGGGCGTAGGCGGCGATGGCGGCACCGACGAGGTACAGGTTCCTGATGTTGACCGCGAACAGGTACTGCAGGTCGTGCACGATGCCGTGGTTGCTGGTCGTCATCGGGCCGCCCGCGCCGCCCTGCAGGTCGTTGAGGATGCGGGTGAACTCCGCGTTCAGCGCGGCGCGGTCGCCGGCGAACAGGAACACCGCGGCGGCGAGCGCGCTCAGCACCAGGAAGTGGATCGCACGGTCCACGGCGATCAGCCGCAGGACGTAGCGGTCGCGCAGCGGCTTGCCCCGCAGCGGCAACATGATCTCGTCCCGGGCCGGCGGGTACTTCCTGGCGGGATGCGCCGGCGGGGTGAGCGCCAGCCAGGAGTCGCAGCGCAGGCACCGGTACCAGCGCAGGCCACCCGAGTCCCGGGCGAACAGCTCGTCCTCGGCCCGCAGCGCGGCCGCGTCCGTGCCCAGGATCTCGTGGCCGTGCAGCCCGCAGCCGATGAGCTCGTAGCGCAGCTTCGGGCGGAAGCGGCGCGGCCTCTCGGTCCCCGGCGCCGCCACGTGCGGCGAAGGCGGAGTACTGGCGTTCATGTGGACCGATCACCCCTCACCGCAGGAGCCTAGCGGGTCCGGTGGCCGGACGATCACCCTCGCGGGCGGGCCGCACCTTCATGACGAAAACATGACGGAGCTAGCAGGAGAAAACCCAGGTGAGAGCCCCTGCGGCAGGTCCCGGTTGCGGGCGATGCGGCTTTACGGCGCGAGTTGTTTGAACTCGATTGGGTGCCCGAACGTATATAAGGGCGGAGGGGGAGCTTTTACGTGGTTTGCTCCTGCCAGTCCCGTCTGTAGGGTCCTGGGACCGCTTGGGAGGGCGCCCCAGGATCTGGACCGGGGACGACGGTTCTGCCTGCTGCCGGGCATCGCGATGCCCGGTGGCGGGGGCCTGCGGGGCGCAGTCGCCGGTTACGGCGGGATCGCGGTTGCTTGTATCACGCACCGGGTTGTCCCCTCTGGCCATGTGGGCAGCAGGCGTTCCGATGCCGCGTTCGCCGCGGAAAATCGGGGGATTTGCGGTCCGCCATCGATGAGGAGGGCATCGTGTCAGTTATTTCGGTTCCGCAGGCTTTCAACGAAGAAGAGCTCTATGTAGACCTCCGGTCGATCTTTGCTCACCCCCTGTTCCTGAAGTGCGAGGGCTTCAACTTCGCGGGCTCGATCAAGCTCAAAGCGGCGACGGAGATGGTGGAGGCCGCCGACCGGGACGGAGTCCTGACGCCGCATTCGATCCTGGTCGAGTCCTCGTCCGGGAACCTGGGTGTGGCGCTGAGCATGATCGCGGCGAGCAAGGGTTACCGGTTCTTGTGCGTGACCGACTCCCGCTGCAACTTGTCGACCAGGCTGCTGATGGAGGCGCTGGGGAGCGAGGTGCACGTCGTCTCCGACCCGGACGGGGCCGGCGGGTTCCTCGGCGCGCGGCTCGACTACGTGCGCGCGCTGTGTGCCTCGGACGACAGGTACGTCTGGCTCAACCAGTACACCAACCAGGGCAACTGGCGGGCGCACTATAGCACCACGGCGCCTGCCATCGCCCGCCAGTTCCCGCAGCTGGACGTGCTGTTCGTCGGGGCTGGCACCACGGGGACATTGATGGGTTGCGCACGCTATTTCAAGCAGTGGCACCGCCGGGTGCGGATTGTCGCGGTGGACAGCTTCGGCTCGGTGATATTCGGCGGGTCGCCGGGGCGGCGGATGATCCCCGGGCTGGGCATGACCGTGCGCCCGCCGCTGCTGGACGACTCGTACGTGGACGAGGTGGTGCGCGTCGAGGAGGCCGACTCCATCCGGGCCTGCCACCGCCTGGCCCGGCGCGGCTTCCTGTTCGGCGGCTCCACCGGCACGGTGGTCAGCGGCGCGATGGACTGGCTGGCACGGCACGACGCCAGCGACCTCACCGCGGTGGCCATCGCGCCGGATCTGGGCGAGCGCTACCTCGACACCGTTTATCAGACCAACTGGATCGAAGCCATCTACGGCAAGGACGTGCTCAGCAGCGAATTCGACGTTCCGGTCCAGGCTGTTCACCAGAACGCCTTCTGATCCGGGAGGCCGTGATGGGAAGTATGGCCGGGATCCTGACCGCCGAGCCGGCGACCAGCTCCGAAGGAATCCTCGCCGAGATGCTGGCCGGCGTGATGAAGATCGAGCAGGTGCCGTTCGACAGTCATTTCTTCGACGACCTGGGCGCGGACTCGCTGGTCATGGCCAAGTTCTGCGCGCGGGTCAGGAAGCGCGAGGGCCTGCCCGTGATGTCCATGAAGGACATCTACGCGAATCCGACGATCAAGAGCCTGGCGGAGGCGTTCGGGATAGCCGAGGCCGAGGCCGAGGTGAACCTGGACGCGGTAGCCACCCTGATCCAGCCGCGGGATCCGATCCTGGCCCGGTCGCCGGCGCCGGCGCCGGGCAGCACGCGGCAGTACCTCATGTGCGGGGCGCTGCAGGTGCTGTCCTTCTTCCTGTACGCATGGGCGGTCGCGCTGGTCGGCGCCAGGGCGTACGAGTGGATATCGGGCGCCCAGGGCTACGCGCAGATCTACCTGAGGTCGGTGGTCTTCGGCGGCGCCGCCTTCATCGTCCTGTGCACTCTTCCGATCCTGGCCAAGTGGGTGCTCATCGGCCGGTGGAAGCCCCAGCAGATCCGCATCTGGAGCCTGGGGTACTTCCGCTTCTGGGTCGTCAAGACGCTGGTCAAGTCGAACCCCCTGGCGCTGGTGGCCGCCGGCTCGCCGCTGTACACGTGGTACCTGCGGGCGCTGGGCGCCAAGATCGGGCGCGGGACGGTGATCTTCACCCGGCACGTGCCGGTCTGCACCGACCTGCTCACCATCGGCCCGGACACGGTGATCCGCAAGGACTCGTTCCTCAACTGCTACCGGGCCTACGCGGGGTGGATCCACACCGGCCGGGTCACCATCGGCCGGAACGGGTTCATCGGCGAGAAGACCGTGCTCGACATCAACACCTCGATGGGCGACGTGTCGCAGCTCGGCCACACCTCCGCACTGCACAGCGGCCAGCGGGTCCGGACCGGCGAGCGCTGGCACGGATCCCCGGCCCAGCGCACCGACCTGAACTACCTGCGGGTCTCGTCCAGGCCCTGCGGCCAGTGGCGCCGGTTCAGGTTCAGCGCCATCACCCTGGCCTGCGTGTTCTTCCTGTACCTGCCGCTGCTCGAAGGCGGCACGTTCGCCCTGCTGACCGCGGTCCCCACGCTGGGCAAGGTGCTGAATCCGAGCATGCACGCGATCAGCACGCTCGCGCTCTACCGCGACGCGCTGGTCATCTCGCTGGTGCTGTTCTTCGGCTCGGTCCTGATCGGCCTGGTCTTCGTGGCCACCGTCCCCCGCCTGCTCAGCGTGTTCATCAAGCCGAGCGCGGTCTATCCGCTGTTCGGGTTCCGCGACCGGGTCCACCGGTCCATCGCCCGGATAACCGGCGCGAAGTTCTTCACCCGCCTGTTCGGGGACAGCTCCTACATCACCGGATACCTGCGCTGGCTGGGGTACGACCTGGGCCAGGTCGTGCAGACCGGGTCGAACTTCGGCACCGACGTCGGCCAGGAGAACCCGTATATGAGCATCATCGGCAGCGGGACGATGGTCGCCGACGGCCTGGTGATCGTAAACTCCGACGTCTCGGCCACGTCGTTCCGCGTCTCGCCGGTCTACATCGGGGGGGACAGCTTCTTCGGGAACAACATCTACTACCCGGCGGGCGGGCGGGTCGGCAACAACTGCCTGATCGCGACCAAGGCGATGATCCCGCTCGACGGCAAGGTCCGCGAAGGGGTAGGGCTGCTCGGCTCGCCGCCGTTTGAGATCCCGCGGACGGTAGAGCGCGACCAGGCGGTCGAGCTGGACGAAGACGAGCAGCGGCGGCGGCTGCGCGCGAAGAACTGGCACAACCTCCGGACCATCGGCATCTTCCTGTTCGTGCGGTGGCTGCACGTGTTCCTGGTCACCGCGTTCGCGCTGGCCGCCTTCGACTCGTACGGCGGGTTCGCCCAGCTGGAGATGGGCCTCCTGCTGGCGGTGAGCTTGCTGATCACGCCCGTCTACTTCGTGCTCGTGGAGCGCCTGGTCAGGGGTTTCCGCCTCCTGCAACCGCAGTACTGCTCCATTTACGATCCGTATTTCTGGCGGCACGAGCGCCTCTGGAAGGTGCCGGCCGAGCTATACGTGCGCATGTTCGACGGCACGCCGTTCAAGAACGTGGTCTGGCGCGGGCTCGGCGCCAAGGTGGGCAAGAGGGTCTTCGACGATGGCTGCCACTTCACGGAGCGGAGCCTGACCATCGTCGGCGACGACGTCACGCTCAACGCCGGATCCGAGATCCAGTGCCATTCGCAGGAGGATGGCGCGTTCAAGTCCGACCGGACCACCGTCGGCAACGGATGCACCGTCGGCGTCGGCGCGATGGTCCATTACGGCGTGACGATGGGAGAGCGCTCGGTGCTCGCCCCCGACTCATTCCTGATGAAGGGCGAGGAAATCCCGCCGCACGCGCGGTGGGGGGGAAACCCCGCGAGGGAGATGTGACATGACGACTATGAGCCTGGCTGAGGCCTTCGTTGATTCTGACCGCGAGTTCTGGCACGGCGTGCTGACCGGCGGCGGGTTCGCCCCGATCCCGCGGTGGACCCTGAACCCGGTGCCCGGGGTGGCCGTCTGCGAGGTGCCGGTTCCCCGCGACCTGCTGCCCGCGCTGCGGCAGCGGGCCGCCGAGCTGCGCGTGCCGCTGAGCTCGGTGCTGCTGGCCGCGCACGCCACGGTGCTCGCGGCCTTGTCCGGCGAGTCCGAGGTGGTGACCGGCTACCTGGCCGGGATCCGCGGCGTGCCGCTGCCGTGCCGGCTGGAGACCGCATCCGGTTCGTGGCGGGGGATGCTGCACCAGGCTCACCGGACCGAGTGGGAGCTGCTGGCGCACCAGGACTTCCCCGTCGGCGACCTGGCGGGCGAGCTCGGCCTGACCGGGCCGGCCTTCGAGACGGTGTTTGACGCGCTGGGCGGCGAGGGCGCGCTGGCGCCGGGCACCGTGCTGTGGGTGAGCATGTGGCCGCACCGCGGCCGGCTTGCGCTGCGGGTGCGGTACCGGACCGACGTACTCGACGCGGACGCGGCCGCCAGGATCGCCGGCTATCACCTCACCGCACTGGCACAGATCGTCGCCGAGCCGGAGGCCGGGCACGGGCGGCAGAGCCTGCTGAGCCCCGGAGAACTCGGCTTCCAGCTCGACGGGCTGGCCGGACCGCACCGGGAGCGGCCTGACCGGCGGATGCACGAGCTGTTCGAGGAGCGGGTACGGGTGCACCCGGAGGCCATCGCGGCCACCTGCGGGGGCCGGCAGTGGACCTACGCCGAGCTCAACGCCCGCGCGAACCGGCTGGCCCGGGCCCTGCTGGCCCGGGGTCTTGGCCGCGAGGGCGTCGTGGCCGTGGTGACCGAGCGCAACCTGGACTGGATGGCCGCCGTTCTGGCGATCTTCAAGGCCGGCGGGGTGTACCTGCCCATCGAGCCGCACTTCCCGGCCGACCGCATCGCCAGGACGCTGACCCGGGCCGGGTGCGAGCTCGTCCTGACCGAACCGGGCTCCACGGCCACGCTCGGCCCGGCGCTGGAGGGCATGCCCGGCGTCACGACGCTGTTCGCCGAGGCCGCCTACGCCGAGGACCACGCCGGCGGTGACCTCGGCCTCGAGGTCGGGCCCGATCAGCTCGCCTACATCTACTTCACCAGCGGCTCCACCGGGGAGCCCAAGGGCGCGATGTGCGAGCACGCGGGCATGCTCAACCACCTGTACGCCAAGATCGAGGACCTGGAGATCGGCGCGGGGCAGGTGGTCGCGCAGACCGCACCGCAGTGCTTCGACATCTCCATGTGGCAGCTGGTTTCCGCGCTGCTGGCCGGCGGCCGGACGCTGATCGTCGAGCAGGACACGATCCTGGACGTCGCGCGGTTCGCCGACACGATCGCCGACGGCCGCGTCAACGTCGTGCAGGTGGTGCCGTCCTATCTCGAGGTGGTCCTGTCCTACCTGGACCAGAATCCGCGGGAGCTGCCGGATCTTCGGTACGTGTCGGTGACCGGCGAGGCCCTGAAGACAGAGCTCGCGCAGCGCTGGTTCGCGGCCAAGCCGGAAATCAGGCTGGTCAACGCGTACGGGCTGACCGAGACCTCGGACGACACCAACCACGAGGTCATGGACCGGGCCCCGGCGGGCGAGCGGATCCCGCTCGGCCGCCCGGTCAGCAACGTGCGGGTATACGTGGTGGACGAGGACCTGCGGCCGGTACCGCTCGGCGCGGCCGGCCTGATCGCCTTCTCCGGGGTCTGCGTCGGCCGCGGCTACATCAACGACCCCGAGCGCACCCGGCAGTGCTACCTGACCGACCCCCACCGCGAAGGCCAGCGCCTCTACCTGGGTGGCGACTACGGCCGCTGGCGGCCGGACGGCAAGCTGGAGTTCCTCGGCCGCCGGGACAGCCAGGTCAAGATCAGCGGCTTCCGCATCGAGATCGGCGAGATCGACAACACGCTGCTCCGGGTGCCGGGTGTCCGTGACGGCGCGGTCGTGGTCGCGGCGGGACCCGGCCAGGCCCAGCGCCTGGTGGCGTTCTACGCGGGCCCGCAGCCGATCGCGGCGGACGTCATGCGGGACCGGCTGGGCGCGTCACTGCCCTGGTACATGGTCCCCGCGGTCTTCCACTGGCGGGACAGCCTGCCGTTGACGGCCAACAGCAAGATTGACTCCAAGGCGCTGATCGCGCTGGCGGGCGAACTGGACGACGCTGCGGCCGGAGCAGACTACGACGCGCCGGGCACGCCTACCGAGCGGCGGCTGGCGGCCGCGTGGGCGAAGGTGCTCGGGATCGGTCCGGATCAGGTCAGCCGGCACGACAACTTCTTCGACCGGGGCGGCTCGTCGCTGCTGGCGGTGAAGCTGGCCATCGCGCTGGACCGTGCGGTGTCGCTGAAGGAACTGACCCGGCACCCGGTCCTCGCCGACATGGCGAGCCTGGTCGACGGCAAGTCCGAACGGCGATCCGGCCAGCTCGACCAGCGGCTGCTCCAGCCGCTGCTGGAAGGGCCCGGCCCGGCCACGGCCCTGGTGTGCTTCCCGTACGCGGGCGGCAACGCGGTGAACTTCCGGTCGATGGCTGACGCCCTGCGGGACAGCGGGCTGGCCGTCTACGCGGTCGAGCTGCCCGGTCACGACCTGGGCCCGAAGACCGCCGAGGACGAGCCCTTCGCCTCGATGGCGCAGGTGGTGGCGCAGGTCACCGCCGAGATCACTGGCCGCGGCCTGAGCCGTGTCCTGCTCTGGGGCCATTCCTCGGGTGCCGCGTTCGCGCTGGCCACCGCCGCGAAGCTGGCGGAGCACGGGGTGGACGTGCAGCGGGTGTTCCTCGGCGCGCAGCTGCCCGGTGACGCGGCCAGGCGGCGCGCCAGCGTCACCGAGCTGACCGGGCGGAGCAATGCCGAGATCGCCGCGGCGCTGAGCGCGGACGGCGGCTACACCGAGCTCGGCGAGCTGGACGCGCAGCGCGCCGGGCAGATCGGCGCCGCCTACCGGCACGACTGCGTGTCCGCGCACCGCTATCTCGCGGACGCCCTGGACCGCCCGCCCGCGGAGAAGCTGTCCGCGCCGGTCACGGTCGTGGTCGCCGCCGACGACCCGTACACCGCCGATTCCGCCGTTCGTTATCGCGACTGGGAGTTCGCGGCCGGCCAGGTCGACCGGCACGAGCTTCCCGACGGCGGCCACTACTTCCTGCGCACCCGCCCGGCCGAAGCGGCCCAGGCGGTGCTTGTTCGCACTCATTGATGGAAGGAACACTGACATGTCGCACTCATCCCTGGCGTCCTTGACCGGCGTGGAACTGCAGCCCGGAAAGCCTCCGGTGGTCCGGGCCGAGGCCCATGGTGACGCCGCCAGCTGGGCGGCCGGCCACCGCGACGCGCTGCGGGCCGTGGTAGCCGAGCACGGCTCCGTCCTGATCCGCGGTCTCGGGCTACGCCACGAGGCCGAGACCAGCGCCGTCTTCCGGCAGCTGGCGGTCAGCCTGATGCCCGAGAAGGAGGCCTTCGCGCCGCGCCAGCCTCATCGTGACGGCCTGTACTCCGCCACGCCGTGGCCGCCGAACCAGCAGATGTGCATGCACCACGAGCTGAGCTACCGGCTGGAGTTCCCCGGCTTGATGCTGTTCGCGTGCTTGCGCGCCGCCGACAGCGGCGGGGCGACGGCGGTCTCCGACGCGCCGACCGTGCTCGGCGCGCTGCCCGCCGACCTGGTCCAGCGGTTCGAGCGGGAGGGCTGGATGCTGGTCCGCAACTACAACGAGGATTTCGGGGCCTCGGTTGAGGAGGCGTTCGGCACGGCCGACCGCGGCGAGGTCGAGCGGTACTGCCGGGCCAGCGCGACCGAGTTCGAGTGGCAGCCCGACGGCACCCTGCGCACCTGGCAGCGCCGCAGCGCGGTAGTGCGCCACCCGCTCACCGGGCAGCGCTGCTGGTTCAACCAGATCGCGTTCCTCAACGAGCGGACGATCGATCCCGAGGTGCGCGAATACCTGGAGGACCTGTACGGCGAGGACGGGCTGCCGTTCACCACCAGGTTCGGCAACGGCGACCCGATCGGCGGCGACATCGTGGAGCTGCTCAACGAGACCTACGAGGCCCACACCATGCGCGAGCCGTGGCAGTCCGGTGACCTCCTGCTGGTGGACAACGTGCGGACCGCGCACAGCCGGGAACCCTACGAGGGTCCGCGCGACGTGCTCGCCGGGCTGGCCGACCCGGTGCGCCTGGCCGACTGCGCGCCGAGCGTCGAGGTAACGGCGATATGACCGGCACCAGCACGCCGCCGTTCGCGGTCATCTCCGGCGCCCAGGTCCAGGGCGCCCTGCGGGGCCGGGAACGGCAGATCACCGAGCTGGTCGAGGAGACCTACCGGCTGCACGGCGCCGGCGACTCGGTCAACCCGCCGTCGTACTTCCTGCGCTTCCCGGACCGCCCGTCGGCCCGGATCATCGCGCTGCCCGCCTCGATCGGCGGGAAGCTCCGGGTCGACGGCCTGAAGTGGATCTCCAGCTTCCCGGAGAACGTGGCGGCGGGCATCCCGCGGGCCTCGGCCGTGCTGATCCTCAACGACCACGACACCGGCTACCCGTTCGCCTGCCTGGAGAGCTCGATCATCAGCGCCACCAGGACCGCCGCGTCGGCGGCACTGGCGGCGGACTGGCTCTGCGCCAGCCGGGACGGGCGCGGCCGGGATCAGGGTTCGCGGCCGACCCGGGTGGGATTCTTCGGCGTCGGCCTGATCGCCCGCTACATCCACACGTTCCTGACCGGGACCGGCTGGACGTTTGACGAGATCGGCGTGCACGACCTGTCCGCCGAGCACGCGGCCGGCTTCCGCGGCTACCTGGAGAAGGCGGGTCCCGGCCGGATCACCGTGTACGAGGACGCGGAGCAGCTGATCCGGTCCAGCGACCTGGTGGTCTTCGCCACCATCGCCGGGGAGCCGCACGTCAGCGACGTGTCGTGGTTCGAGCACAACCCGGTCGTGCTGCACGTGTCGCTGCGCGACCTCGCACCGGAGATCCTGCTCGCCTCGACGAACCTGGTCGACGACGTGGAGCACTGCCTCAAGGCCAATACGTCACCGCACCTGGCCGAGCAGCTGACCGGAAGCCGGGACTTCCTGGCCGGGACGCTGGACGACGTGATGTCCGGGCGGGTCACGGTGCCGGCCGACCGGCCGGTGGTGTTCTCCCCGTTCGGCCTCGGGGTGCTGGACCTGGCGGTGGGCAAGTACGTCTACGACGAGGTGACCCGGTCCGGTGACCTGCACGTCATCGACGACTTCTTCCACGAACTGAAGCGTTATGGCGTTTAGGCGGGCGTGATGTTGGCGTTCATCCGGAACAGGTTCGCCGGGTCGTACCGGGTCTTGAGCCGCGCCAGCCCGGCGTACTTCTCCGCGCCGCCGAGCGCCTCGACCACGCGGTCCTGCTCGTCGAAGTTGAGCATGTTGACGTAGACGCCGCGGCCGGTCCACGGGGCCAGGCCGGCCACGGCGTTGCGGGTACGGGCGATGTAGTCCTCGTCGTCGGCGGGGTCGTCCCAGCGCATGGCGAAGTTCAGCCAGAGCAGGTAGCCGCGGTTGGAGAACGCGGAGCCGGCCTCGGCCACGTCGCCGATAGCGCCGCCGAGACCGATGATCTCGACTTCGCCCTCCATCGGCATGTCGTGACGCCAGAAGGCGTCGAGCTGGTCGATGGCGTCGTCGGCCAGGTCCGCGACGTGCGCCTCCTTGGTGTAGTAGCGGTGGCCGTCTTCGAACTCGACGTCGATCAGCCGCTGCACGCCGGCCGCGAACGGCAGCACGGTGGTGGCCTTGATGCAGGGCTCGCCGGTCTCGGTCAGGCGGCCGATCAGCTCGGTACCCGCCGGGTCCTCGGCGTCGTCCAGCCACATCGAGACGAGCATCAGCAGGCGCTGGCCGACGTACTCGGGCGGCACGAACGGCAGCGCCGGCATGTCGTGCTTGAGCGCGGCGTGCCAGCCGACGTTGCGCGGCAGGGTGGGCACGACGCGGGCGTACTCGCGCAGCGCGGCGGCCGCCTGCTCCGGCTCGTACACCGAGACCCCGATGCGCATCATCGGGCCGAAGTCGTGGGCGCGGAAGGTGAACCGGGTGACGATGCCGAAGTTGCCGCCACCGCCGCGCAGCGCCCAGAACAGTTCGGGATGGGATTCGGCATTGACCTCGATGACCTCGCCGCTGGCCAGGACGAGCTCGAGCGAGACAAAGTTGTCACAGGTCAGACCGTGCTTGCGGGAGAACCACCCGATCCCGCCGCCGAGCGCCAGGCCGGCCACCCCGGTCTCGGACATGATCCCGGCCGGGACGATCAGCCGGTGCGGCGCGGTGGCGGCGTCGACGTCTCCGAGCCGGCAGCCGCCACCCGCGTGCACCAGCCTGGCCTGCGGATCGACGGTGACCTCGCGCAGCCCGGACAGGTCGATGGTCAGGCCGCCGTCCGACATGGCCTTGCCCGCCACATTGTGGCCGCCGCAGCGGACCGACGGCGGCAGGCCGTGCTTGCGGGCCACGGTGACCGCGGCGACCACGTCCCGGGTGCTGGTGCAGCGCAGGATCAGGCCGGGACGCCGGTCGACCATGGCGTTCCACAGCTGGCGGGCCTGCTCGTAATCCGCGTGGTCCGGGCCGATGATGTCGCCCTTGAACGACCAGGCGAGTTCCTCGGTGATGCGCAGTCGCAGCTGCTCGTCAATTGTCGACGATGCAGAAGAAGACGACGAGAGGGTGGCTGATGACATGGGGAGTTCCTTTCCTACGCGGAGACCGCGCTGGCGCCTTCGGCGATACGGCGCATGGCGTTCAGGGTGGCGGCCACGGCCTTGAGGTAGTCGCCGGTCATCGAGTCCGCGTACTCCCGCTCCCGGGCCGAGCCTCCCTCGACTCCCTCCACGATCAGCGCAAAGCTGAAGCGGAGCTTGAGGTCGTCGTCCGGGCCCTCGATCTCGTTGGCGATCGTGCCGAGCACGGGGCCGGCGATGCGGGTGAACGTCACCCGGTGCGGTTGCTCGAGCGTGATCCGCTCGGTGAAGCGCTCCCCGCGGAAGTCGATGTCCCGGTCGAAGACGGTGTCGCTGTACCGCTCGGTGACCTCGCAGTAGGTCATGCTGGGCACGAACGGCAGCGCGTTGTTGGCCTTGAGCACCAGCCCGTCCCAGACGGCGGCCCGGTCCAGCCGCGGCTCGCCGGCCACGTTAACCGGCAGTGCGTGCGAAACGAAGATCATCAGTCCTCCTTCACGGTGTTCTCCAGGGTGCCGAGCCCGTCGATGGTGACCCGGACGACGTCACCGCCGCGCAGGTACAGCCCCCGGGCCGCGCCGACGCCGGCCGGGGTGCCGGTCGCGATCACGTCGCCGGGCTCGAGCGTGACGACCTCGCTGGCGGCCGCGATCAGTTCGGCCACCGGGCAGACCATGTCGGCGGTCGACTCGTCCTGCTGCAGCTCGCCGTTCACCCACAGCCGCAGCCGCAGGTCCTGCGGGTCCGGCACCAGGAAGGCCGGGGTCAGGCCCGGGCCGAGCGGCAGCGAGCCCTCGACGGATTTGGCCGCGAACCAGTCGTAGCGGAACGCGTCCGCGGGGACGGCGTCACGCCGGTGGTAGCCGCGCGCCGTGATGTCGTTGCAGACGGTGTAGGCGGCGGCGTGAAACCCGGCCCGTTCGGGATCAATGTTCTTGCCGCCGGTGCCGATGACCACGGCCAGCTCGGCCTCCCAGTCGTACCTGGCGCGGGCCGGGTCGCTGATCATAATCGGGTCCCTGGGGCCGATGACCGAGGTGGTGGGGGCCTTGAGGAAGAAGAACGGGCGCCAGCCCGCCGCCGGGATCTCGCCGCCCATCTCCTGCATGTGCTCGCGGTAGTTCACCCCGGCGCAGATCACCTTGCGCGGCCACTGCAGCGGCGGGAGCAGCGCGTCGTAGGTGATCACCGGCGCGTTGTCCACGTCCAGGCCGCGCAGGACGGCTTCGGCCTCGGCCCAGTCCTCGAGCAGGTCCATGCCGTTCGGCCAGCGCTCGAGGCCGGCCGGCCCGACGAGCGCGCCATCGGTGCGCAGCACCCCGAAGCCCCGGGCGCCGCGGGCGGTGTAGCTGGCCAGCGACCAGGTCATCGGTTCACCTGATCGTGCACGCTGGCGATGTCCTTCTCGCCCCAGCCGTCCGCCAGGGCCTTGTCGAAGACCTCCTTGGCCGCGGTGAACACCGACGCGGACAGGCCCATGCTGGCGGCGTGCTCCTCGATCTGCTCCAGGATCGGATGCAGCGTGCTGATCGGGCCGGGGGCGGGAGACCAGGCTCGTTCGGCCATCAGCGGGCCGCGCTGGCGCCAGATGGCCGAGCTGGCGATGGACTCGTCCAGGGTCTTCTGGACGAGCTGCAGGTCGAGGCCGCTGCGCCGGGCCAGGACCATCGCCTCGGCCGCGGCGACGGTGTGCACGGCGAGCAGCAGGTTGGCGACGTACTTCATCCGGGCACCGGTGCCGAACGCGCCGGTGTAGATCCACGGACCCGAGATGGCGTCGAGGACCGGCGTCACGGTGTCGACGCTCTGCTTGTCGCCCGAGGCGAAGGTGGTGGCTTTCCGCGGCGCGACCATGCCCGGGCTGCCGGAGATCGGGCAGTCGAGCAGGTCGCCGCCCTTGGCCCGGACCTGGTCGCGCAGGCGGGCCTTGCGATCCACGTCGATGGTGCTCATCTCGATGTGGATGGTGCCTTTTTTCAGGGTGGTGAGGGTGCCCTGCGGGCCCGCGATGATCTCCTCCACGTCGTCGGCGGTGGGCACGATCGAGAGGATGACGTCTGCTTCCGCGGCGACCTCGGCCGCGCTGGCGGCGACGTCACCGCCCTCCCTGGCCAGTTCGGGTGAGCCGCTGCGGCGGTAGCCGGTGACGTGGAAGCCGCGCACCATCAGGTTCCTGGCGATGGGCAGACCCATCTTGCCCAGGCCGATCACGCCCACTCGGTCCATCGCTGCCTCCTCGCCGTGGTGGCTTGGTACCTCAAACTGTATGCAGTTTGACGGTCGGGTTCAAGAGGGTGCGGCCGGAAACTGCATGCAGTTTGGCCGCGAGTGAGGGCGGGGTAGGCGGGTAAACTGTATGCAGTTAGTGTTGCTGTGTGAACTGGACCCGGCTGACGTCGTTTCGAGGAGAATGCTGTCCATGCCTCGTGTCGTGCAGGTGCCTGACATCCGCAAGGTCGACCTGCCCGAAGCCCGGCAGGCCATCCCGCACGTCCACGCCTACCTGCGGGAATGCATCATCGACGGCACGCTGAAGCCGGGCACCAAGCTGTCCCAGGTGAGCCTGGCCGCCCAGCTCGGCATCAGCCGCACCCCGCTGCGTGAGGTGCTGCGGATGCTGCAGGAGGAGGGCCTGGTCGAGATCGAGCCGAACCAGCGGACCCGGGTGGCGGGCCTGGATCCGCAGGAGCTCGACGACGTCTACGCGAGCCGGATCCTGCTGGAGACGCTGGCCCTGTCGATGACGATCGGGCACTTCGGGGCCAGGGAGCGGGCCGAGGCCAGGCGGATGCTGACCGCGATGCGCCAGGCGGCCAAGACCGGCGACTTCGGCGAGTGGTTCACGGCGCATACCGGCTACCACCGGGTCTGCACGGCGGCGGCTGGCGAGGCGATGCAGCGCCAGTTGCGGGCCTTCGCCGACCGGACGACCCGGTACATCCGCATCTACCAGCTATCCGAGCCGAACAGCTGGCAGACGGCGGGCGACGCCGAGCACGCCGCCATCCTGGAGGCGCTGATCGCCGGCGACGAGCGGAGCGCGCTGACCGAGATGGCGCACCACCTGGAGCGCACGGCGCTGCGGGTACTGGCCGACTGCGCGCCCGGCTACGAGCCCGCGGCCGTTCCGCACGCGGTGGCGCTGATCGACCGCCAGCCCTCTGTGGGGCAGGTTGCGCTGGGTTAGGAAGCGTGGCTGGTGGTCTCGGCGGGGGTGGCGTCGCGGAGCTGGGGCTGGGTGATGGGGCGGGCGGTGGGGCCGAGCCACATGTCGATGGAACCCGGTTCGGCCGGGTCGAAGGTGCGCGGCGCCCAGGCCGCGTCGTCCTCGATCCGGCGCACGCCGAAGGAGTACTCGTAGGTGAACCCCTCCGGGCCCAGGAAGTACAGGAAGATCGCGCCCGACTGCGGGTGGCGTCCCGGGCCCATCTCGATCTCGACGTCGTGCTCGACCAGGTAGTGCCAGTTCCTGAAGACGTCGTCGATGGTCTCCACCTGGAAGTTCATGTGGCACAGGCCCGGCTCGTCGCCGCGGAAGACGGCGAGCTTGTGGTGCACCGGATCGATCCGCATCAGGCAGGCGGCGTCGCCGAGCCAGTCAGACACGCGGGCGTTGAAGCGCGTGCTCCAGAACCGGTAGGCCTCGTGCACGTCCGGCGCGTCCAGGCAGAGGTGGCCGAACTCGGTGATCCCCGCGGCGCGGCTGAAGGCCACCGGCCGGGCTATCGTCTCCTGCTGGTTGACCAGTTCAACCCGGTTACCGAACGGGTCGTCGAAGCCGATGAACTCACGGACCCGCCTGGATCTGGCCTCGGCGGCCGAGCCGCGGTGCACGCTGATGCCGGACCGCTCGAGCTCGGTCTCGGCGGCGTCCAGCGCGTCGGAGTCAGCCACGCTGAAACCCGAGGAGATGACCCCGGAGGGCCCCTCGACCAGGGCCAGGCAGTGGTGCCGGCCGTCGGCGCGCAGGTGGGCGACGCCGACTTCGGTGGGCGTCACCAGCTCCAGGCCGACGATGCCGGTGGCGAAGCGGGTCGCCGCGTCCAGGTCGGCCACCCCGGACCTGACGTAGGCGATATCCGTGAGCGTGATCATCGCGCGCCGTCTGCCATCAGGCGAAGACCGGCGCCAGGTCGATGTAGATCTGCCAGTCCCGCACCAGGTCGCCGTCGAAGACCAGGACGTCGCAGTTCGGCACGGTGACCGACTTGCCGTCCTTGCGGCGGTACTCCACGTCGATCTGCACGATGACGGTGTCGCCGACCTCGTGGACCTTCAGGATGTGGTGGGTCAGGCCGTCGATCGTGGTCCAGAATCCCTCCACGCCCTCCTTCACCGCGGCGTGCCCGATGGCCGGGTCCATGTTGGCGAAGCGGAACCGCACGTCGGGCGTGAGGTGCGAGATGAACTTGTCGGCGTTCATGCCGTCGATGTCGGCGAAGATGGGGGCTACGTCACGGCTCACGGTGCGCTCCTTCGTCAGGCGGGTTCGTTCGGGGCGGGCTCTGAGTTGGCGAGAAAGGTCTCGGGTGGCGGGGTACCCCACAGGTGCGGGGGCACGTCCCAGTCGCCGGCCACCCAGCAGTCGTCGATCTGGTCGATGTCGGAGAACCACTCGATCCACGAGCCCCACGGGTCGGGGTTGTAGTGGAAGAAGTTCGATCCGATGGTGTGGCGGCCCAGGCCCCAGCCGGCCTGGCGGCCCTTGGCCCGCATCCGGTCGGCGCCGACCGCGATCGCGTCGATGGACGGGACCTCGAAGCTGGCGTGGTGGAAGCCGCGATGGGTGCTGGAGATGAAGCCGAAGACGTGGTGGTCGCCGGGCCCGGCGTTCAGGAAGGTCACCAGGTCGTGGTGGATCGTGTCGCTGACCCGCAGCCCGAGCACCTGGGTGTAGAAGTCCGTCATCCGCGCGGGCTGCGCGGTGAACAGCAGGGAGTGCCCGAGCCGGCGCGGCAGCACGTCCTCGGTGGCCGTCCGCCACTGGGCGACGTCGAACCGCTGGCGGGTGCCGCCCATGTTGACCAGCACCTCGGCGGCCGGCCGGGCCGGCGCCTGGGGTTCGTCGAGCAGCTGCACGGCGGTGCCGTCCGGGTCGCGCAGCCACAGGCCGTCCTTGGTGGCACCGGGCGGCGGCTCGATGACGGGTGTCCCGGATCGTTCCAGCGCCTCGCGGACCGCGTCGGCCGTGCCGGGCCTGAGCGTGAAGGTGACGTGGTGCAGCCGCTTGGCGGGGGCTTCCACCAGCCTCACCTGCTCTTGCTGGCGCCCGGGACACATGGCCACCAGCGACCCGTCCTTCTCGCCCGTCTCCAGGCCGAAATCCTGCAGGAAGCCCTCGGCCACCGCGAGGTCAGGCACTTCGAGCGCGTAGTGGTGCAGTCCTGAGATCACGGCCTTCCCCTTCGCCGGCAAACTGCATACAGTAAAAACTGCATACAGTTTAGACATGCGGTCGGCCGTCTGGGAAGGGGAAGCCCGGGGTGATTCGGGACGGGACACTGCGCGACGAGGTCGCCGAGGCGGCCCGCGTGCTGGCGCGGCTGGGGCTGGTCACCGCCTTCGGGCATGTGTCGGCCCGGGCCGGCGATTCGATGCTGATCACGCCCGCCGCCGATCTGGCCGGCGTGACCGCGGCGAGCGTGATCGAGGTCCCGCTCGCGGCCCGGGCCCCGCTCGCGGCCCGGGCCCTGCCCGCCGGGGCACCGGCCGAGGCCTGGGCCCACCTGGCCCTGTACCGGGCCCGGCCGGACGCGGCGGCCATCGCCCGGGCCCAGCCGGCCGCCGCGTTCGCGGTCGCGGCCGTGGCCACGGTGATGGTCCCGATGCACGGGCAGGCCGCGTGGCTGGGCGAATCGGTGCCGGTATACGGCGACGCCGCGCTGCTCAGGTCCGCCGATCGGGCCGAACGGGCGGCATCCTGCCTCCCGGCCGGCGAGGCGCTGCTGCTGCGCGGCAACGGGGCCCTCACCCTGGGCGCCGCTCCCGGGCTCGCGGTGGCCAGGATGTGGCTGCTCGCGGCCGCCTGCGACGTCTACCTGGCGGCGCTGTCCGCGTCTGGGGCCGCATCCGGGGCCGGCCCGGTCACCACGCTGTCGGACGGCGAGATCGCGTCATGGCGCGCCGTCAGCGGCGAGCTGCTCCCCCGCCTCTGGGAGCACCTGCGGAGCGGGCCGGGCTCGGCCGGGCCGGGGTCTGCCAGGCCGTGGCCGGGCGAAGAACAGGGCCAGGGCCAGCCCGGCGACCATCGGCGTCCACCAGCTCCACGGGTCATGCCACTGGACCTGCGAGAAGAACGTGAGCCCCACGGTGGTGCACCCGACCGGGAGCAGACGTGACCAGTCGCTCGCGGCGGCGGCGAGGGCCACCGCCAGCGGCGGCCACAGGTAGTAGGACACCATGACCGGCTCGAACGCCGACCGGAGCGCCAGCGCGACCGCGGTCCACCAGAGCAGCTCGGTCAGCGCCCCGGGACCCCACCGCCCGGCCGTCCGCACCGCCCGCCAGCGGCGCGCCACCACCAGCGCGCAGCCAAGGGCCGCCGCGATGGCCAGGATGCGGCCGGGGCCGGCCGCCACCTGCCCGTCGGCTATCTGCGGGGCAAGGTAGATCCACGGGGTGGGGTGGTTGATCGCCGGGAAGTTCGGCTGGCTGGTGACGGCGTGAACGGTCGCGGTCCAGTTGGCCGCGGCCGCGGCGGCCAGCAGCAGCGCCCCGGGGGCGGCGGCGCGGGCGACATAGCCGGGTAGCCGCCGGGGCTCGACGACCACGGCGAGAAGAGGGAACGCGAGCAGCACAAGCGGCTGCACGGCCACGGCCGCTCCCGCCAGCCACGCCGACCGGGCGGGCCTGGCATCGGCCAGCGCCAGGATCGCGTACATGAACAGTCCGACCGCCACAGCGTCTTCCGGGTGCCCCCAGCGCACGGTGACACTCCACAGCGCGGTGGCGCTCGCGGCGGCCAGCCAGAATCGCTTGGGCCTGGTCGCGCCGAGGCGTTCGGCGATCGCGTCGGCGGCGAACAGCGCCACGGCCGAGATGGCTACCTGGTAAGGCCCGGCGAACAACCACACGCCGGGATAGGCGCCATGGGCATGCGGGACCGTCAGCTGGAGCCCGGCCGGATCGATGACGGCGATGGCCGGAACCAGGATGATGGCCGCACCGGGTAGCGAGACCAGCTGAGTGGGGTACGTGTACAGGCCCGCCAGGTTCAGGTGGGCGAGCCGCTGGGCGGCGATCAGCGTGCCCCACAGGTCGTCGGGCAGCGCCCAGGCGGTCTTGCCGTAGAAGCGCGGGCCCCAGATCGTGCCCGCCATCCCCGCGGTGGCCATGAGCACGGTGGCGAGCAGCGGGAACAGCCTCCTGACCGGCCAGGAGGCTGTTCGGCTCGGCGTACTCCCCGTATCCATCGCTGACCACGTTAGCTGCGCCGATAAGGAATAAGAAAGGACCGCGTGCCCACGGGGGAAGGCACGCGGTCCGGTTGGGAAAGGATGTGCGGGGTCGTGCGGGTTCAGGCGGCGGCGCGCTGCTCGGCGGTGGTCCCGTCGTGCACGACCAGCTGGTGGACGACCTTCTCGGTCGTCGCCTCGTGCGCGGTCAGGTCGGCCAGGGCGAGCACGCCCACGGCCAGCGCGTCCGCGAAGACCAGCCAGGTCAGCAGCGTGCCGGAGAAGGCCAGGGCCGCGACGAGCGACCACAGGGCGACCAGGCCGACCAGGCCGTGGCCGAGCTTGCGGCCGGACCGGGCGGTGAGCACCGCGCTGGTGCCGGCGATGACGGTGATGGCGGCCGACACGCCGAACGCGATCCAGCCGGCCACCCCGGCACTCCAGGTCATCGACGCGACGACGAGGAATGCGGCCGCGAGCAGGAAAAGGTTGTCAAGAATGAACCGTGAGCTGAGCCTCATAATGTTGAGAACCTCCATTGCGCTGCGTTTTGCGCAGCACTTACCGTCCTATCGGCGGGTCTTAGCGGCTCGTCGGGTGGCCATTTCTGGTTTCCTGACCACCGGTCGATGCAACACCATTCGCGATGGAGAAATGCCCGCGCGGCAATGTCTGCTGGGTCACATTCTCACGCGAGCTGGCCAGGGCCAGCGCGGCCCCGGCGCGATGACTTCCGCCCGTCCGGGTCGTCTGACGGGTGAAAGAGCAGAGGAGGAAGTGATGGGCAAGATCGTGGCCGGGATCACCATATCGGTGGACGGGTACATCACCGGGCCGGACGACGGCCCGGGCTGCGGGCTGGGCGTGGGCGGCGAGCGGCTGCACTACTGGGTGTTCGGCGGGCCGTGGAGCTACGAATCTTCCGGCCAGGGCGAGGCGTCCGGAGAGGACAAGGCGTACCTGGACGAGATGACCGGGGCGAACGGCGCGGTCATCGCCGGACGCGGCACCTACGAGGCGGCGGGGGCCTGGGGCGGCGCGAACCCGTGGGACGTTCCGCTGTTCATCGTCACCCACCGGCCCGGCGAGCAGCCGGACGGCGGCGGGTTCACCTTCGCCGGCAGCCTCGCCGAGGCGGTCGAGCAGGCCAGTGCCGCGGCCGGGGACAAGCAGGTGATGCTGATGGGCGGCGCGGACCTCATCCGGCAGGCGCTGGCCGCGGGGTACCCCGACGAGCTGACCGTCATCGTCGCGCCGGTGGTGCTCGGCGGCGGGAAGCGGCTGTTCGACGGGTTCACCCAGTCACTCGACCTCGAGCATCTCTGGGTCAGGCAGTCCCCGTTCGCCACGTTCATCCACTACCGCGTGAAGCGCTGAGAGTCAGAGCAGCGGGTTCACGGTGCGCAGGCGAGGAAAGCGCGTGAAGTCCCGGTCCGCCGTCCATAGCGCCTGCACGCCGTGGGTCAGGCAGAGCGCGGCGATCCTGGCATCGTGCACGGCGGGCCCGTTGATCTTCCCGTCGGCGAGCAGGTCCCGCAGCCGCGGCCAGTAGGTCTCCCCCTCGGCGAGCAGCACGGCCGACGCCGTCTCCAGCCACGCGTCGATCTGGCCGAGCGCCTGGTCGACCCGGCTGGGCGGATCGTAGATCCGCGGATGGGTGACGATGGAGAAGAACTCGTGCAGGCACGGCCAGGGCAGTGCCCACGACGCCCGGCCCTCGGCCAGCTCGCGGACCTTGCCCGCCGCGGCCCGGTGGAACTCCGAGTCGCGGCGGTGCGCGTAGACCAGGACGTTCGTGTCGACCGCGATCACAGGCGGTCGCCGTAGGCCGCGTTGCGGATCTCGGCCCAGCTCGCGGCACGAAACTCGGGCCGCAGGCCGTTGCCATCCACGCTCGCGTCGCGCAGGCCGGGAACGGCCGTGTCCAGATGCCGGGCCAGCGCCAGCCGCAGGCCCTCTTCGAGTAGCGACTTCACCGTCGTCCCCTCGCGCCGCGCCGTCCGCTGTGCGGCGCGCAACAGCTCATCCGGCAGCTCCACGGTCGTCTTCATGGCAACAGGTTAGCCTGTTGACCATACACCCATCAACTGTTAGCCATATGCCCACATCATGCTCGCGGACTTGCGAAGATTGCACATGTGATGCCATCCCGATGCGATCCCGGAACAGGCCGACGTCCATGATCACGAAGGATATTTAGTCCGCCGAGACTAAAAACCCTTCGGGATCATGAGAATACGGCTGTATTAGACGGGGCGGGCGCCGAAGCGGGTGACGACGGTGGCGGCGACCTGGACGGCGAACTCCGCGGCGGCGGTCAAGTCCGCGGTGGCCGGGTTCGCGGCGGGGGCGGCTAGCCAGCGGCTCATGAAGGCGCCGCAGAAGGCGTCGCCTGCGCCAGTGGTGTCGGTGGCCCGCGCGCGATGCGCGGGGATCAGGACCGGTGCCTCACCGGGCACCGCCAGCACGCAGCCGGCCGGGCCGAGCTTCAGCACCACAGCACTGTAATACCTGGTCAGGCGGGCCGCCATGGCGGCCGGTCCGGCCTCGCCGGTGAGCACCGCGGCCTCGTCACGGTTGGGGAAGCAGACCGCGGCACCGTCGGTCCAGCGCAGGAACGCGGTCGGTCCCATCCGGGCCAGGAAGGCGGCCGAACCCGGGTCGATGGTCACGGCCAATCCCCGGGCCCGGGCCTGGCCGAGCAGCCAGAGGGCCACTTCGAGCAGCGGCGGCTCGCAGAACGTGTACCCGGTCAGGTGCAGCGCCGCCGCGCCGTCGAGCAGCCGGCCCGGCACGTCGGCGCGGCGGAGCCGCAGGTTGGCGCCCCGGTCGGTGAACATGGTCCGCTCGCCATCCGGTCCCACCATGATCACGATCGAGCCGGTCTCGGCCTCCCGGTCGGCGGCCAGGCGCGCGCGGACGCCCGCCCGGGCCAGTTCCCGCCGGTGGTAGGCCACGTCGCGGGCGCCGACCCGGCCGGCGAAGGTCACCTCGGCGCCGAGGTGGGCCATCCAGGCGGCCTGGTTGGCCGCGGCGCCGCCCGGCCTGGCCGAGATGGTGGCCCGGGTGTCGCTGTCCGGCGTAACACCGTCGAGCGGCTTGACCAGCACGTCGTTGATCACGTCTCCGCAGACCACCACGCGGCGGCGGGTGGAATTAGGAGGGGGCACGCGCCTCGGCCCGTTCGGACCAAGACCGTGAGATCCTCGCGGCGAGATCGACATTGCCCCGGGCGATATCGAGGTTGACCCCGACGCTGACGCCGCCGGTGACCCGCTGGATCTCCTCGAGCAGGAAGGGGCTGACCGCCTTCCCGCGGACACCCTGGGCGGCCGCGGCCGCCAGCGCGCCGGCCAGCGCGTCGTCGAGCAGCCGGGGGTCGAGTTGCTTACCGGGCGGCAGCGGGTTGGCCACGAGCAGCGCGGACTGCTCGCCGAACGCCTCCCTGGCCGCCATGATGTCGGCGATCTCCGCCGCGCTGTCGGCACGCCAGTCCAGGTCACAGCCGGAATCCGAGAGCCAGAAGGCGGGGAAGCGGGAGGTCCGGTAGCCGACGACGGCCACGCCGAGGGTCTCCAGCCGCTCCAGTGTGGCCGGGATGTCCAGGATGGACTTCACCCCGGCCGAGACCACCGTGATCGGCGTCCTGGACAGCACGGTCAGGTCGGCCGACTCGTCGAAGGTCTCGCTGGCGCCGCGGTGCACGCCGCCGAGGCCGCCGGTCGCGAACACCCGGATGCCGGCCCGGGCGGCCAGCACCGACGTAGCCGCCACGGTGGTGCCGCCGGTCACCTTCCTGGCCATCGCGATGGCGATGTCGCGGCTGCTGACCTTGACCACGGACTCGTCGGTGGCGATGCGCTCGAGCTCATCCGGGGTCAGGCCCACCCTGGGCACGCCGTCGACGAGCGCGATCGTGGCCGCGGTCACGCCCTGGCCAGCCAGGATGGCCTCGAACTCCCGGGCGGCGTCCAGGTTGCCCGGCCGCGGCAGGCCGTGCGAGATGATCGTGGACTCCAATGCGACGACCGGAGCGCCGGACCGCAGCGCGGCGCTGACCGGCGGGGAGATCTCTACCAGAGACGGCACGCGAACGATTGTCTCACTGGCGCGGCATCAGCCGGCCAGCACCCAGCGGCTCGGTACTCCGCGATGGCCGACTGTCGTTACTCTCCGTTACTAATTACCGCGCCGCACCCGAGCCTTCCAGGGCCCGCTGCCACGACTCGGGCACGTGGTCAGAAGGGTCGGGAACGACCCCGTCGACCGCGCCGATGACGACCACCGGGCACCGGGCGGCGCGCAGGCAGACCCGGATCACCGGGCCCGCGGCCCGGTACGGATCGGGGCCGTTCGAGTTGCGGCCGAGGACGAGCATGTCCGCGTCTGCCGCCTGGTCGAGCAGCACGCGAGCGGCCAGCCCCTCGGCGATCTCGGTCCGCACGCTCACCCCAGGAAACAGGCCGAGCGCTTCGCTTACCGAGCGTCTTAGCACGTCACGGGCTGCTCCCCAGCTGCCGCCCGCCTGTCTCGGCGCCGGGACGGCATAGCTCGCGACCTGATGACACGCGGACTCCAGGGCCAGTACGGCGAGGACCTCCGCGGCGCGCAGGCTCGCTTCCCGGCACGCCCACCCGAGCGCCGCCACGGACTCCGCGGAGCCATCCACGCCGACGACGATCCGCCGGACACCGGACTCTATTGTCATGACGATCCTTACCAGTTCGCCACCTCTGACCCACCGGGCCGTCCCGCCACAGCCTTCTTGTCAGGGTTTCTTCAGCCGTTACTGACAGTTTCCGATCCTAGACCGGAGAAGGTCTCCTGACGAGAGGCGCGAACCGCTTTTATGGCGCGCGGCGCGCCTCCCGGGAGCCCGCGGTTATCGTACCGTTATTGGACATCTGAGTGAAATGGGACATGTGACCGTCTTGTCCCATCAGTAACCGACTTGCGAGGATCTTGGTGAAGATCCAGATCGTGCGCCGGTGGGCGGTGGTGGTCGCCGGCGTGGCCCTGCTCTGCGGGCTGCCGGTGATCGCCAGCGCGCTGCCGGTGAGCGTGCCGCAGCTGACCGCCAGCCAGCTCAGGGCGCGCATCCTGGCCTCGGCGGACGAGTCCTACGCGGGGTACGCGGAGAGCAACGCGACGTTCGGGCTGCCGCCGGTCTCCGGCCTGACCGGGCTGACCTCACTGCTCAACGGCGTGACCAGGATGCGGGTCTGGCAGGCGACGCCGGGCCGGTGGCGGGTCGACGTGCTCTCCGACGCCGGCGAGCGGGACACGTACCAGCTCAGCGGCGACCGCTCCTTCATCTGGAATTCCGGCGGCCAGTTGCTCACCGAGGTCAGCGGGCCGCAAGTGTACCGGCTGCCGCGCGCGGCCGACCTGGTACCGCCGGCGCTGGCCCAGCGCCTGCTGTCGGAGGGGGGCCGGCAGGCCCGGTTCAGCGTGATCGCGCCGGTGCGGGTCGCGGGCCGCAGCGCGGCCGGGCTGCGGATGACGCCATCCGATACGGCGTCCACCGTCGGGCGGGTGGACATCTGGGCCGACCCGTCCAGCGGGCTGCCGCTGATGGTCGAGGTGTTCGGCCGCGGTCTGGGCCGCCCGGCCCTGCAAAGCCTGTTCTTCCAGGTCAGCCCGTGGCATCCGGATCAGCGGGTGCTGACGCCGGATCGGGGCCCGGGTACCGGGTACACCCTAACCAATGCCGCGAACCTGGCCGGGGTTCTGAGGAACCTGGCGCTGGTGGCGCTGCCCGCCGAGCTGGCCGGGCGCGTCCGGCTCCCGATACAGCCCGGGTTCGAGGCGGTTGGGGCCTACGGCGGCGGCCTGACGACGTTCGCCGTGCTCGGCGTGCTCGGTTCGGCCGGCCGCCACCTGATCCCGAACGCGGTCACGGCCGGCGGCACGCCGCTGGTCATTGCCGGCGGCGCCGCCGCTGAGATCAGCGCACCGCTGCTCAACGCGGTCATCGTCCGGCCGCCTGGCTTCTTCGTCACCTTCCTGCTCGCCGGCACGGTGAGCACGCAGCTGCTCGAGCAGGCCGCGACCGAGCTGACCGAGTTGGTGACCCTGCCGTGATCATCACCCGGGCGCTGATCAAGCGCTACGGAGCCGTCACCGCGGTGCGTTCGGTCGACCTCGACGTCCGCGAGGGAGACCGGTACGGCCTGCTCGGGCCGAACGGATCGGGCAAGACCACGCTGGTCCGCATGCTGCTCGGCCTGGTCTACGCGACCAGCGGCGAGATCGAGGTGCTGGGCCGGCGGATGCCCCGGCACGCCCGCGAGGTACTGCCGCAGATAGGAGCGCTGATCGAGGAGCCTGCCGCCTATCCGCACCTGTCCGGCCGGGCCAACCTGACGTTGCTGGACGCGGCGGGCCCCAGGGTCCCGGGCGGCGGGTTCATGGGTAAGGCCCGGCGCACCCGGCGCCAGCGGGTCGGCGAGGCGCTGGAGCAGGTCGGCCTGGCCGGAGTCGGCCGCCGGCCGGTCAAGGCCTACTCGCTGGGCATGCGGCAGCGCCTCGGCCTGGCCGCCGCGCTGATCCGACGGCCGCGGCTGCTCATCCTGGACGAGCCGGGCAATGGCCTGGATCCCCGCGGGATCAGGGACCTGCGGGAGCTCCTCACCGGGCTGAACGAGGCCGGGGTGACCGTGTTCCTGTCCAGTCACCTGCTGGCCGAGGTCGAGCAGCTGTGCACCAGGGTCGGGGTCCTGGACTCCGGACGGCTGGTCGTGCAGGACGACCTGGCGGCGCTGTGCGCGCCGACGGGCCGGATCGTCGTGGACACCCCGGACGCCGACCGGGTGGCCGCGCTGCTCGACGGGCAGGTGGAGCACCGGGACGGGCAGCAGCTGCTGGTCCGCTACTCCGACGCCGCCGCGCTGAACGCAAGGCTGGTCGGCGCCGGGCTGCGGGTCAGCTCGATCGGCCCGCAGCAGCGCACGCTGGAGGACATCGTGCTCTCGATGACCGGGGCCGGATCGGACCAGATCTCGTGATCACCGTTGAGCTGGCCAAGCTGCTGCGCCGGCCGCGGACCTGGATCAGCGTCGTGCTGACCTGCGCGCTGCCGTTCATGGTGGCGGTCTTCATCACGGTCACCCACCTGGTCCCGCCGCCCGGCCAGGGCAGCGCGTTCCTGTCCGCCGTGCTGCGGGACGGGGCGCTCTACCCGGCGGCCGCGCTGGCGCTCGTCCTGCCGGTGTTCCTGCCGGTCGCGGTGGCGGTCGTGGCGGGCGACTCGATCGCGGGCGAGGCCACCGGGGGCACGCTGCGCTACCTGCTGGTCCGCCCGGTCAGCCGGACCAGGCTGCTCGTCGCCAAGCTCGTCTCGGTCATCGTGTACGTGCTGCTGGTGGTGCTGGCGGTGACGTTCACGGCCTACGCCACCGGGGTCTTCCTGCTCGGCCCGTCGCAGGCCGCGGCCGTCGGGCAGGTGCCGGGCGTTCCCGGCGGGGCGGCGGGCGGGTCGGCACCAGGGCTGGCCGGCCAGGCCCCGACGGCGGGGCAGGCGGCGGGCGGGGCCGTCACGTCGCTGTCCGGCGCGCCGCTCAGCCTGCTCCAGCTGACCGAACGGACGGCGGGAGCGATCGCCTTCATCACCGTGTCGATGCTTGGCGTGGCCGCGATCGCGCTGTTCCTGTCCACGATCACCGACTCGGCTCTTGGCTCGGCGCTCGGCGCGCTAGCCGCGCTGGTGGCCAGCGAGGTGCTGGTCACGCTCAACGCGGCCACCGTCGTCCAGCCCTACCTGCCGACCCGGTACTGGCTGGCCTGGATCGACTTCTTCCGGCAGCCCGTCTTCTGGCGGGATATCCAGCGCGGGTTCGGGATCCAGGCGGTCTACGTCGTGGTGTTCCTGGCCGCCGCGTGGGCGAACTTCTCCACCAAGGACATCACCGCGTAACCGGCGGCTCCCTCGGCTCAGTGCTAGTCAGTCAGGATCCGCCCAGCATGGAGCTCACCTCGAACTTCGTCTTCAGCATGTGGAACTGGAGCATCGCGTTGGCCACCCGCTGGACCCTTTGCAGGTCGATGTTCGGCGCGATGTTCAGCGGATAGCTTTCGATCGACATGACGGCGGCGATGGTGGGCGAAACCTTAAAGTGGCCGGGCAGCTTCTCCATCGCCTGCTCCACGGCGATCCGGTTGCTGTCGGCAATCTGCTGGCCGGCCCTGAGCGCGTTGAGGAAGGCCGCCAGCGTCCGCGGGTACTTCTTCGCCCACGCCTTCGTCGTGACGTACCAGCCGACGGGGAAGCCCTCGGTCGCGCCCTGGTCCAGATCGGCGAGTTCCAGCAGGCCCATGCTCAGCGCGTCCGCGCTGGCGGTCGGCTCGGGGAGCCATGCTGCATCGATGGCGTGCCGCTTCAGGGCCTGCCCCAAGTCGGGGAACGGCACCGGAACGAAGTGCACATCGCGGGCCGACAAGCCGTGCTCTTCGAGGACGGAGCTGATCAGCAGGGTGCCGATGTTGTTCAGCACGTTGACGCCGATCCGGCGCCCCTTGAGGTCGGCTATGGTCGTGACCCGCGACCCGGGCAAGGTATACAGCGCCTGGTTGTGCGGCTGCATCAACGAGCCCTCGGCCACGATCTCAAGGTCCGACTGGTGGGTCACCTGAACCTGCACGTAGGAGACGACGTTTCCCGCGGTGATGTCGAACTTGCCGTCGTTCTGGCCCTTGGTGGCATCGGCGCTGCTGAGGATGGGCTCGATAGTGACGTGCAGGCCCTCGGCCGCGAACAGCCCCTGGTCCTGCGCGATGTACAGGCCGGCCTCGTCGGCGACGGGCACGGCGCCCACCGTCAGGCTGGTCTTCTCCAGGCCCGACACCTTGGGAGGCCCGCTACTGGGGCCCCCGCACCCGGCTCCGAGCGCAACCGACAGCCCGACGGTTGTCACGCCAATAGCGCGCAGAAATCTCCGTCTCATATTTCCCCTGACAACATTGAGGAGGCGAGACGCCCGGCATGAGCGATCTGGATTCCGTGGGCAGACACGGAGCGGATGCCGACATCACATCCGCTCCGTGATGATAGCGGTCCGCATGTCGCCCGTGAGGCACATTGTCATATTCCCCGCGTATCGGGCGAATGCGCCGGCGCCGACAGGATCGGCGGGTTATCGCATTCCTCGCTACGTTAAACAGACTTAAGTCACGCTGGCACCGTCAGCACCGGACACCACGGGCCACAGCCAGGCCGGCGCCGGCGGGCGGTGTCGGAGTGGCAGAAGTTAATTACGGCTGCCCTCTAGCCGCCGGGCGTGAACAATCCGAACGAATAGGCAGGCGAGCTATCCGCGTGACCCTGAACCGCCCAGGGCCTGAAGCGACCGGCAATCAGACGCGCGCGGCGGGCTGAGCGCGGCGCTGCGCAGGGTCCGGAGCACGATTCCGACGACGAGCGGGGTGGTGGGCAGCTGGCCGTGCCCAACGGATACGCCCGGGCAGACCGACTGCAGCGGGACGTTCACCGCGCCGGGAAGGCGGGCCGAGTCGGGCGGCTGAACTACCTGGTCGTCAGTGGTCCACAGGGACAGCCACGGCGGCCGGGTGGCCGAGCCGGTGTCCTGCAGGCGGTGCAGCATGGCGCTGCCGGGCACGAGTTCCTCGCACGCCTGCGGGCAGGCGTCCGGCGCGTCGGCCGCGCCGACGGCGGCCAGGTCGGCCCCGTGCAGCGGGGAGCCCAGCGTGATGATGCGGCGGGCCTTGGCCACGCCGTTGTACTCGACGTCCCACAGCCAGGCCACCACGCCCCCGGCCGAGTAGCCGATCACCGTCACCGGGCCCGAGCCGCTGGCCAGTGCCTGGTTCACGTAGCCGTTCAGCACGTTCGCCTGGACTTGCAGGTCACCGGTACCGTCACCGGCCAGCCTGACCACGGTGGCGTGGAACCCTGACCCGCCGGCCGCCGCGATCCGTCGCGCTAGCGCGTCGAGCGCGGTGGTGCTGCCGCCGTAGCCCGGGACCAGGAGCACGTCGCCCGGGCGGCCGTCGTCCGCGGCTGGGGCGGCCGGCCGATCAGGGTTGCCAGCCAGCGCGCGCAGCGTGCCCGCGACCACGCCGGCCACCACGACCAGGGTCACGACCGCGACGAGCATCCGCCGCCGCGGGCTCAGGCCGCCCCACCAGGAAAAGGGACGCACTTCCCCATGGTGCGCCGGGCCCGCGGCCCGCGTCCAACTAGCTGACCTGGGTTCGGACGGTCAGGTGGCTGCCGGCCTGGCCCTTGTGCACCCGGATCTGAGCGGGGATGCGCTGCCTGAGCTCGGCAACGTGGCTGACGATGCCGACCATGCGGCCGCCTTCGCGCAGGCCGTCGAGCACGGTCATCACCTCTTCCAGGGTGTCTTCGTCCAGGCTGCCGAAGCCCTCGTCGACGAACAGTGCCTCGATCCTGGTGCCGCCCGCCTCGGCGGTGACGACGTCCGCCAGGCCGAGCGCGAGGGCCAGGCTGGCCAGGAACGTCTCGCCGCCGGACAGCGTGCTGGTGTCGCGGTCCACTCCGGTCCAGCCGTCGCAGGCGAGCAGGCCGAGGCCCGACCGGCCCGCCCCGCGGCGAGCGTCGGTGTGGACCAGCGAGTAGCGGCCCGACGTCATCTTGAGCAGCCGCTCGCTGGCCGCGGCCGCGACCTCCTCCAGCCGGGCGGCGAGGACGAACGAGGACAGGGTCATGCGCAGCGTGTTCGCGCCCAGGCCGGCGGCCAGGTCGGCGAGCCGCCTGGCGTCGGCGGCCCGGTCGGCCAGCGGCTTCAGCTCATCGAGCCGCGCGGCCAGCCGCGGGGCGAGGTCGGCGAGCTGTTCGGCCCGGTGCTTGGCCCGGTCGTAGGCGGCCACGGCGTCGTCGTGAACCCGGCGCGCCTCGCCGACCGCCGCGCGGGCGCCGGCTACGTCGGCGGGCGGGTCGAGCGCTACGTCCAGGTCGGAGTCGGCGAGCAGCTCGGCGACGGCACGGGACGAGGCCTCATGCTCGCGGATGGCCTGGTCGGCCGCTGCCCGCCAGGGAGCGTCCCGCTGGGCACGGCGGGCCGCCTCCAGGTCGGCGAAGCCGGCCTCGGCCGCGGCCTGGACGGCCAGGTCCCCGGCGCGCCTGGTGTCGTCCTCCGCGCGCATGGTGGCGTCGGCCGCGTCGGCGGCGGCGGTGAGCGCGTCGGCGGCCTGGCGCGCCGCGGTCAGCGCGGTGTCCAGGTCAGGCTGGCCGCCGAGCTGGGCCAGCAGCGACTCACGGTGCCGGCCGGCGCGCAGGTCGGCCCCTGCGGCCTGGCGCAGGCCCGACTCCCGCTGTTCGGTCAGCTCGGCGAGCTGTTTCCCGGTGTCGGCGATGGCCTGGTCCAGGGCCTCGAGCGCGGCCTGGAGCTCGGCGTGCCTGGCCGCCGCGGCGGCCAGCTCCGCCGCCTGCGCCCGCCGCTCGCGGGCGGCCGCCTTGAGCCTGGCCGCGTCGGCCTGGAGCGAGACCAGGTCCGCGGCGATGGTGAACCCGTCTACTTCGAGCCGGGCGGAGAGGTCGGAGACGCGGACGTCGGCGGCGCCCAGCCTCGCCCCGATCGTCTCGGCCCGCTCCGAGGCCTGCGCGGCCCGTGCGTCGGCGTCCTCCTCCTGCTCGCGGGTTACCCGCTCGCCGCGGAGCTCGCACAGTTCCGGGTGATCGAGGGAGCCGCAGACCGGGCAGGGCGCGCCGTCGACCAGAGTGGCCGCGAGCTCGGCACGCATGCCGTCGATACGCACCCGGCGCAGCCGGGACGCGTCCTCGAAGAGCTCCAGGTACTCCATCTTCGCGGCGAACCAGGCCTCCTCCTGACGGCTCTTGTCGGCCCGGGCGACGGCCAGGGCGCTGGCGTCGTCCGCGGCGCGGCCGTACCGGTCGGCTTCGGCCTGGACGGCGGGCAGCCGCTGGCCGGCCTCAGCTGCCTGATCGCGTTCGCGGCTCAGCCGGGGACGCTGCTGCTGCCAGTTCGCGAGCTCGGCGGTGGCGGCGTCGACCTGGGCGGCCAGCGCCGCAGCGCTGGCCCGGGCGGCCTCGGCGGCCTGGTCCTCGTCGTCCGCCTGCCGGGACACCGACCGCAGCGCCTCCAGCCTGCCGAACCGCGTGACGTGCTCCTGGCCGGCCGCTCTCAGCTCAGCCGCGCCGGCGCCGGGTGACTCAGTGACGCCGGGTGCTGCGGCGGCCCGCTGCCGGGCCCGGTCCTCGCGCACCTGGGCCTGGGCGAGAGCCCGGCTGGTCCGGTCGGCCTCGGCCAGCGCGGGAGCCACCTCGGCCGCGCGGGCGGCGGCGGCCAGCTCGGCCCGCCGGTCCTGCAGGTCCGCCTGTGCCGCGGCCAGCCGGTCGCGGGTGTCCAGGGCGTCCTGCCGGCGCCGCTGCCGGTCGGCTAGCCGTTCGGCGTCGCGCTGCAGGTCGAGCGCGCGGTCCAGCTCCCGGCGGTGCCCGGCGACCTGGGCCTGCCCCGCCGCGGCCCCGGCCGCGGCGGCCTCGGCCAGCTGCGCGGCCCAGCCCGCGGGCGGAGGGTCGTCCGACAGCTCGGCGTCGCCGGACGGCAGGGGATCGTCCGACAGCTCAGGGTCGTCGGACGGGACCGCGACGCCGGCGGCCTGGGCGACCCGGGCGAGCAGCCCGGAGATCCCCGCCTCGGCCTCCCGCACCTCGTCCGCGGTGGCCTTGCGGCGGCGGGCGAGCCATTCCTCGACGGCATGGAACCGGTCAGTGCCGAAGAGCCGCTGCAGGAGCTTGGCCCGGTCCCCCGCGTCGGCGTGCAGGAACCGCGCGAACTCCCCCTGTGGCAGCAGCACGACCTGGAAGAACTGGTCGGCGGACATGCCCATCAGGTCTGCGATCTCGGCGTCCGCCTCGCCGACCCGGGTGGAGACGGCGCGCCAGGATCCGCCGGCCTGCTCCTCGAGCACCACCCTGGCCTGCTCGGTGGTGGTGCCGGCGCCGCGGAGCTTGGCCCGCTCCTGTTCCGGCTTGCGGGTGATCCGCATCCGCCGGCCGCCGAGCGTCGCCTCGAGCCGGACCTCGGTCGGGGTGCCGGGGGCAGCGTGATCCGACCGCAGCCGCCTGGCCTTGCCGCGCTCGCCGGGGACCCGGCCGTACAGGGCGAACCCGACGGCGTCCAGCAGCGTGGTCTTGCCCGCGCCTGTCTCGCCGTGCAGCAGGAACAGCCCCGAGCAGGCCAGGTCCTCGAAGCTGACCTCTACCGTGCCGCCGAACGCGCCGAATGCGGTCAGGCGCAGCCGGTGCGGGCGCATCAGCCCGTCGCCTCTTCCGTACGGACCGCGGCGAACGCGCTGGCCAGCAGCTGTTTCTCGGCCGCGGTCGGGGTCGCGTTGCTGACGTGCATGACGAACTCGGCGGCAATCGACAGGTCGTCGCGGCCCGCCGTCCTGGCCCGGTAGCCGCGCTGGTCGGGCAGCACGCCCTCCGGCTCGAAGGCGAGCACGAGGACGTGCGGGAAGCGGGCACGCAGAGCGTCCATGGCTCCCTCGGGGCGGCGCGGGTCGGTGAGCGTGACGGACACGAAGTCGTCCTCGTACCGGTCGTAGGCGGCCGAGCCGAGCAGGTCGGCGAGCCGGCCGCGGAGCACGCTCAGCCGCCGGTAGACGGGCGCGGGCACCAGCTCGACCCGCGCCGTCCCTTCGCCGTCGAGGTCGACCAGCCAGCTGCCCTTGCGGTGCGAGGCCTCGGAGAAGGAGTACGGCAACGGCGAGCCGCTGTAGCGCATCTGCGGGGCGATGGTCTGCTGGCCGTGCAGGTGGCCGAGGGCGACGTAGCCGAAGCCGGCGAACAGCTCGGCGGGCACCTGGCCCACCCCGCCGACGCTGATGTCGCGCTCGGATTCGCTGGCCGCTCCCCCGCTGACCCAGCCATGCGCCATGACCACACGGCGTCGTATCCCGCGGGCCTCGGCATCGGCGCGGATGCAGCCGACCGCGTGCCGGAGCACCCCGGTGTGCCCGCGGGAGATCTCGTCCTGGCCCGGGGGCAGCTCATCGCGGACCGCGTCCGGCTCCAGGTACGGCACCCCGTACACGGCCAGCGGCCCGTGGGCGTCCTCGAGGACGACCGGCCTGGCCAGTGCGGCGGGCCGGGTGCGCATGTGCACGCCTGCCTTCTCCAGCAGCCCGCTGCCGAACCCCAGCCTGCGCGCCGAGTCGTGGTTACCGCTGATCAGCACGATGTGCGCGCCAGTGTCGTGCAGCCGCAGCAGGGCGTCCTCGCACAGCTCGACGGCGTCTACCGGCGGCACCGCGCGGTCGTAAACGTCCCCGGCGACCAGGACCGCGTCCACCTTCTCGGCGCGGGCCACGTCCACCAGGTGATCCAGGAATGCCGACTGCGCCGCCCGCAGATCCGCGCGGTGCAGCGACCGGCCGAGGTGCCAGTCCGAGGTGTGCAGCAGTCGCATGGCCCGGACCCTAGCCCAGGGCACCGACATTACGCCGGGGTACCCGCGAGCCAGCTGTCGACCTCGGCCTTCCACCTCCGCTTGTCCGCCTCGGGTGCGAAGCATGCGTCGAACGAGTTCCGGGCCAGCACGGCGAGCCGCGCGTCGTCGTAGCCGAACGCGCCGCGCAGCGCGGCCAGGTTGTCGTCCACGTAGCCGCCGAAGTAGGCGGGGTCGTCGCTGTTCACGGTGGCGAGCAGGCCCGCGTCCAGCATGCCGGGCAGCATGTGGTCGCCGAGCGTGCCGACCACCCGCAGCGCGACGTTGGACAGCGGGCAGACGGTCAGCGGGACCTGCTCGGCGCGCAGCCTGGCGACCACCTCGGGATCCTCCATCGACCGGACCCCGTGGTCGATCCGCTCCACGTGCAGTTCGTCGAGCGCCTCGCGCACGTAGTCCGGGCCGCCTTCCTCCCCGGCGTGGGCCACCAGCCGCAGCCCCTCGGCCGCCGCCAGCCGGTAGACCTTGGTGAACAGCGCGGGCGGGTAGCCCACCTCGGCGGAGTCGAGCCCGACGCCGATGAACGTGTCCCGGAACGGCAGGCAGGCGCGGAGCGCCGCGTCGGCGGCGTCTGCGCCCAGGTCGCGCAGGAAACACGCGATCAGGTCGGCGGAGATCCCGTGGTCCCGGGCACCGTCGGCGAGCGCCGCCGTGAGCCCGCCGAACACCTCCTCCAGCCGCACGCCGTTGGCGAGGTGCGTCTGCGGGTCGAAGAAGATCTCCGCCCGCCGCACCCCGGCCGCGGCGGCCCGGGCGAGGTAGGCTCTGGCCAGGTCGTAGAAGTCCGCCTCGACCTTCAGCACCCGCAGGTTGGCGTAGTACAGGCTGAGGAAGGACTGCAGGTCACCAAAGTGGTACGTGGCCCGTAGCTCCGCCGCGTCCAGGATCGGCATCGGAGTACCGTTGCGGGCCGCGAGCTTGACCAGCAGCTCAGGCTCCAGCGTGCCCTCGATGTGAACGTGCAGCTCAGCGACTGGCAGCATGCGACCCTCCCAGGCCTATCCCGCGGTCAGTCGCCGGAGCGGATGTCGGTGTCGTCGTCCTCGACCACGTGGATCGCGGCTTCCTCCGCGCTAGCGGCCCCGCCGTCGATGCCGACGTCGGTTGCGACAAGGTCCTCCTCATCGTCGGAATGGGCGCCCTCGTCCTCGGCCACCAGCCGGCCCGCCCGCGGGTCCGGGCCGTCGTCGAGCAGCAGGCCGTCGAGGTACTCGTCGGCTTCGTCGTCGTCCTCGCGGTCTTCGGGCAGCTCGTCGTCCAGGTCGAGGGCGGTATCGGGCTCCTCCTCGCCGAGCAACTGGTCGAGCGACTCCTGCTCGCCGCCGTCCGAGCCGGACCTGATAACGGCCGACCAGCGCTCCGGCGGCGCGACACCCCGGTCAAGGGGATCGTCCCCGGGTTCACCCGGCTCTCCCGTCAGGGAGTCGGCAGGCTCCTGGACCGAGTAGTCGTCGAGATCAGCGGATTCGTGGCGTTTCTCGTCAGGCACCGTCTGCTCCTTTTCGGGCTCGGCGATGAATTCGCGCTTGTTGTCTCGTCTTACCATGCGGCGGCACCGCCGGTGCGCGGAGGTATTCGGTTGGCCGGGTTCGTCGCGTTGCCGGTAAATTCGTGGTGCGGGGGCCGCGAGTGGATTTTACGGGGCGTTACGGGAGGATGGATGTCACAGGTCAACGGGGTCGGCGAGCAGCCCGCGATCCTGGTCGAGGATTTGACCAAGTCGTTCGGAGAGGTGCAGGCGCTGCGCGGTATCGATCTTTCGGTGCCGCGCGGGACGGTACTCGGGGTACTCGGCCCGAACGGGGCGGGGAAGACCACGGCGGTACGGATCCTGACCACGCTGCTGCTTCCCGACGGAGGGCGGGCGCTGGTCGAGGGCTATGACGTGGTGCGCGACGCGGCCGCGGTCCGCCGGTCGATCGGGCTGGCGGGCCAGTCAGCCGCCATCCAGGAAGAGCTCACCGGCCAGGAGAACCTGGAGATCATCGGGCGGCTGTATCACCTGAGCTGGCCCCAGGCCCGGAGCCGGGCCACCGAGCTGCTCGAGCAGTTCGGCCTGAGCGACGCGGCCGACCGGGCGGCCAAGACGTACTCCGGCGGCATGCAACGGCGCCTTGACCTGGCCGCCAGCCTGGTCGGGCGGCCGAAGGTGCTGTTCCTCGACGAGCCCACCACCGGCCTGGACCCGCGGTCGAGGCTGGGGATGTGGGAAATCATCCGGTCGCTGGTGGCCGACGGGACCACGCTGCTGCTGACCACGCAGTACCTGGACGAGGCCGACGAGCTTGCGAACGAGATCGTGGTCATTGACCACGGCCTGGTCATCGCGGCGGGCACCTCCGAAGAGCTGAAGGGCCGGGTCGGCGGCGACGTCGTCGAATTCACCGTGCCCGACCGCGGCCTGATTGACGACGCGACGGCGGCCGTCGCGAAGATCATGGAGGGGGTCGGGGAGGTGGGTGGGGAGCCGTCCGCCGACCTCGAGACCGGCATGGTCAGCCTGCGCGTCGGGAGCCGAGGCTCGGACGCGCTGGTCGAGGTGGTGCGCAGCCTGGACGCCGCGGGGGTGGAAAACCGCGGGCTCTCGTTGCGGCGGCCATCACTCGACGACGTGTTCCTGGCCCTGACCGGGCATGCGGCCGAGGAAGAGGAGCCGGCCGGGCGCCGTCGCGGGCGGCGGGGCGCCCGGCCCAGGAATAGGCAGGGCAAGGACATGGAAAGGACGGCGTCATGACCGCGGTAGCCGAGAGGACCGGCGCGCCTGGCCTGCCTGCCGGGCCCGGGGTGGGCGTCAGGTTCCGCTGGGCGGTGACCGACACGCTCACCATCACCCGGCGCAACCTGCTGGTCTGGATGCGGGTGCCGGCGTATCTGGTGTTCACCGTGATCCAGCCGGTGATATTCGTGCTGATGTTCCGGTACGTCTTCGGCGGAGCGATCCCGGTGAATGTCCCGGGCGGCTATGTCAACTTCCTGATACCGGGGATCGTGGCGCAGACGGCGGCGTTCGCCTCGTTCGGAACGGCCATCGCGCTGGCCATCGAGCTGAAGAAGGGCGTGATCGACCGGCTGCGGTCGATGCCGATGGCCCGCTCGGCGGTGCTGGCCGGACGGCTGGTGGCCGACACCGGGCGGATGACCGTGACGATCCTGATCATCATCGGAGTTGGATACGCGGTCGGCTTCAGGTTCCTCAACGGCTTCTGGCCGGCCGTGGCCATGATCCTGCTGGCGATCGTGTTCGGCGTGGCCATCTGCTGCATCTCCGCCTTCACTGGCCTGGCCATCGGGGACGAGGAATCCGTGCAGGCGTTCGGGCTGATCTGGCTGTTCCCGCTCACGTTCCTGTCCTCGGCGTTCGTGCCGATCGAGACGATGCCGGGCTGGCTGCAGGCATTCGCCAACAACCAGCCGGTGACCTACGTCGTCGACACCATGCGCGCGCTGGCGCTCGGCGGCCCGGTCGCGGCGAACCTGTGGAAGAGCATCGCCTGGCTGGCGGGGATCTTCATCGTGTTCCTGCCGCTGGCCGTACGCGCCTACCGGCGGGCCAGCTGATGCCGGCCTTCAGTGCCTAGGTAGCTCGGTGGCGGACGCGACGAGCACGAAGATGACGAAGGTGGCGATGATGAGCGACAAGACGATCATGAGGGGCTGGCGTGCCCTCGCGGCGAGAATCGCGGCGGGCAGCAGCCCGAGCGCCGCGCACACGGCGAAGATGTAAAGACAGATCTTGAGAAACGTGCTCATCTTGATGCTTTCCGGTGCCGCAGGGGGCGCGGTTAACGCGCGGCCTGCGGCGCCTGCACAGCCACGTCGGCTAATGCTTGATGCCGTGGCTTGGATGGCGACGTCCCGGACCCGGCGGTCTGCGGACTACCGCGACCCGCCGTCTGTGATGATCAATTTCTCGGCCAGGCCTGCGACTGCTCATGCCTCTGCGCCCTCCCCGGCGGCAAAAATCCGACCCGCAACCCGCATACGGACTATCCTAGCCTGAGCAGGTTAAAGCCGAATGCTGACGGAATGCAGGCGATTACCTGATGCCGCTGGCCGCATCGTCGGCTCGGGCAATCCCGGCACAAGCTTACCGGGGGCCTCGCTCCGCGGGATCCGGCGACGACGGGCTGATGGCGACCGAGGACGCGGACCAGGTCAGACCGACCGGCCGCGGACCGGGCTGTCATGATCGTGACATGACGGGACGCGATGGCGGTGCCGAGATCGTCGAATTCGGCTCGGTGCCGGGGTTCGTGGTATTCGACCTGCCCGGGGCGCCGCTGTCGGCCGGGGGGACGCGGCTGGCACCAGACGTCAGCGTGGCCGAGGTGGCGGTGCTGGCGCGCTCGATGACCTACAAGTTCGCCGCGCTGGGCGAGCGGGTCGGCGGCGCCAAGGCGGGCGTACGCGGAGATCCTGCGGACCGCGCGGGCAAGGCCGCCCTGATGGCGCGGTTCTGTGCGGAGGTCCGGCCGCTGACCGACGCGGGCCGGTTCCTGACCGGGCCGGACATGGGCACGGCCGAGGAGGACTTCGAGCCGTTGCGCCGGGGCCGGGCCGCACCCGCGGCGATCCGCGCCATGGTGGCAGGCGTACCGTTCGAGGACCTGCTGACCGGGTACGGCGTGGCGGTGGCCGCCGAGACGGCCCTGGGCGGAGGGGCGCAGGGCTCGAAGGGGCTGAACGGCCATACGGTGGCCATCGAGGGTTTCGGCAAGGTCGGCGGCGGGGTGGCGCGCGAGGTCGGCCGGCGTGGCGGCCGGGTGGCGGCGGTGTCCACCGTGGCCGGGTGCGTCTCGGATCCGTCCGGTCTTGACGTCGACCGGCTGCTCACGCTGCGCCGGACGCACGGCGACGCGTGCGTCCTGCGCTACGGCCTGCCGGTCCTGGCGCCGCACCAGCTCTTCACCGAGGTGAACGCCGATGTCCTGGTCCCCGGGACCCGGCCGGGAGTGATCGACGCGCAGACCGCCCGGTCGCTGCCGCCGGGCGTGCGGGTGATCGCGCCCGCGGCGAACGCCCCGTACACCGCCGCGGGAGCCGGGGTACTGCGCCAGCGCGGGATCGTGGCGCTGCCCGACTTCGTGTGCAACGCCGGCGCGGTGATCGGCTACCGGTCCGCCGTCGACGCTACCCCGGACCAGGTCCTGGCGAAGGTCGAGGCCAGGATCGGCGAGCTCATCCGGGCCGCGCTCGGCCATCCCGGCGGCCCGCTCGCCGGGGCGTGCGAACAGGCCGGAGGGTTCCTGCGGAGCTGGTGGGGCGAGCCGCCCGGCCCGCCGTTCGCGCCCGCCCAGTGAAGGATGCAGAGTGACGGAGGACATCATGCAGACCTGGGACGCGATCACGTCGCGCCGTAACGTGCGGTCCTTCGCGGACCGGCCGATCGCGGCGGCGGACCTGGACCAGATCCTGGAGGCGGGCCGCCGGGCCCCGTCCTCGCAGAACTGGCAGCCGTGGGATTTCATCGTCGTCACCGACCGCGGGCAGCTCCGCGAGCTGGCCAGGGTATGGCGGGGTGCCGGTCACGTGGCCGGCTCGGCGGCCACGATCGTGGTGATCGGGCCGGCGGACGACAACGCGTTCGGCCGGGCCCAGTTCGACCTGGGCCAGGCGACGATGGCCATGCTGCTGGCAGCGGCCGACCTGGGCATCGGCAGCTGCCACGCGGGCGTCGCCGACCTGGGACTGGCCCGCGAGCTGCTCGGCTTTCCCGAGGACCGCGGCTGGGCGCTGCTCATCTCGCTCGGCTACCCCGCCGGCCGGCCGCTGACGCCGGTCCGCAAGCCCGACCGGCGGCCGTTCGGTGAGGTCGTGCACCGCGGCCGCTGGTAAGCCGCCGGGCCTTCCATCACATCCCAGAACGGCCCCTCGCGCGTTACCCGGCCATTCCTATCAGGGCCCTATGACGTTCCGGGCTAGGCAGGAAGCTGGGCGAATTCGTCGCGGACGGCTGCGGTGTCGGGATGGCCGGAGCCCAGGACGCGGCTCCGGTCGGCGATCACCTGGCGGTACAGTGCCTCGGCTTCGGCGCGGCGGCCCTGGCGCGCGGCCAGCCGGGCCAGCACGGCGCGGGAGGTGAGGGTGTCCGGATGGTCATCACCGAGGACGCGGTGCCGGTCGGCGAGCACGTGCCGGCTGAGCTGCTCGGCCTCGGCGTAGCGGCGTTGCAGACCGAGCATCCGGGCGACAGCCTGGCGGGCGATGAGGGTGTCGGGGTGGCCGTCGCCCAGGATGCGCTCGCGGTCGGTGAGCAGGCTCCGGTACTGCTGCTCGGCGTCGGCGTAGCGGCGTTGCAATTCGGCCGTCCAGGCCAGGGTCCCGCGGGTGGTGAGGGTGTCGGGGTGATCCTCGCCGAGGACGCGGCGCCGGGCGGCCAGCACCTCGCGGGCGAGTTCCCGGGCCTCGGCAGGCTTGCCCCGCAGGCCGGTGAGCCAGGCCAGGGTCTCGCGGGCGGCCAGCGTGTCGGGGTGATCGTCGCCCAGGACGTTCCTGCGGCCGCCGAGGACCTGGTTGACGATGTCGATCGCCTCGCTGTACCGGCCCTGACGGCCGATGAGCCAGCCGAGCCGGTGCTCGGTGGACAGCGTGTCCGGGTGATCCTCGCCGAGGACCCGGCGCCGGGCGGCCAGCACCTGCCGGAACATCGGCTCCGCGTCGGCGTAGCGGCCCTGCAGGCCGAGCATCTTGGCCAGCCGGTGCCGGGTGGACAGGTTGTCCGGGTGGTCGTCGCCGAGCAGCCTGCGCCGGTCGTCCAGGACCTGGTGACACAGCTCCTCCGCCTCGCCGTACCGGCCCCGCTGGCCGATGATCCGGGCCAGCCGGTGCCGGGTGGCCAGGGTGTCCGGGTGGTCATCGCCCAGGACCCGGCGCCGGTCGGCCAGCACCCTGCGGTACATCGCCTCGGCGTCGGCGTAGCGGCCCGCCTTCCCGGCCAGCCGGGCCAGGTGCTGCCGGCTGGCCAGGCAGTCGGGATGGTCCGGGCCGAGCACCCGGCGCTGGGTGTCCAGGATCTGGCGGCTCAGCTCGCCCGCCTCGGCGTAGCGGCCCTGCAGGCCGATCATCCGGGCCAGGTTGTACCGGGCCGCCAGGGTCTCCCTGTGGTCGGGGCCGCGCAGCCGGTCGTCGTCGGCGAGCAGCTCGCGGTACAGCTGCTCGGCCTGGCCGTAGCGGCCTTGCACGCCCAGCGCGGCGGCCAGGTCGTGCCGGGTCCCCAGGGTGGCGAGGTGGTCCTCGCCCTGGATCCTGATCCGGTCCGCGAGCAGCTCACGGTAGATCGTCTCGGCGTCGCCGCTGCGACCGCGGCGGACCAGCGTCCGGGCCAGGTAGCCGCGGGCGGTCAGCACGGCCGGGTCGTCGTCGGGCAGGAAGGCCGCGGCCGCCACGCTGGCCTGCGCGAGCTTCCCGGCCGCGGCCAGCCGGCCGGCACCGAGCAGCGCCTCGGTACCGACCGCGCTGACCGACAGCAGCCGGGCCAGCACGGCGGGGTCCAGGTCGTCGGCGAGCAGGTCGATGGCGGCGTTCATGTGCGCCCGCAGCCGCCGCCAGGCCAGCCAGTCCCCCGGCCGGACCGGGTCGAGCCCGGCCGTGGCCGCCTCGAACAGCGCCACCACCGCCTCCTGCACGGCGCTGCGCTCGGCGTCGGCACTGGCCGCGAGCCGGATGCGGTTCGCGTCGGCGACGACGGGGTGCACGGTGACGGCGTGCACGCCGGCCGGGCTGCCGGTGGCCGAGATGTCGATCAGCCCGGTGCGCGAGAGGCCCTGCAGGCCGGCGCGGAGCTCACGCCGTTCGGCACCATTGTCCTGACCGGCATGGCCCGGCCCGGCGAGCAGGTCGGCGAGCGGCGGCAGTTGCAGCAACCAGGCCGGGATCGGGGTGGCCGGCGCGAAGCAGGACAGCACCAGCAGCAGCGGGCGGGCCTGCGGGCGGCCCTCGGCCGCGAGCGCGTCCAGCGACAGGTCCCAGGTGCGCTGCACCGTAGAGTGGATGTCCGCGCCCTGCTCCTCGATGTCCGTTAGCGCCGCGGGCAACTCGACGCCGTCCAGCGCCTCCCGGTAGCCGGCGAAGCTGGACCAGCGGGCGAACGGCGACCCCAGGTAGGCCCCGGCCAGGTGCAGCGCCAGCGGCAGCCCGCCTAGCCGGCGGGACAGCTCGCGCGCCTCGTGGCCGCCGGGATCGGCCGCCTCGGGGGCCAGGTCCCGCAGCACCTCGGCGCCGGCCTCGTCATCCAGCGCCTTGAGCTCGCGCAGCGTGACCCGAGTGCCCCAGACCTGCGGATCCCTGACCCGGGTGGTGACGATCACCATCCCGGCCGGGTCGGCCCGCAGCCACCCGGTGCCGTCGGCCGGGGTGTCGGCGTCGGCGCCCGCCAGCACCGCGGGGTTGTCCGCGCCGTCGAACACCAGCAGCCACCGGCGGCCCGCGCCGTGGTCGCGGTTCAGGAACTCCCAGGTTCGTTCCGGTGCGGTCCGCGCACCCTCCCGCACCGGCGCGGTCACCGATTCCGGCGCGCCGAGCTCACGCAGCACCTCGAGCATCCCGCTGGTCAGCAGGGCCGAGTCCGCGGCCCGGACCCACCAGACACGGTAGCCGCGTTCCCTGGCCATCCGGGCCGCAGTCAGGGCGACGGTGGACTTGCCCAGGCCGCCCATGCCCGCGATCACGAAGGCGCGGCTGGCCCGCCGCGGGTAGGGTCGCAGCGCCCGGCGCAGCTCCGCGATCAGCCCCTGGCGACCGCGCACCTCGCGGGGCAGGTTGCCCAGCGGCGCCGCTACCGGCAGCGGGCCCGGGGCGGCGGCCGGCGCGGGCGGCGGGACCAGGCCCAGGCCGCGCGGCGGGGCCACGCGCCCGGCCAGGTGCGCCCAGGCCGACACCTGTGTCTCCTTGACCTGGCACTGCAGGTGCTCGAAGGCGACCGGATCGACCTGTCCGCCGCAGTTCCGCACCACCTGGTCGTAGACGTAGTCCGACGCCGCGAAGATCAGGTCCGCCTGCTCGGCGGCCAGCCGGGCTTTGATCGCCGGGGCGTCGACGATCCGCGCGGCGGCGATCACGGCCTGCCCGGTGAGGCCCTCGGCGTCCCGCCCGACCGGCCCGACGTGCAGCGCGACCCGCAGCTGGATCCGCACCACCTCACTGGCCCTGCGGTTGTGCTGGCGTAGCCGGCCGGCCAGTTCGGCCATGAGCGGGTCGACCAGGCGCTGGGTGGAGACCGTCGGCGGCACCACGATGACGGCGCCGTCGCCGCGGTCCTCGCGGTAGCAGCCCGCCCACGGGACACCCGCCGCGTCGAAACAGGACCGCAGGATCTCGTACATCGCCGTGCGCACCACGTCGCGGTCGCCGTCGTTGCGCACCGGATCGGAGAACCCGGCCACGTCGGTGAACACGATCGAGCAGTTCAGCGGCTCGTGCCAATCCTGCTGCCAGCGTGCCGCCTCGGCCGCGGCCGGGTGCGACCCGTTCGGCGGTCGGACGGCGCGGGCGTCCGGCGGCGTGACGTCGCACAGCGCGGCCAGGCCGTCCAGGTCGATGATTGTCAGGCGGCGGGACCGCTCGCCGCGGGCGATGATCCCGCGGTCCCGCCAGGACCGCAGGAACCGGCCGACCGCGTCCGCGCTCGTCCCGGCCCAGTCCGCGAGTTCCTGCTGCGACATCGGCAAGGTGAACATCGCGGCGGAGATGTGCTGGTAGCCGCCCCGGCGCTGAGCCAGGTCAAGCAGCAGCCAGGCCAGCCGCCGCTCGGCGCCGGCCCGTTCGGCCGAGAACAGCCGCGCCCGGTCTTCCTCCCGGCGCTCGGTCACCTGGCGCTCCAGCACCTCGGCGGCGCGCGGGTGGCCGCGCAGGAACTCCGCGAACCGTTCGGCCGGGACGACCATCGCCGAGACCTCGTCCAGCGCGGTCACGGTGGCCGAACGGACCTGGGTAGTGAGCGCGGCCCGCTCCCCCACCACGTCCCCCTGCCCCCGGACGGCGAGGATCTTCTCTCCGCCATCGGCGTCCGTGACGCTGACCTTGACCCAGCCCGAGTCGATGATCGTCACCTGGGAGGTGTCCTCACCCGCCCGGCACAGCACCGCCCCGGCCCTGAAGAACTCCTCCACCCCCGCGGCCGCCAGCGCCTCCCGCTCGGGGTCGGCCAGCGCGTTCCAGAAGCTCCGCGCGGTGGGCCGCTCCCAGCGCACGCTACCCGCGGCCACCGGAATATCCGCGACCTGACCTGCGTCCCGCACAGAGCTGGCCGGGTCGGATCGCTCGTCCCGTTTCACGGTCAGCCCGTCCCTCAACCGTTAGCGCTCACAATGCCCGGCGCTCGGGCTATCTCCCCGAGGTAAGTCCGCCGCGGCCAGGCTGGTTGGCCGTGGCACGATGAGCCGCGTGGCTCTCGTGTGGCTAGTGTACGCGCGGCGTGTGCTAGCCGCCCGGCGCGGGCCGGAAGGTGGCCGCGAAGGCCTGGAAGTAGTGGTAGAAGGCGTCCCAGTCGCTGACCGGCGTGGACCAGTAGAGCGCGTAGGCGTGCCGCGCGTTGGCCAGGATATTCCGGTTAAGCACATGGACCATGATGCCATTCCTGTCGTAGGTGAATTCCCAGTCCGCAGCCTTTTCCGCCTGCGTATAGCGGACCTCGCGCAGCAGGATCAGGTGATATCCGGGATAGCTGCCCTGGCGAGCCGCCGCCTGCTGCCGCCAGTCCGCGAGCGGATTGGACTTGGGCTGATCGGACTGGTCGATCAGCAGGAAAATGCCGCCGTTCGCGGGGTCCCGGATATACACGTAGTGGCCGTCATGCGAGATCCGCCAGCCGCGCGGGACACCGATCGAGAAACCGGTCGCGTTGGTGAAGCGGTAGTACCCGGCCGGGAGCGCGCTCGATCCGCTGCTCGCCGGGGCGCTGCTGGCCGGGGCGCTGCTGGCCGGGGACGGGGTGGACGGCGGCGCGGACGACGGGGTGGTGGAGGGCCCGGACCGTGAAACCGCTGGCGGTGCCGGGCGGGCGGCCGGCTGGCCGGGATGGCGGCTGAGCGCCATGGCGATGCCCGCGGCGACCACCGCGATGGCCGCGACGGCCGCCAGCGCGATAACCGGAGCCTTGCGGCTACGGGACCCAACGCGCCGACCCTGGCCCACGGCTGCGGCCGCCACGGTGGCCTCAGCGGCTCTGGCGGGCGGGGCGACTTCCGATGGCGGGCCGGCCTCGGCGGGCGGGCCGGCCTCGGCGGGCAGGGCGGCCTCGGCGGTTCCGGCCAACGCGATCCCGCGCAGCATCCGCTCGGCTCCGGCGGCGTCGAGACGGGTGGCCGGGTCCTTATCGAGCAGGCCCTCGATCACCGGCCACAGCGGTCCCGCATGAGGAGCGGGTTCGGGCTCGTCGGCCACCACGGCGGTCAGGCTGGCGATCACGCTGTCCCGTTCGAACGGCGGCCGGCCTTCGACCGCCGCGTACAGCGACGCTCCCAGCGCCCACAGATCCGAGGCGGCGTCCGCGCGGGCGCCGCGAGCGCGTTCCGGCGCGAGGTACGACGGCGAGCCGAGCAAGACCCCCGACGCGGTCAGCGCCGGGCTGTCGGCGGCCTTCGCGATCCCGAAGTCGGCCAGCACCACCCGGTCCTCGGGGCCGAGCAGGATGTTGGCCGGCTTCACATCCCGGTGCACGACGCCGACTTCGTGCACGGCGCTCAGCGCAGCCAGCACGCTTAGCCCGACCCGGGCCGCTTCGGGCGGGGACATCGGCCCGTCTTCGGCCAGGACGTCACGCAGCGAGCGGAACGGGACGAGTTCCATGACGATGCAGGGCCGGCCGTCCTCCTCGAGGATGTCGTACACGCTGACCACGTTCGGGTGACTGAGGCGCGCGGCCAGCTGGGCCTCGCGCACCGCGCGGCGCCGCGCGGTCTCCCGTTCGGCCGGATCCAGCAGCTCGGGCCAGACGATCTCCTTTATGGCCACGTCCCGGTTGAGCAATTCGTCGCGCGCCCGCCAGACCGCGCCCATCCCGCCACGGCCGATGACGGCACCGAGCCGGTACCGCCCGGCCAGGATGCGCTCCGTCTCGTGGACCGGCAGCTCGTGGACCGGCGTATCGTCGGCGGGCATCGTCCCGGGCTACCCACCCAGAGCGGGATCTAACGGCAGATTCAGGCGCTAGCACGACGCAGAGCAACAAAAACCACTTGGTTCACCCCGGCACCGTCAGCAACAGTTTCCGGCTGGTGCGCGCGAAGCGGAATCGGCGGTACCCGCGACCGGCCAGGCCGGCGACGAGACGCTGTCGGCTACGCCGGCGACGGGACGCTGCCGGGCGGGGTTACCTCAGTCGAAGTCCCGGCAGTGTTCCCCGGCGATCGGGCGGACCTCGATGGTCCCGTACCAGGCGGACGGGTGCTTGGACGCGATCTCGATGGCCTCGTCCAGGTCGGAGCAGTCGATCACGTCGTAACCGCCGACCTGCTCCTTGGTCTCGGCGAACGGCCCGTCGCTGACCAGCAGTTCCCGATCGCGGATCCGCACGGAGGTGGCGTCGCTGACGTCCCTCAGCCGGTGGCCGTGCAGCAGCACGCCGCGGCCATCCATCTCGCGGAACCAGTCGGCATAGGCGGGCAGCCCGGCCGGGCGCGGGGTCGCGGGGTCGCTCCAGGCGGACTCGTCGATGCAATGGATCAGCATGTACCTCATGAGACGGCCTCCTTTGTCCATCATCTCAGCGACGAACAGAGGAAGGCTTGAAGGACGGGCATGACGAACTGAGGAGGGCTCAGAGGGCGACATCCAGCATCATCGGGGTGGTGGGGCGCTCAGCGGGATGGGCGGCGCCGGTGGCGGGTTCGGCGGTGAGGGCCAGGTGATCGCCGGGACGCAGCCCGGAGGCGATGACCGGGCCGCTCATGCCGTGACGGGCGGGCGGGAGCATGATCACGGCCCGGTCACCGGCCGGGCCGATCAGCCAGAGCTCGTAGCCGCGGGAGGCGGGCAGTGCGTGCAGGGCAGCGGCGGTGAACACCAGCTCGCGCATGGAATGGGACATCACGATCGTGACCGTCCCGCCGCCGCGCACCGCGCCGGTCATCATGGTGGCGTCCCGCGCGGTCAGCACGGCGGCGACCTGCTGGCTGCTAGCCTGCGCCCGGCTGAGCTGGTCCCGCATGCCCCCGTTGCCGATCCCGAACACCACCGCCGCGACGATGGCCGCGGCCGCGGCCACCGCACCCGCCGCCATAGCCAGCCGCCTGCTGGGGGCGGGGCGGCCCTGCCGGACGCGGAGGGGCCAGACGCGGGGGGGCCAGGTTCGAAGCGGCCAGCTGCGGAGGGCCGCTTCCGGCTCCGGGCCGGGCGGCCGCTGCCTGGTCGCGGCGGCGGCCGCCATCACCCGCGCCTTGAGTGCCGACGGCGGGCTGACAGCGGCGGCGGCGGCCAGCCGGGCGGTGGCCTCGCGCAGGCTGGCTATCTCCCGCGCGCAGTCCTCGCACCGGGCCAGGTGACGGTCGAACCTGGCCCGGTCCGGCGCGGAGATCGCGTCCATCGCGTACGGCCCGGCGAGGGTGTGAACATCGCGCATGTGCCTCACGACGCCACCCCCAGGCAGTCGCGCAGCCGGATCAGCGCGTCCCGCATCCGGGTCTTGATCGTGCCGCCCGGCACCCCGAGCAGGCTGGCGACCTGGCTGTAGGTGTAGCCACCGTAGTAGGCCAGGGTGACTGATTCGCGCTGCAGCTCGGTGAGCGAGCCCAGGCAGCGCCGCACCCGCTCGCGTTCGAGGCTCGACTCGACGGCCTCGGCCACCTCGTCGAAGGGGACGTCGGCGACGGCGGTGCGCCGCTCGCGTTCAGACTCCTTCTGCACCGAACGGACCCGGTCCACCGCCCGCCGATGGGCCAGCGTCATCACCCAGGCGGTCGCGCTGCCCCGTCCGGAGTCGAACTTGGCCGCGTTCCGCCACACCTCGAGCAACACGTCCTGGGTGACCTCCTCGGACTGGGCCGGATCGCGGACCACCCGCCGGACGATGCCGAACACCGACGCCGCGACCTGGTCGTAGACGGTGTCGAAGGCGTCCGCGTCGCCGCGCGCCACCAGCCGCAGGCACGTGGCGAGGTCAGGGGGGTCCGGGGGGATGGCATCCTTCCCAAGGGGAGTCCGGGGGGATGGGTCCCCCCGGGAAGGAATGCGGGGGGTTCCGGGGGGATCAGGGTTTCGTCCCCCCGGGCTAGCACTCGTCACACTTGATATTCGTAGCAGTGCCGGCCCGCGGATTGGCCGCGAATCTTGGCTAGACGACCAAACCTGCGTGGCTCCTGCGCCGAATAAACATCATGACCTTGAGCGGGGTGGGGCGCCTGGACGCGCGCAGCGCGGGACTCGGCGCCATCGCGGGGGTGCTGGCCGCGGGCGTGGCGCTGGGCGTGGGGCAGTTCGTGGCCGGGCTGACCGGGGCCAGCGGGTCGCCGGTGGTGGTGGTCGGCGAGCTGCAGATCGACTTCACGCCGTCATGGCTGAAGAACTTCGCCATCACCGAGTTCGGCGCGGATGACAAGCTCGTCCTGGTCACCGGGATCGTGGTCGTGCTGGGGGCGTTCGCGGCCCTGGTCGGCGCGGCGGCTACCCGGCGGATGGCCTACGGCATGGCCGGCATCGCGGTGTTCGCGGCGGTCGGGCTGACCGCGGCGGCGACCCGGCCGGACGCGACGGTCGCCAGCCTGCTGCCCACCCTGGCCGCGACCGCCTCCGCGGTGGCAGTGCTCCACCTGCTGATCCCCCTGGCGCGACCGCCGGCCCCGCGGGCCGAACCTGCGACAGGCGAGCCCGAGACAGCCGAGCCCAAGGGGGCGCCGCGGCGCAGCTTCCTCGCGGCCGGGGCGGCGGCCGCGGGCATCGGGGCCGGGGCCGGGCTGGCGGGCCGGCTGCTGACCGAGCGGGGCAGCGTGGCCAGTGCGCAGAAGTCGCTGCGCATCCCCAGGCCCGCGGTTACCACGCAGGCCCTGCCGCCCGGCGTCGACCTGAACATCCCCGGGCTCGCCCCGTTCGTCACGCCCAACGCGAAGTTCTACCGGGTCGACACCGCGCTCGTCCTGCCGCAGGTCGACCCGTCGAGCTGGCAGCTGCGGATCCACGGCATGGTGAACCGCGAGATCACGCTCACCTTCGACCAGCTCATCAAGCGGCCGCTGATCGAGGACTACATCACCTTGTGCTGCGTGTCCAACCCGGTGGACGGCCCGTACATCGGCAACGCCAAGTGGCTGGGTGCCAGCCTGGCCGCCCTGCTCAAGGAGGCGGGCATCAAGGCCGGGGCGGACCAGTTGCTGTGCACCTCGGTGGACGGGTTCACCTCGGGCACCCCGGTGCAGACCGTGATGGACGGCCGGGACGCCCTGCTCGCGGTGGCGATGAACGGGCGGCCGCTGCCGATCGCTCACGGCTTCCCGGCCCGCATGGTGGTGCCCGGGCTCTATGGGTACGTGTCGGCGACCAAGTGGGTGACGGACATCGAGGTCACCACGTTCGCGGGCAACTTTGCCTACTGGGCGCAGCGCGGCTGGTCGCAGCGGGCGCCGATCAAGACCGAGTGCCGCATCGACGTGCCGAACGGCCTGAAGGAGATCAAGGCCGGCCGCACCGCGGTGGCCGGGGTGGCCTGGGCCCAGCACAAGGGCGTCGAGGCCGTCGAGGTGCGGGTGGACCGGGGGCCGTGGCAGGAGGCCAGGCTGGCCGCCGTGCCCGGCCTGGACACCTGGCGGCAGTGGGTCTGGGAATGGGACGCCACCACCGGGGGTCACGTGCTCGAGGCCCGCGCTACCGACAAGACCGGCTACACGCAGACCAGCGCGCTGGCACCGCCAGAACCCGACGGGGCCACCGGCTACCCGATGGTTTCCGTCCCGGTCCGCTAGGGGTAGCCGTCCCCCGCGGTACGCGTGGGCGGATAGGTGGGCCGGTCATAGCCGCCAGGTACCACCCGCCGTCTCGTCGCGCGCCGGGACACCTCGTTGATCAGCGTCCCGATGGCGACGCCGAGCACCAGGTTGAGCAGGCCGGTCGCGATCTTCTGCGACGTCGGGGCGGTGGTGCTGAACGGGAACGCCACGGCGACCAGGGTGGCGAGCCCGATGATCCAGCCGAAGAAGACCCGAGGGTACGGGGTGGAGAGCAGCAGCAAGTACATGAGCGCGGTAGCGGCCAAGGCGCACGCGGCGGCCGCGAGTACGTAACCCACGGTGGAGGCGTTGCCCCAGGCGCCCTCGCGGCGCGGGGACAGGATCGGCACGTTGAACAGCCAGCGGGAAACCAAGATCCCGACCAGCGCGATCAATCCCGCGACCACCGCGGTCGCCACGCCGCCCGACCACAACGGCCTGGCGTCGACACGACGCGTTGGCCTCGGATCCTGATCCTGCCTGGGCATCGGAACTGTCATCACTCGGCTCGCTTAGTCTAGGGAAAACCCCGTCGCTACAACCGTAACCTCCGGCGGCGATCCGAAACTCCCGGTCCGGGTTCATTGCGGTTAAAATACCGCCGCACGGCGAGGCAGATGGTTAGCGAGGGAAATGAAAAAGGGGGTCCCGGCTGTTAACGTGTCTGCGCGAATAAGGGGCACGCGCTGTCAGGGAGGACAGTGGACACGGCTGGGACGCGGACGTCGGAGGACAGGTGGCTGCGGCGGCTGGCGGGTTACTGCTGGCATTATCGCCGGACGGTAGTCATCGCGCTGGCGGGCGCGCTCGCCGCGACCGTCGCGACCGCGGCGATCCCGCTGGTGCAGCGGCAGATCATCGACGACGTGATCGTGACCCACCAGGCGTCCATCTGGCCGCTGGCCGGCCTGCTCGTGGTCGCGGCCGCGGTGAACTTCTACGGCATCTACCTGCGCCGCTACCGGGGTGGCCGGCTCTCCCTCGACGTCCAGCACGAGCTGCGCACCGAACTGTTCGACTCGCTGTCCCGGCTGGACGGCGCGCGCCAGGACGAGATGCGCACCGGGCAGCTGGTCGGACGGGCCATATCCGACCTGAACATGGTGCAGGGCCTGCTGTCCATGGTGCCGGTCACGCTGGGCAACATCATGCTGTTCGTGCTGACCATCGGCATCATGGTGGCGCTCTCCCCGGTGCTGACGATCGTGACCGTCGCGGTCGCGCCCGCGCTGTGGGTGATCGCGCTGGCCTCGCGGCGCAAGCTGTTCCCGGCGAGCTGGGACGCGCAGCAGCAGTCCGGCGAGGTGGCCGGGGTGGTCGACGAGGCCATCGGCGGGGTCCGGGTGGTCAAGGGGTTCGGCCAGGAAGAGCAGGAGCAGGAGCGGCTGGAAACGGCGAGCAGCAGGCTGTTCGCGTCCCGGCTGCGGATGATCCGGCTGACGGCCAGGTACAACCCCGCGCTGACCGCGATCCCCTCGCTCGGCGTGGTCGGCGTGCTCGCACTCGGCGGCTGGCTGGCCATCCACGGCTCGATCACGCTGGGCACGTTCCTGGCGTTCTCCGCCTACCTGGCCCAGATGGCCGGCCCGGTGCGCATGTTCACCTACATGGTCACATTGGGGCAGGAGGCCCGGGCCAGCGTCATCCGGGTCTTCGACATCATCGACTCGCGGCCCGCGATCGCCGACAAGCCCGGCGCGGTCGAGCTGCCGCGGGACGCGACCGGACTCAGCTTCGACGACGTCCGGTTCGGCTACGTACCGAACGTGCCGGTGCTACGCGGCCTGTCGCTGCACGTCGAACCGGGCGAGACCGTCGCCGTGGTCGGCGCGTCCGGATCGGGCAAGTCCACCATCGCGCAGCTGCTGCCGCGTTTCTACGACCCCCAGGCGGGCGTGGTCCGGATCGGCGGGCACGACGTCGCCGACGTGACCCGTGACTCCCTGCGCGCCGCGATCGGGCTCGTCATGGAGGAGAGCTTCCTGTTCTCCGACACAGTCCGGGCCAACCTCGCCTACGGCCGGCCGGACGCGACCGAGGAGCAGATCGTGGCGGCGGCCCGGGCCGCCCAGGCGCACGAGTTCATCGCCCGGTTGCCGCAGGGCTACGACACCGTCGTGGGCGAGCAGGGCCTTACCTTGTCCGGCGGCCAGCGGCAGCGGGTGGCGCTGGCCCGGGCGCTGGTCACCGACCCCCGGCTGCTGGTGCTCGACGACGCGACCTCGGCCATCGACCCGCGCCTGGAGGCCGAGATCCACGCCGCTCTGCGCGCGGTGATGCAGGGCCGGACCACGCTGATCATCGCGCACCGCCGGTCCACGCTGAACCTGGCCGACAGGATCGTGGTCCTGGACGCCGGCCGGGTCGCCGACACCGGCACCCACACCGAGCTCGAGGAGCGCTGCCCGCTGTACCGGCGGCTCATCGTCAGCGGGGAGTACGACGACGAATCGGTCCGCACCGTCGAAGACGTACTGGACGACCGCGCGACGGCCGCCGCCATCGCGTCTGGTGCCGGGTCTACGGGCCCGGTCCCGCCGACCCGGCGCCGCGCGGCCGCGACGGTGGCCGCGGCGGCCGGGCCGGTCACCGCGGCGTTCGCCAGCCTGCCGCCCTCCCCCGAGTTGCTGGCCCAGGTCGACGCGCTGCGGCCGGCCACCGACACGCCGGACGTGGCGGTGGCCCAGGCCCGGACCGGTGACCGGCACTTCACGCTGCGCAGGCTGCTGCGGCCGCTGGCCGCCGCGCTGATCATCGGGCTGGTCCTGGACGGCCTGGACGCGGTGGCCAGCCTGGCGCTGCCCGCGCTGGTCAGGAACGGTATCGACCACGGCGTGGAGACGAAGGCCTTCGGTGCGATCATGCTCGTCTCGCTCGTCGGGCTGGCCATCGTGCTGGCCGACTGGCTCGTCAACCGGGCCGAGATCATGGTGGTCGGGCGGAACGGCGAACGGCTGCTGTACACCCTGCGGGTCAAGCTCTTCGCCCAGCTCCAGCGATTGGGCCTGGACTTCTACGAGCGCGAGATGTCCGGCCGGATCCTGACCAGGATGACCACCGACGTGGACGCGCTGTCCACGTTCCTGCAGACCGGGCTGGTCACGATGGTCAGCTCGGTGCTCACCTTCTTCGGCGTGCTCGCCGCGCTGCTTATCATCAACCTGCGGCTCGGCCTGGCCGTGCTATGCATCTTCCCGGTGCTGGTGGTGGCCACGCTCGTGTTCCGGTCCAAGTCGACCCGGGCGTACAACGAGTCGCGGGAACGGGTCGCCGCGGTCAACGCCAACTTCGCGGAGAACGTGGCCGGGCTGCGGGTGACCCAGGCCTTCCGCCGCGAGCAGGCCAACCGGGACCGGTTCGGCGGGCTGAGCCACGCGTTCCTGACCTCACGGCTGCGCGCCCAGCGGTACATCGCGATCTACTTCCCGTTCGTGCAGACCCTGTCCACCGCCGCCGGCGCGATCGTGCTGGTGCTGGCGACCGAGCAGATGAACAGCGGAGCCCTGACCGCGGGCGCGCTGATCGCCTACCTGCTCTACATCGACATGGTGTTCTCCCCGGTTCAGCAGCTGTCGCAGGTCTTCGACGGTTACCAGCAGGCCATGGTCGGGCTGCACCGGATCACCGACCTGCTCCGGCTGCGCACCTCCACGCCGCCGCCGGGCCGGCCGGTCGACGCGGGCCGGCTGCGCGGCCGGATCGAGCTGCGCGACGTGGACTTCAGCTATTCCGGAAGCCACGGCAAGGCGATCAGCGGGATCAGCCTGACCGTCGAGCCCGGCGAGACCGTCGCCCTGGTCGGCCAGACCGGCGCGGGCAAGTCCACGCTGGTCAAGCTCATCGCCCGGTTCTACGACGCGACCGGCGGGCAGGTCCTGGTGGACGGCACCGACGTCCGCGACTACGACCTGGCCAGCTACCGGCACCAGCTCGGCATCGTCCCGCAGGAGTCGTACCTGTTCGCGGGCACGGTCAGGGACTCCATCGCGTACGCCAGGCCGGACGCCAGCGACGCCGAGGTCGAGGCCGCGGCACGGGCGACCGGCGCGCACGACATGATCATCCGGCTGGCCGGCGGCTACGCCCACGAGGTGGCCGAACGCGGCCGCAACCTGTCGGCCGGCCAGCGTCAGCTCATCGCGCTGGCCCGGGCGCAGCTGGCCGACCCCGCCATCCTGCTGCTCGACGAGGCCACCGCCGCCCTCGACCTGGCCGCCGAGGCCGCGGTGAACCACGCGATCAGCGAGCTGACCGCGGCGCGCACCACGATCGTGGTCGCGCACCGGCTGACCACCGCGGCCCGCGCCGACCGGATCATGGTCCTGGACTCCGGCCGCATCGTGGAGGCGGGCAGCCACGACGAGCTGCTCGCCGCCGACGGAACCTACGCCGCCCTGTGGGACGCCTTCACCGGCGAGTCCGAGCTGGTCGCGTAGCGGCGGGCGCCGAACCCGGCCCGTTCGGGATAATGCTTGCCGGGGTGAGGGATGTACCGGCTGCTCTACCGGATCGTGCTACGGCGGGTGCCCGCGGAGGCGGCGCACCGGGCGGCGTTCGGGCTGATCCGGGTCTTCGGGCGGGTCGCGGGGGTGCCGGGGGCGGCGCGGCTGCTCGGGCGGTGGCTGGGACCGCGGGACCCGGTGCTGCGGGTGCGGGCGCTGGGGCTGTCGTTTCCCGGACCGGTCGGACTGGCGGCCGGGTTCGACAAGGACGCCCGCGGGACGCGCGGGCTGGCCGCGCTCGGGTTCGGCTTCGTCGAGGTCGGTACCGTGACCGCGCGGGCGCAGCCGGGGAACCCCAGGCCGCGGATGTTCCGGCTGACCGCGGACCGGGCGCTGGTCAACAGGATGGGCTTCAACAACGCCGGGGCGGCCGCGGCCGCGGCCGAGCTGCGACGCTCCTGGCGGCCGGGGGGCCCGGTCGTGGGGGTGAACATCGGCAAGACCCGCGCCGTGCCGGACGCCGACGCGGCCGCGGACTACGCGGCCAGCGCGCGGGCGGTGGCCGCGGTGGCCGGCTACGTGGTCGTCAACGTCAGCTCGCCGAACACGCCGGGCCTGCGTGACCTGCAGGCCGCGGACCGGCTCCGGCCGGTGCTGGTGGCGGTGCGTTCGGCGCTCGACGCGGCTGTCCCCGGGCGGCCTCAAGGGCGCGTGCCGCTGCTGGTCAAGATCGCGCCGGACCTGGCCGACGCGGACGTGGACGCGGTCGCGGACCTGGCCCTCGAGCTCGGCCTCGACGGGATCATCGCGACCAATACCACCGTGTCCAGGGACGGGCTGGCCAGCCCGGCGGCCGAGGTAGCGGCGGCCGGGGCGGGCGGCCTGTCCGGGCCGCCGTTGCGCGCCCGTTCGCTCGCGGTCCTCCGCCGCCTGCACGCACGGGCCGGGGACCGGCTGGTGCTCATCGCGGCCGGCGGGATCGAGACCCCGGACGACGCCTGGGAGCGGCTGCGGGCCGGCGCCACGCTGGTCCAGGCCTACACCGGGTTCGTTTACGGCGGGCCGCTGTGGCCGCGGCGAATGCATGCCGGGCTAGCGCGGCGCCTAGCTCAGGGGCGGGTCGAGTAGCCGGAGGGTGGCGGCGGTCGCGTCGAGTTCGGCCGCGATGCCGTAGGGGAAGGCCTGAAACTGGCCGCCGTGACCGACGTTGGCCCAGGCGATCATCGGGACATTGAGGTCGCCGAGACGTTCGGCCAGGATGTCCTGGATCGTTTCCGGCGGGCCGCAGCCGGTGAAGGTGCCGGTCACGATCCCGGCCACCCCGTCGAGGTACCCCGAGCGGCGCAGCTGGGTCAGCATCCGGTCGACGCGGTAGTCCTCCTCGTTGACCTCCTCGAGCAGCAAGATGCCGCCCCGGGCCGGGCGGGACGTGCCGGTGGCCAGCGAGGAGGCGATCAGGCACAGCGTTCCGCCGGTGGTGACCCCGCGGGCCAGGCCGGGGACCACGGTGACCGCCCGCGGGTAGCGCACCAGGGTGGCCTGTTCCGGCCGCATCAGGGTGCGCAACAGCGATCCGAACGAGTAGTGCGACGCGCCCTCCCGGATGGCGACCATCGGCCCGAACACGGACGCCCAGCCGAGCCTGACCGCCACCGCCTCGAGCACCGCGGTCACGTCGGAGTAGCCGGCCAGCGCCTTGGGTGGCATGCCGGTCCCCGCGCTCAGCCCGTCCCAGTCCATCGCCTCCAGGGTGCGCTGCGCGCCGTAGCCGCCGCGGGCGAACAAGATCCCGGCGATGCCCGGCTCGGTGAGCGCGGACCGCAGGTCACCGGCTCGCATCGCGTCGTCGCCGGCCAGGTAGGGACGCATGGTGCCGGGGTCGTGCGCGGACGGGTAGGTGACCGGGTCCAGGCCGGCGAAGCGCAGCGCGTCCAGGCCGGCGTTCAGCGATTCGGGCTCGACCGGGCCGCTGACGCAGATCACCGCGACCCGGTCCCCCTCCTTGAGGGCACGAGGGCGGGCCAGCGAGACCGGCTCGCTCACAGGGCTATATCCAGCTGTTCGAAGGGGACCTGGCAGGGGTTGCCCGCGGCGAGCCAGATGCGGCGGGTGGTGAGGTCCATCAGCACCGAGGCGATGGTCGCGCCCTGCTCGCACGGGTGAGCGGCCGGGTCGGGGTGGGCGCAGATGCTGTGCGGGTGGTCGGCGTGATCGGCCAGCAGGACGCCGAAGTCATCCAGCGTCCTGGCGGTGGCCGCGGCCCGCAGGCGCTGCAGCCGGACGACGGAGCTGGGCATGGCCCACAGGGCCAGATCGGTCGGGCCAGTGTCGCGGGCAGCAGCGTGCGGTGCGAGGAAGTGGTTGGTGTGCCGCAGCACGCCCTCCTCGGGGTACATCGGGTACAGCCGGGTGAAGTCGCCGGGGGCCGCCTCGATGTTCAGCGCGGCGCCGCTGGCCTGCGCGATCAGGTAGTTGGCCGACGAGGAACGCGGGCCGGCCTGGAGCACCTCGAGGGCGTCGGTGATCGTGGCGCAGTCGAGCACGGCGCGCAGCAGCACGTGGTAGGGCAGCCCGGGCTCGCCGACGTCCGCGTCGGTCACCAGGGCATTGGTGACCAGCCCGAGGCCGGCCGCGTTCATCCCGGTCTTGGCGAGCAGGCCGGCCTCGACCACCGTGACGAAGTCCGGGCCCTCGTCCTGGCGGACCTCCAGCACGACCAGGGTCTGGGCCGAGTGCAGGAGCCAGTCCCAGTTCTGCCCGATGAGCACGGGGTCGTCCTGGCCGGGCGCGGGGACGCAGGCGAACGCGCTGCATTCTGCTGGTGCCCGTGGTACCGGCGGCTGCGTTCCGGTCCTGGGTGCCTGCCGGGCCTTGGCCGCGTACATCACCTCGGTGCGCACGTTGATCGCCAGCACGTCGGCCAGGTCGAGGCCGGCGCCGTCTGCGATGCCGCGCAACTCCTCCAGGTACGCGGGCATGACCGCGCCGATCGGCGCCTCGAACCGGGCCGCCTCGCGCCGGACGGTGGGCCAGTCCCAGCCGGCGAAGTGGGCGAAGGTCTGCTGGTAGGCCTGGACCGACAGCCGTACCCGGGCCGCGGCCTGGCGGCCGTACTGGCGGCCGCGCTGGTAACTGCTGCCCTCGACGCGCACATGCTGGGCGCTGGTCATCCGCGCTCCCCTCGGTCTGGTCGGTCGGATCTACGCTAACCTGAACATATGGGCCTGAGACGGTGGCTGGCCTGGGTCTGGCAGCACGTTCCGTTCGTCCGCCGCCGCGGCGGACCCGGACTGGCGGGCGTGCGCGAGCCGAGACGGCCCCGGCCCCCGTTCCGGCCGCCGCAGGCCATGGCGGCGGAACCCGAGGCGTCCGCGGTGGCCACCCTGACCAGATCCCGGCACCGGCGGTGGCGCCAGTGGCGGCGGCGGCCGCACGCGGGACCCGCCTGACGCTTTAGGACCTGGCGCTACAGGCTGAGGCCGGCGGCCTGCGCGACCTCGCGGGAGGGCGCGGCCAGCGTGTCCAGGGGGGCGGGCGCGGTCCGCCCCCTCGGGGTCTGCCCCA